>Ga0209671_1001014_pt1 | contig 21864 bp, 15 predicted proteins | sample WorMetHERISLAND2_2_FD_187401 | JGI IMG/M metagenome (GOLD analysis project Ga0209671, IMG submission 187401) | Marine gutless worms symbiont microbial communities from Max Planck institute for Marine Microbiology, Germany - Olavius geniculatus... | ecosystem: Host-associated > Annelida >... | reverse complement strand
GCTTCTGTTCCATGGAATTTGACAATTCGTACCATGGTACGAGAGCCGGAGGCTGGACGCACTGCTTCTTATTGCCTACCTAGTCGTCAGTAAAGTCATATAACTAAACGTAGCCGAGCTTGCAAACATATTTTAAGCATACATTGGTTACAAAAATTTTGCTTTATGGACATTTACTGTCTATCTCTTCCATTTTGCTATCATCTGAGTGATAAGAAGAAGCTGCAGCTTTAAACATGATCTACTCCTTCACGACGTGTCACACATGGCCCACTACCCGCTCCCACCCCGCGTTGTGATACGAATCATCATATAATCTCTGTCGTAATAAATATTACGTAACCGGTCACGCCGTCTCTCCCGTATCACCAGCAACTCTGCGGCTGTAAAACGCCACTTCACTGTCTGACATTAATTAGTAACTCACGGATGCTTGACTGCTCTCCTATGCTCCTTCATTCAGTCGTTCTAAGCCTCCCCCTCCCTCTCATATACTAGATGCAGCGCCGCAGGCAGTCTCAGTTTGATCTAGGTAATAACGCCGGGAGCCAGAGAAGCAGGCAAGACAGTCACTGCGCCACGGTTGTTTCGCCGCGGCATGCTGTTTCACGTTCACCACAGTCAAGACGCTAGAGCTGCGCCATATGGAAATCAAAAAACCAAAACCGTCAACAGAGAGCACAAAACTGCGGTTTCAATAGGGTTCGATATTGCTAAAAAAAACCGTGGTTCCGGTGCTGATTTCGATAACCGTAACAACACTACCAGTAAGAAACAATACAGACACAATAACACCACAAGCTGAGTGACTACAAAAACAATAAATTACATGCAAAAGATGTGAATATTGCAATGACAAATGTACAATTACTCTTAACTGCTTAACTTCCTTGAACACTTCCGATATAATAAAAAAAATACAGAATGCATATCACTATGCCCAATTTTCTTGAATATGGTTATGGTTAGCTATAATATACCGGATATATTACCTATACTAAGTATGAATACATGGTGATTCGAATACATTACACTATCAGTTATATAGAAAAATATTCAGACACATTTATATCAGCCAATTATTCATAAACAACTTAACTAAAAAAACTACAAGTTCACCTGTTATCTGCACATGAGTGGGAGTCCACATACTCTTCCTCCGAGCCTCAAAGACAGCAAGACACAATGCAGCCGAACTTCTTTGATTTCCAGCAAGTAAATGTAAACAGAATTATATCAAGCTAATAGAGCAATAAAACTGCATGTATACAAAATGTCTGACAAAAATTAGCGAAGATTGTTGATATGTCAAGTTTAAGTTCAAGTTACTGGCTCACGCAGCACAGTTCATGATCCGCGCCTGTAAAAACAACAAAACACTCTAAATAACGCACAAACTGCACATTCACAAACAGCTCGGTCACAAAATCAACTTACATATACAAACACACAGCAAATAATAAATCAAATAAATCACTTTGCAATTTTACTACAACTTAAACAATCGGGAAAACGATACATCTAATTACCTAATACACCGGTCACCGAACGAACCACTCCCTGGTCGAAGTTTGCCTTACTTATTTTTTAAATTTTACCCATCACTAATGGAAACTCCAATAAGCTAAATATAGATCAGTGTGTAAACAAAACGACGAAGATGGCGATTGCTTGGAAGTATAATAATAATAACGATAATTCCGCTTATAGATATTGTTGTTGCCATGTTAGAACTGGAACTTTGATTCTTGGACTTATCACTTTGGTAATGTGTTTTCATATTTGGATATTGTTTGGATGGTAAACTGTAGTAAGTAGCAGGCCGAACCAACAGGGCGTGGCCTTTTTCTTCTTTATTTATGTATACAACTGTTGTGTAACGATCCGTCTTAAATATTATGTGCGCTTTTATGTCATATGTTAGTTTATTTGTATCAGTGCTCTGTGTATGTTTTTCTGACGCTGCTTGTTGTACAGCTGTTACAGGGTGTTGTGATGTCAACATTCATTGTTGCTATAAGTCGACCACAGTTGCTTGGAACTGTGATGCCGACAGATATGATGGGCATTTCAACAACAACACAGTCTGCTGACTCTGTGCACAGTCACACCAACAACCCATTACTGTATTACGTCATGACTACTGATCGGGGTACTTAATTCATTGCATTGTTTTGCTTAATGATGCATTAATAATTTATGCTAAGAGCTACACTGCTGATGTCTTTGCTAGATAATAACTAATGAGTACTAATCAAATTTAGATTGTGCATTGCCTGGAAAGGTTGTCCCAGAAATGATCTATACTATGTCAGGCGGGATGTTAAATCTTACTCACTCAGTATTCACCAAATTCACAGAAGCCACTGATGCTGAATGCTAAATGCTCTGGCAGCCTAACTTTGCATGACCTAACTTAAACACAGGCTTTGCTTGTGCCTATATAACCTACTATTAATATCAGCAATAATAACAGAATTACAGTTTTCTTTGGCAGCAATGTGTATATATTGTTAAATGTACGACACACACAGGTTTTCTTAACGTGCATTTGTTATCAGGTTTGTGTAAGATGTTTATTTTTATATATTGTGATTTTGATGGTTTGAAATATGATTCTGGTCACTTTTTAGCACGTTTATTGTGCTATGACAACCTTTTGAATCTGTAGCTTTCTGTAGACAAAATGAGAGCCTGTCCAGTGTCTTTCCTTCCACCCTCAGAGCAGGAGTGAACTCATGGTTTTTAGGGGCCCGGATCCCACTTTCCCAAATATTTTCAAAAGAGGAAAAAATATTTTTTAAAGCATTTTGCACACGTAACACATTTTAAACATAGGTATCTAACTCACCAGTTCATGATTGATTTTTTGAAAATTTTTCTGGGGGCATAGCCGCTAGACTGCCATACTGAGGAGGGGCTACAATGCCCCTTTCCAGACTCTACTCCATTCGGCACTCCATCACTTTGCATCTCCTGTGCCTTGATCGAAATATTTCCTGGGCTCCTTAAATATTTCAACAGCATGATGCTTCTGACTGGACTGTGTTTGTGATGAAATACCTCATTACCGGCTTTGAAAACATAAACAGAAAGAAAAGTGTGCTGCTGTGAATTCAATGTATCTGTATTGACTATTTTCTGCAGAGCCATTGGTGATTGCGACGCTCATGACAGCTTTTCTGATGGCAATCACCGCTTGTTTGATCTGTGGCACTATTAGGGTCAGTCTGTTGACTTCTTAACAGATTTGCTTCTTAATATTTGTAATTATTGTACCTTGCTTTTTGTTGTTTTATTTTTTGTCACGTTTTTAAGTATAGTTTTCTGTAATGCATATGCACCGTATGCATAGCCTGCCAAATGGCACAGCTGATATTTTTAGATATAGTAACGTAAGAACATGTCAGCACTAGCACTTTGTGCTGTGCACGGATGCATGAACAGATGTGTAGCTGGGTCTTTGGTGAAGTTTTGTTGTCCGAACATGAAATTTTCTATAGTGTGGAACATTTGTTTATTCATACATAGTCTTTTGTCTGGTGATACAAGTTGCTCCACAGTGTGGCGCTAAAGCTTTTTAAGAGGCTTTATCAACCTTGGGTCCACGTGGTGGCCTCAGCGCTGGGTGGCTGCCTATGCAGTCACCATCCCTAGAGTTTCTTAAGGTAAGGTGGTTGTTTTACACCGCTCTGCCATTTGCATCAATTTCACATTAACATACACTGGTTATTTATGTTGCTTATCTGACTATATTGTATTTGTGTTTTTTTGTGTGTGAAATGTAGAGCGATCACAGACTTCTCATTCCATTTATGACCATTCAGATATTTGATGCGTGCATCACTGGCCTAGCAATGGTCAGTCACGGAGCCAGCGCAGCAGGCTTAAGACACTGGATCAAAACTCAGGTGTGGTACATTTGTAAATTATTTTATTTTTGTGTATTTTGTGATTTTTATTACGATGAAATTTATTTCTGGCCAATAGCTGGATCAAACCATAAATAATACTAGGCTAGAAGTAAAAAGAAACATACATGCAGTCAAGTGAAATTAGTCAAATAATATGGGCAAAAGTATTATTCACACTTTATGTAGATTATAGAGAAATAAGGCACTTGCAGTTAGTTTGCTCATTTTGTGTCATTTGAAACATCAGTTTAGTCACTCTAGGCATCTGATGTCATAAATTGGTCATCTGCAGCTCACATTTGGGTCTTATGTTTTTTGGTACTTGTTTTTCTGATAAATTGTCACTTTTGTGTCGAAATGTTAGTCATTGTCTTTCTGTGAGGTAATTGGTGAATTTATGCTGAAGTGATACTTAGCAAAAAAAAACGTATTGTGCTGGTTTATAAACACATGACACAGATTTGCAGGAATTTTGTAGATGTTAGCCAGTAAAGAAGGTAATGTTTGCCATAGGCATAATAATAAATAGTATGTTGACTTAAATAGCCATAATCATAATTTAGTCGATAGTAGCTATTCACTGTCTTTGGTGTAGCTACTGTCGATGCTGATTTTTTGTTATTTGAAGTTGTTTTGCGGCAATTTTGCAGCACTTCTTCATATGCAAGGAAATGCTGTTGAAGATGGATGATGCCCATTTGATGCTGTGTGCTACGATCGTGTTCGTTGCCAGCATGTCAATTCAGGTACATGCCAGCCTGCTTTGCTGTTCTCCCATGTTACCTTCAGTCTGAATGGCTGGGGCTGTCTTATATGTTGAGCACATTTTGGCACTGTTTCACTGAAAGTAGCTGTTAAGTGCCATTTTGGTCTTTTTTGACCCACAGAACACAATTATTCACTTAGTCTCTGTATACTGCTGCATATGCTGATTGTGTTCTTGAAATAAATGAATGAAAGTATATAGAGAGTAGATCTGTATGGGTATTTAGTAACCATTTAGTTTCCATCTGAAGTGTTTGGAATGCCAAATGCCATTCTTGTTACCCGATCAACAGCTACTCTTACAGTGTCCAAAATTATGGGGACCAAGCTTACCAGCTTATCAGCTTTAACTGGAATTTTTTTTGTGGAGGGTCTCCGTATTTTGGGATCTAGATTATAACATTAAACATACTTTCGATCACGTTGCCAAGTTTCATGGCGATCGGCCAACAGGGCTCGGGAGATCTCGTGCTGAAATAAAAAAAAAAACACCAGCAAAATATTGACCCGCCGGGAACTAGCATTTTGCGGTGCATTAAAAACCAGGTCAGTTGAAGAAAACCTAAAAGTAGCCTGTAATAATGGTGCTTGTTTTTCTTTTTTGTTACAGTACAATAATACAATTAAATTTTAAGTGAAAAAATGCCTATGGCACTGCAGTCACTTCACAATCAGGGCTGGAACAAATGAGTCTTAAGTTAAGTCTTAAATGTTTGTAAGGACTTTGAGGACGTCACTTCTGGTGGCAGACTGTTCCATGTTTTTGCTACAGCGACAGGGAACGCTCGGTCACCGATCGTAGACAGATGTGTCGGTGGTACAGCCAGTATCGAGGTCAATGACGAGCGCAGACGTTGTCGACCCAAAGTCCAGCTGCAGGCTGTAGAGCATCAGCTAGATAGGCTGGCGCAAATCCATGGACACACTGGTAGACCACCATGGCAAGTTTGTACGTTATTCGCTCTGGTGCACGAAGCCAGTGCAGACGATAAAGCAGTGGTATGATGTGGTCATATATGATGTGGTCATATCTACTGGACTGGTAGATGAGTCGAGCCGCTGCATTCATGACTGCCTGGAGATGATTTGGCTGGAACGACAGTATACTGGGCAGTGTAGCATTTCCGAAGTCGAGCTTTGTCAGCACCAATGCGGCAACTAGCGACTGGAAGATCGAGTGTAGACCTGTAAGCGACTCACCAGCCGTTTTCTCGCTCGCTTGTAGGTAAATCTCGCTTGCTTTACTCGCTCAGCAAGTAAAGCGAGAAATTGCAAGGTTCCATCAGAAAATTTCAATTCGATGCTTAAAGTTCTGCAATGTGCAACAGGGGATTACTTTTTTTTATCCCACCCTGTATGACCTATATTGAGTAGTCCTTTTATAATTTCCTAAATGATGAAGGAGATTATGATCTTTATTAAATTACATGGAAGTTAATTCCATACTTGGCTTTCTTTAAATTTAAGTGTGTTTGATACCCAAGGTAAGATTGAGGTCTCCTTAAACATTGGGGGTCAAAAATTCGAAACTTCAACTCCAGAAATTTACGTTTAATGCTGACAATTTTGGATGCATGTTGTCTTTGTCTATTTCCAGCCATATCGGCGCAATTCACTCCTTAAATGTTCTTTGCAGCCTAAAACGCAACACTCACTAATAAACCTTTTATTCTGGGTTTCAAGGTTGTTCAAGGTTGCTGATTCTGGTGTCGATCGAAAGAACTTATGGGACTTTCTATAATTGATTAATAGTAACATTGGCCCATCTCGCATCGTTTTTGAGGTCCTGAAACTATAGTCTTATTTGTGGCAGCTGACAGTGAAGATATGGTGATCCTAGCTTGCACCGTTTTGATAGAGTCGCAGAGTGTGATGGACAGACAGGCAGAGTGACAGACACACACAGTAAGACAGACACCTCGATGACAGCTAAGATGCGTGAAGCATTACATACTGTCTCGCATGAAAAATCATGTGCTGTTTTAAATTTCGCTCGCTTCGACTCTCTCGTATGTATTGTCGCTTGGTCACGGGAAAAATCTCGCTCGCTCTCGCTCGTTCTGTTTCTCGCTCGCTACCGCTCGCTCTCACTTTTGCTTACAGGTCTAATCGAGTGAGACAGCAAACGATGAATGCTGCATAACTGCCTCAGAATGCAGAAGCACACTGAGACAGTTCGTGAGACTTGGGAACGCATGCTGACGTCAGGGTCCAGATAAATGCCCAATTCCCAAACGGTGGACGATGTCATGTGATTGCTGCACACTCGAAATGGTGAAGCAGGGAGTTGACTCTGTTGCCGAGCTGATGTGCATAGATGTGATGTGATGTGATGTGTATAGATTTATGCCATAAGCCTGGTTTTTGCTTGCTATAACTACTTGAAAGAAAGAATGAGACTGACCCAGTATGGCTACCGTGTTGATGCCTGCAATGGTGACACTGAGGTAATACTTTTAATTTTGTTTTAATTTTTGTTTGTAACTACTAAACAGTCATATAATGCTTGCTTCTGATATGTTAATTTAGTAAAGTTGTTATACTAGTGAATGTGAATTGCTGATTTACTCACAGCATCTTGTGTTATATAAGTTTGTTTTGATTGATTAATTGATTGATTTGTCTTATAAATGTTAACCAAATTTTTGTTTTACATTAGTAAAACTTCGTCAGTGAGATGATTGTGCAAACGTTGTCTGAAATTAAACTTAAAACTTACCCATCTACAGTAACTCTGCAGTATTTGTCCGCAGTCTCAGTGTGTTAGTCATTCTTTGACCATTTCATTTGAAGCTGCTTATTGTGATGCAGTTTCAAGAAGATGGATATGGTAGTTTTCACAGTTTTCTATGGGTCGCAGAATTTTGTGTCGAGCCACAGAATTTTTCCATTTCTGCGACTCAGAACAAAATTTCTTGGCCCACAGAAAAAAGTGCATGCGTTTTGCAGTGTCGCAGATAATGCGGGGCCACTTTATTTCTGTCGTAACTTGTAATGTGTGTACATGAACAGATGCTGTTGCCGCCCAAGTATGAGGATGTGATATCGATGCCTGCATCAGCCAATAGCGGCGACAGTCCACCAAGCTACACACCGGAATAACCACACTGCATCGGCTGCTTTTGGCCGACTAACACACTGCTATTGTGTACACTTGCCATCACTTGGTAATGGGCTGACATCATACTTTCCTACATCTTAGCTGAGTGGATAGACGAATTTTGCTTTGCTGATGTTGCAGGTTTTATTTGTTTTGTCATACGGTGGGATGTTCGTTCACCATTGCTGTCCGCTGCTAATATTGCATCTGCCACCATAACGTGAACACTGAATGTTTATCAAATATATTGCATGTTTGGATGCCGTTTCAACGCTGAAGATAACTATTGCCAATTCTAACGTCCAAGATTTGATTGCCCATGTGAAAATTTAAATATAGCGTTTGCTAACGTTCAAGTTGCGGATTTTTTTTCAAGAAGTGGTGGTCAAAAAATTTGCACAAGTTGTATGGCCCTCAGCTTGTGTGGTCAAAGTGTTGTTAGACATGTCGTGCTAGTGCAAAGACTTGTGGTTCGGGCTAGGTGCGCTAGGCTGCTTAGCGTATTCTATAGAATCATCAAGGACTCTTGATATTCTTTTTTCAGCTCATTGCAATGCATCAACCATAAACTTGTTCAGATTTTCGACCAGTCAAATTGATCAATGTAATCTTTGTATCATATGTCATTGTGAGCATACAGATATTTTTATGTGACATTCATCCAAGTCTTTCACTTTTAATTTGTTGTTGCTTTATTTTAGTCACTGTGAAATGATACAAAAACTTGTAATACGTGCACTTATTTTATTAACTAGCCAAGCTATACTGAACCTGAGTTGCATGCGGCTAAAATGGATTGTGTCTGGTGGATTTTAGCTCTTGCTGTCTAGAGTTGACGTTGTAAATGGTAGGGTGGATCAGACGATAACTATTGCAGCCTCTATTATGACTAAAACGTCACTCAAGTTTAGATCTTTGCACTGTCGAATTGACTGTTTAATCTGAGCATTGGCTTGATTGAGTTGTTGTATTATTCAGCCAATCACATAGTTAGCATAGATGTTAGTTTGTTATGGTATCTAACATAGTTTCTTATGTAACATTTGCAATAAATAAACTGGCACAAATTGGAAAGATTTTGACCACGGTGATGCTAGACTTCGTGAAACCGCATTCTTATGTCAGTGCTTGTTCGTCGTCATCTAACGCTTCAACGCAGCTTGCCTAACTGACATGTTCCCAATTTCCGAGTTCACACTGAAACTATTCCAGACATAATTTCCATAGTTTTATATTTTCATCCTCAGGAATTGATACGTGGGGCGCTAAAATAATAAATAAATAAATATTATGGCTGAATGATGTTGCAGCTTCTATGTCATCTATGCGTTGACAAGATTTTCCATCATTTTCAAGAAGTTAGTTCAGTGGCTAAGATTGCAGTTTACATATTAAATTCGTAATCAGTATACAGCTGTTAGGATGTGGTTAGTACTAACCGTTGACCCTAATTCTAATCCCTTATGGCCTTAGAACTATAGGCCGCTTACATCTGAGTCTGAGATGACTAAAAGTTGCCACACATGTACAGTCTGATAGCTTGATAGTTTATGAATTCAGTATGCTGAACTGCAAGATTACCATTTAACATTTGCATTTATTTGACTGTAAAATTAAATGGCTTATAGTGCTTGTATAGTGTACGATTTTTTTTGCATTTGTGACATTTTGTTGCTTGTGTTTTATTACTGCTGGTTTTGGTATCATTTCTGCCATTGATGGTTATATTTTACTTAGTATCTATCAATCCATATGTCACTAATCTGAGGGTGTTTTTGCCTCTTGGAAGATATTCGAGTGTCTGTTTTTATAGCAGCCATTACTGTACTTTTGCAGCTGGTGTCATTCTTTTTTTCAGAATTTAATCTCAGAGCCAAGTAATCTGAGTAATCTAAGCCAAGTAGTGCCATAGTTTCAAATTTATTGATTGTATTATTTCTGTGTGTCTTTCTGTGTCTGGTTCTACACAGTTTCGTGTGAATAAAGATTATCGAATTTTTCACATGTTTTAGTGGGTATAATTCGGAAATTGTGTCACTCGTTTGGGAGCACCTGTGCCCTGCTCTAAAATTTGGACCAAAAATGTGGACTTTTGCCCTGTGAAAATTTCTGCAGTTTGTGCACACTCTGTTTTGAACTGACATTTTCTGACCACAGGAATGATGCCATGTTGTAACCATATTTGCGTTCTTTTATTGTCACAGTGAATGACTGGGTGTGTTTCCGATGGTTTGACATTTATACCTGGGAATCAATGTGGTTTTTGCCGACAGTGTTGTATACTGAATTGTACTTTTGAATTGCATATTTGCTATTTAAATGATATTTTGCAATGCATGTTTAAATTAGGCATGTGTGGGAAACCATATTTGGTTCAATTTTGGTTTTTACAGAACAGATTATTTTATATTTCATTGTTGAGTTCTATCTAGTTGGTTTTCCGCTGCAGTTGTGTAGGCATTGCAGCAAGCGAAAAAGATTCATCTTTAGTGAAAGCCAAGATAATGCTTACTGTGATGTATGAATTTGATGCAATTTGCTAACTTGAAAATTATAATTAAAATTGTTCAGAAACCATATTTAATGTAAGCTGTTCACCATGAATATGTTGTGATGTAATTGATCCAAACATACATGATTATCTGCAGCTGTAATAAGACAACATTCCAAACGTTTGCCATAACGTATTCTTATATTTTTTATTTCATTCCAAGAATTCGATCTAAAATTACAGCTAATACATACACTACATTGTGAGGCATTAAAAATACACCAATTTTTTTACCATAACTTGAAGAAGGGTTATCTAATTTTAATAATTTTTGGTATTCATATTCCTGACACAACTGGACTTCAAATAACCATTTAGTCTTCCACCTCACCTAGTGTCTGCTTCTGCACTACCTGGGAAAACAACAGACAAGATGTGCATTAAAATCAACAATAGCTTTGATAAATTTCATTTTTCCGAATATATGGCCACCAACAGCCAATCAATTACAAGGTTTCCGTATCATGGATACTCTGAACGCATGGGATCAAACTGTTAAAATCTACGTGTAATTGTGAATTTCATGTGCAGGTTGTCTTGGTCTACCTTAAGTGGATTCGGCACAATTTATTGTTAAAATGGGCGTCGTAGCCTGAAATCGCGAGTCGCTAAAATTCTCTATTTCTGGGGGATGAAGGTTCAAGGTCATTCAAAGACATCAACGTTAATTTTATAGATCTGCACCTCGCAGCAAGCTCTTCACCAGTGCTCGTCATTATCAGCAGCAACTCTGTGTCTATCTCAACTGTTCTCACACTAGAAGAATTAATAGCCGTAAAATAAGGATTTCTATAGATGGAGGTACCCTTCTTCGTACTGACTCTTTCGAAGTTCAGCTCGAGACATATCATTTTACCCGAGGCACGAAATTTGGTTTAAAAAACATTAGTCTCTCTGCTATGGAGCAACATTGTCGGCACAAACTCTCATATTTTATGCTTTTCTCGTTCATTTTTGCAGTAGTGGACGTCCGTTTTGAGGCTGAATAACAAATACCGGCTTACCGCATTTGGTACGATTCGGTGATTAGTTCGAGACATGATGGTTTGTTTATGTTTACGGTTGCTGTGAAGTTTCTGTATATTTCTCACGTGCTTAGTTCTGGTTCTGTGTCAAGAATGAGGTGTCATTATGATGTCTTGGGACTATCGAGGGATTGTGGCGATGACGATATAAAGAAGTCGTATAGAAAGCTTGCTTTGCAATGGCACCCAGGTTAGTATACTATAAGAATATGGCATGCTCCAGGAAAATTCTCCTACCTGATGTTAGTCCTAGCCCTATGCTTGACTGTTCTAACCCTAACTTACTAATTCACGTACAATGAAGTAAGCGAGAAAGTAACAAAGGAATGTATGTAGTACGTTACTTATAAATAACCTCTGTGTGTTAGTAGAACAAGAAATAGAAATGTTTTAGCTGGTGTCTAAATGTAGACAGAGAGTGTTTTTGTGTGTTTCTTCTGGGAGAAGAAATGGATGATGTCATTTAACCCAGATAAATGTTAAGTTCTCATAGTGACCATGAAGTGGAAGAACCTAATTGAGGCAGAGTACACTATCCATGGTCAGCTCTTAAAGACTGTATTATCCGCTGAAGATCTGGGCTTAACTATTGATCCAAAAATGAACTATAATGAGCATATTAGCAACATCAGTAAGAAAGCCAATTCATCCAGATCATTCAACCACCGGAACACCAGAAGCTGTCCACAGAAAGTCAAGCTAGCAACCTATACTTTGTTCGTGCGACCACAGCTGAAGTACGCTTCCAGAGTCTGGTGTCCCCATACAGCACACAGCATCAATCGTCTCGAATCAGTGCAATGTCATGCAGCACGATCTGTAATGAATGACTGGAGCAGACCTCATTCTCAGACTACTCCATCATCTCGTACTACTAGGGGAAGTCCAGCCATAATGATGCAGCAGCTGGGATGGAGCACACTGGAGGAATGCAGGACTCAGGCCAGAGCCATTATGATGTACAGGGTAGTTTATGATTAAGTTGCGATACCAGCATCAGTCTACCTCACTCCAAACACGCAGAACATGAGAGGACATAGCAGCAGATTCTGCATTCCAGTTGGGTCTGTTGATGTCTTCAGACACAGCTTCTTTCCTGCGACCATTTGGATATGGAATAACCTGCCTTCAGTTGTCATCATGTCTCCTTCCATCGAGGTGTTCAAGTCCCGATTGGCAGGTGTCAATTGACGTGGAGGACAGATTAGATCCATCCTGTTTTTATCAGCACTTTTGCACATTTTTGTCTGTTTTATTATTGGAGTTCAACAGTTGTTTCCATCACTTCCTGCACATCTGCCATGTACAACATTACTCGCAAGAGGATCTGTCCATTATGGAAAAAAGAAGAAGAAGAAGAAGAAGAGAGTCTGGAAGAGGCAAGCAGATGGATTGGTATGCCCATACACACATTGTTATACGTCGATGCTCTGACTCACAGAACCTACAGCTGGCATAAGTTAACATGCCTATGACCACGGATGCTAGAAAATCAGTTTTGCTGAGATTATTATTGCTATAGGTCAATTTTGGGTATTGCTTTCACAAGTACATCTATGTCTTGAAGTACATTTTTCCAACAATAGATCAATTTCGTCTAGTTTATTATTAAGCTGCATTTAATTTACTGCATGCTGTCTGTGCAGATAAGAATCCAGATCGTGCAGAAGAAAGTACGAGGGAATTTCACTTGATTCAGCAAGCTTACGAGGTTCTTATTGATCCACAGGAGCGGGCTTGGTATGATAAGCACCGCGAGGCTATTCTCAAAGGAGGTACATTTTCCTTCATTACACAGTACACATGTCCATTCCAAAATATGTCATTTTCATGGTCATTTTCTGAGTAAACCTTGGTTAGCCTAGTGTCCACTTGGTTTTCAGTTGTTATCCTGAGCATCCCATATTTATTGTGTATTCTGTAGGCTTACACAGTCCTGACAAGTTTACACCTGCAGTACACGTTTTTCATGTTGATGTTGCTTCATCATCATATTTGTCACTAGAGATGTGACAAACTTTGTATTCGCATTCGACAACATACGAACATTGACCACTTGTTAGCTATTCGATATTTGACGAATAGTTGGTGGCACTTCTGTCAAGTAACAAATATTTCATTTTATGCAACTTGACTGAACTTAACTAAATTTTAGATAGAGAATACTGACTGAAGAGAACACAGAACACTCTAAATGTTTGATTTTCTTAATGGAACTTGATTGATTTAACCGAACTTTGCCTTAGATGCTAGCTGCATTTTTCAACAGCTAACGGGGCGGGGCTGTTCATTGCTGATGTCATGTTCATTTATATATTCACACCAAACGATATTAAATGAACGTGGTTTAACGCATAGAGATAATTGAATATTTTAATCCAGTTTAACATTACAGATGATAAAAACCATTGAACTAAATATTATATATAATTATTTAGGCCTAGTTCAATGATAAAAACCAAAACAACAACAGACACGCCCACCACAGAGTCACAAGACTACCATAGAACGACTACGACCACAGTTTTATCTTGATAGGCAGATCGCATTAGTGGTTGACCTAGTTGAATAATGAGCGTCCAGATAAGGTAATAGGGGCGGAGTCTGGTAGAACAGGCACGTCCTGTTAGCTGTTGAAAAACGCCACTACTATTTTTTTCTGACTGAACACAGAACAACTACTTTGGATGTTTCGCTTTGTTCAAATACAGGTGTCGTGGAGTTTCTTTGAGGCTGAATAACTATTCGTATTCGTTATTCGACGAATAGTAATTTGTCAAATGCGAATATTTTCTGGCTTCGTCATGTCTCTATTTGTCACATGATTTATTAAGCATTGTCTTTAAATGTCCTTACATAATGATTAGCTTGATAGTATAACGGTAAGGGGCTGGACTGGTGTCCCAGGATCGACTCCGAGTCAGGGCACTGTCAGGTAGCAACCTAGGGCAAGTTGTTCACACACGTGCCTCTGTCACCAAGCAGTATAATTTGGTACCAGTGAAGGGAGGTGACGCTCTCTGGCTGGGAAGGTAACTGTGGGGCTGGTGAAAAGTAATGGCAGCCTACCACTGGGTTTATGATTATGTCATTTGCGGGCTGACTGCCTAGAGTCCAGGATCAGCTCCTGCCCCTATGCTTGTTATTGAGTATGGGTATCTTTACCTTTACTTTTTACTTCATGATTGATCGCTTAATTTTTTGTTAATTTTTGCAGCACTATTTATGTGTGATTCTTCTAGCATTGTTTTGAACTGTGATCAATTTGATTGCTTGATTGATTGACTGATGGATTGATGTTGTCAGGATTGGGGCATGGTGACAAGTATGAAGACAATTGTCTTGATGTCTACCAGTTTTTCAATGCTTCCTGCTATTGTGGCTTCGGAGATGATGATAAGGTTGCTTGCATGTATTTCTGTTAACCGGTCCAAAGACTTACTCGCGGCTCTGTCTTGTTCAGTGTGTAAATAGGGTGTGTTATGTTGTTGTTATGTACAGAAATAGTTTTTGTGTCAATTTGTTATTTTGGTATTATATAATATTTCTTCTCAGACTTTGTTAATGAATTTTTTAATGTTCAGGGTTTTTACGCAGTCTATGCTGAGGTATTTCGGAAGATTTCTCTGGAAGACGAGGAATATATGGACGTCGCTGTCAAGGCTCCGGAGTTTGGAAACTCAGCTAGTTCATATGAAGAAGTAATATTAATAGTTGTACCTCTAGTAGTGTGATATAGTGCTATAAGATGGTAATTTTTGTCGTCATCTATGTGAGATTGATTGGTTATTTTATTGGTGTGCACATTTTTTGTGTTTTTTTTTTGTTAGTTTAATTTAATAGTTCAATTAATAAATCCAAAAAACCTAAGTAGTAGCAGTTTACATTCATGTCAAATATTTACATAAGTCTTGCTATTTTTGTGACAGTGCTACGAACTATCACAGCATTATTTAAGTTGAGGTTTAAGTATTAAGTGTTTCTGTGGCTGTGGAATAGCCTTTTGGCTTACCTTGACAAATCAGCATCAACTTTGAACAGTTTTAAGGTGTTGCTGAAGATATTTTTTATCTCTACTAGGTGAACATTGTGAATGGAAGAGATAAAGCATTGACTCTGATTCTGTCTGTTCATCATTCTGTACTCTGTAGCCTTAGCAGCATACATCATTACATCACCAGCAGATTGTGTATTTTCCACGGTGACACCCTAGTAGTATTCGGAAAGAAAGAATTTAAGTTAATTATTTCAACTGATAAATAATCTACAGCAACTCGTTTAAATCACTCTTTTGTAAAAAAAATTTTTGGCAGAGATATGCATTATGCACTCTCACGAGTGCCTTCTAGTTGTTTCATTGTTAACAAAATATCATATTGTGCCAATGTTTTTAATAGTTAAATAATTTTATTGTTTGAAGGTTTATGTGTATGTCTTTAGGTAGTCGGTGTGTTTTATGCACACTGGGAGAGCTACTGTACATGCAAGTCGTATGTGTGGCGGGAAAAGTTTGACACAAGGGAAGCGCCAAACAGACAGATTCGTCGATTGATGGAGCAAGACAATAAGAAACTGCGAGACAAAGCCAAGCGCGAGAGAAACGAGGAAGTTCGGGTGAGTTGATTTTGATTGTATTAAATGTTGATAATCCTATAGAGAGTATTCTGCAGAGACAGTACTTGTTGTTTGTAGTGAGTAGTTGTTATCGTATGGAGAGAATCATATGTGGAACGAGTGCCTCAAAGCTGCAGAGTAGAACAGATTCGTTTCCTAGCCAGATGTCATAAAACAGGCATTTAAATCGTGTGTTTATTTCCGGGTTTAATCTGTTTTGAATGTTTATAAATATACATCTGCACTTTCGTTCTGTTGTAAACGACAGTTTAAGAGTACTTGCTGTTTGTCAGTTTTAGCTTTCGGACAAACTGTTAGATGTTTCTTTTGCAGCGTTTGCATATTTTAAAAATTTATTTCATGTTTATGTTGCTCAAAGTTGCATGTGTCAGCTTTTTGTTAAATGAATATATGACAATGAGCTAGATTGCATGTGTATGTGTAAATATTGTGCTTGTTAATATCATGCTTGCAAGCAGCCTATTTTAGGGGGATAAAAATGTTGTACCACATGTTTTTTGGGCAACTGTTGAATTTCTTATGTGAATTTTATAGCAGCGTAATGTGAGTGTACAATTGCAGGCACTGGTGGCATATGTGCGTAAAAGGGATAAACGTGTTCAAGCTTACAAAGTATGAATTTTGTTGTTATATGTTGTAGTATAAATGGAATATCAGTGATAACACTTGTAGGTGTAACAAGTGTTTAGATCTAACACAGTGCATTTGGTTTTGTTCTAGCTGTCATTGCTGTACCATTTAGAAGATTCCATGTTAGATGTATATTATAAATTACACATTCACTGGCTGAAGAGGGAGACATACTGTTCTGATTTTTGCAATGCAATTTGCTTTGCTTTTTTTATTTTTCTCCATGCTGCACCATAAGTTAGTTTTTTGGGGCATGTAGACTTATGTGTGGGGGGTGGTATTTACTATTCAGGCCAGTGTTATATAATTTTAGGCAGCACTCAGCATGTTTTTGTATAGTGTTATAAAACGTTCATTTGGGGACGAGGTGGTCAAAAACTGGCACTGTTTGTAGTATATAATATATGGATGGCTTCTTGTGTGTCCATCACACATTAGCTACACTTGGCGAGGTGCTTTATGTGTGACATAACAACAAGATATGCTGCAACATTAGACCTTATTTTACTGCAGAGTTATCAGTGGTGATTTTGATGGCATTGCTTGAATATATAGGATATGCCGAATGTTATCGAAAGTGATAGTGAGGGAAAGCAGAAGGTTAGATGCACCTATATGCACGTATAGAGTAATTCAAGTACATTCTTATAACTAAAGTTCGTGAAAGGTCTAGGGTTAAATTCAGGGTTATGGTTATGATCAGGATTAAGATAATGAGCACAGTGTAAGCCTGTGAAATGTGAACACTTGTAGAGGAGGCTGGAGGAACGAGCAGCAGAAGTGGCACGACTTGCGGAGGAGAAGAAGCAAAACGCTCGACTGCAGAGACGCAGGTCAGAAAGTCACACTGCTTGGGATTGTGAAACGTATTTGGACTGAAAAAAACACTCCGAATTCCCCCTTTTTTACGCACCAGAGCTAGCATAGCTATAGCATAGCATAGCTATGCCATAGCTGTGGCTAGCATAACATAGGCATAGCTATGGCACATTTTAGCTATGGTAATTCTGTCCGTTTGTCTGTCCGTCTGTCCTGGTGTCTTGTCTCGGTACCGTTCCAAGCTTAGGTGAGATAGAGACTTCGGGTTTTCACCGTATGATAGCCTAGAGTTTCTAGTATTTTGGGACAGAATTTCATGCCCCTAGGTCAAGGGGGTCCCCACGAACGAGGGGGCAAAAGAGGGGCACCCCTTCTGAAAAGATTATGCCGTTACTGGCTTGTTTAGCGTGAAAATGGTCGCAGATAGGCACAGACATGCTGCTTATCATAACAAGCACTGGCGACGAGCTTCTTAGGAATGTCAACATCGATGACCTTGAATGACTTTGAACCTTCAAAGTAAGGGGTTTTAGTGAATTTTTCATGATTTTTGGCTGCGACACCCAATTCAAGAGTGAATTGTGTCGAAATGGCTGGAGATAGACCAAGACAACCTGCATATGAAAGTTTCAGCATTAAATGTAGATTTTAGCAGTCCAAGTCCAGATGCTCTAGATTCAAGGAGGCCTGCGCACGCGGTTGTCAAAGAGGGGTACCCCTCTAAAAAGTGGTTATTTATCTGCGCTTGGCTTGTCTATCGTGAAAATGGTTGTAGATAGGCACAGACATGTTGCTTACCATAACATGCACCAATGGCGTGCTTTTTATTGGTATCAACATTGATGACCTTGAACCCTAAAGTAAGGGTTTTTAGTGATTTTTTGCGATTTTTTGTTGCAAAAGAGTGAATTGCGACGAAATGGTTGGAGATAGACCAAGATTACCTGCGAACAGGAACTGCCATAGGCTCTGGCGTGTTTCACGAACATTAGCTCAGATTTCTTGGCTTAGTTTGTAAACCATATAGTGACTCTGAAATTCAGGCAGCATGTCTGTGTCTGTGTCTGTCTGTCTGCTGTTCGCATATTGACTAGCCATGTTGATCGCAATGGTGGTTTTGTGTCGAGTCTCTTTGCATACTGGCTTGTATTTTATGTCGTTTTGTCTCTATTTTTCTGCTCATCTGTATGTTCGTCTGTATGTATGTCTCCGTCTATTCATGTATGTGTGATGCAGACAACTAGAGAGCTACGTGGATTCAGGCTGGTCATCAATGTCTGAACTGGAGCATCAGTTGAAGCAGCTTGAAGTGAACGTCGCTCAGCAGTTCGGTGAATTAGACAGCGATGATGTCGATGATGATGGTGACAATGATGATGATAAAGATGAGGATGATTTGAAATGTAATGGGACTGCTGTTGCTGCTGTCAATGCTGCTGCTGATAATTTCAAGGAAAAAGAGGAAGATTTTGTGCTCAACGACTCATTGTATTGCATTGCGTGCAAGAAAGCTTTCAAGTCGGACAGAGCGTCAGTATGCACTGTGTTTAGTATCACTGCTGCAAAACGTAATATAAAGTGTGATTGTAATTTGGTTTTATATTTTGTTGCTTTTGAAAGACTGGCAGTTGAATTAATTATAGAGCTGTGAAAATCAACAATGGTCATGCAATTAATCGCAGAGATTTATATTGACAATGACTAAAATTTTAATCATTAAATTATTGATCAAAGTCATATCACTAAGAATGCATTACAAATTAGATAAAAATGGCAAGCATTTAATAAGTGATAATTACTTTCTGTGGAAAACGGCATTGGGTAAAGCAAACACTTGGCCATACTAATATCCTACTGACTACGTTATTACAGTCTTTGAACCAATCTGGTTTTTAGGCCAGTCATATGGAATTCCTACATACCATCATTATTTTTTGTAGTATTGAAGACAGCATTGTTTTAGCACAGTTGTATTGTGGCTAAATGATGCGAGATAGGGCCTAGGTTGCTGTTGGTCACTAATAGCTAAGTCGCATTTATGGTTTTCCATGACATGAAAACATTGACTATTGGCCAATCGTGCACTATTGTGGCTAAACGGCAAATCGTAGCTGGGGGTTGGCGATGGTGCCATCAGACAATAGACAATAGACGGCCAATAGACAGCATTATCACATTGATGACTGTCTGGAGGATAACAGGGAAGATTATTAGAATTACCATTGTGTTAATTACATATGCATGCCTATAATGAAGTTCTTACAATTTTAGGTTAACCTCATTTTTGTATTTTTGTATTTTGTTTTTCTGTAAAGGTTAAACTTTCTGTTTATTGTAAAGTTTAAACTTACCATTCCATTATTGTGTTTGTGTGCATTCTGCCTGAAAAGGCCATCCCCGAAATGACCTATACTGTGTCGGGTGGGACGTTAAACCCTACTCACTCACTCACTTATGTAAATGTCAATAAGCCTATCATGTTGTGGTGTAAAACATGCTGGTACCTGTGTTCTGTGGTGTGCACTGATGGTGTGTTAGGATGGACAATCATAATCGTTCCAAGAAGCATGCGGAAAACGTATCTAGGGTACTGTTGGAGTTAACTAGTGATGATGACGATGAAGATGGCAAAGATGATAAAATCGTTGATGATGCAACGGGTAGTGCAAATGTTGCTGCTGCTGATGATGATAATGATGACGTTACCGATGATCTACTTGACACAACTTTGCAGTCTCGGTATTACTCAGCTGATTTTATATGTTGTTATTATTTTTAAGGCTGCCCAGCTGGCTAGTTTTAGCTCCACTGGTACAGCTTTTGTGTTATACTGCTGATTTTTTTATTATTTTTGCCAAGTGAACGTAGTGAACATTGGAGGAGATTATGAGATTGGTTGTTCTCTCCGTCGTTCTCTGTGTGTGTGTACATGATGACTAATAATATAATGACTAATAATAGCATAGCTGGCTATTACTTATTCCTCCCTCCGCGAAGCGGATTTTTTCTCCCGCTTCTTTCTTTGTAGTAACGTTTAAGTCACTTCACTTAGCAGACATATGAACTCTCACGAGCGCCTTCTAATTTTTTAATTTTTTTCTTTCAGTGCAAGATCTTGAGCTATTTTAGCCTATAGCAGTGAAACTTTGCTGCACGATCGCAAGTGGGTTTTGTTTTATAATTTAGGTCCTTAAAATTTGGGGACTTTTCTCGAGCCATATGTCTCACAGGGCGCTGCTGATGTTAGTTTTTTTAGCCCTTAGGCATACACCAGTTCACACTGCAAGACCACAGATACGGAGCTAGTGCATCATGCAGTGTGCTTTTGCTGTTACTCATTGCACCTAACTACATAGGGATGGCCAGTCTGATTTAACCTGGGTGGCTGGATGAGATGGTTTACTCACCTGCCGATAGTCACCCATCCAAGTAATAACTGGGCCTGGCACTGATTAACTTCTTTGATGCGACCAAGGATGTTATCAACTAAGCCATACCTCCACCATCTGAGATGCTGATTGTGCGAGCAGGTCTAAGAAGAAGAAGAAGAAGCGTCGACAGCAGCAGCAGCAACAACAGCTGTCCAGTGAACGCACAGCATCGCACAGCAGCAGCGATGTATGTGCCTCAAGTTATGGTTACATGCAAAATGAAACGGAACATTTGGAAATTTGTTGCAGATATTTTTCGAAATTTGTTTAATTTCTCCTGTTTTCAGCATTCTGCTCATTCATAGCTTTATGACAGTTTTTCTCACCAAACGCTGCCATTTTCAGCTGCTTTCTTTATGTTTTTGTTTGCTGTGCAGTTTGTTTTCAAACTGTGTGATCCATTCATGGTCAACGTGGGAGTTAAGCAAGGCTGTGTCTTAGCTCCAGTCATATTCAACTTATTCCTGGTAGCAATCACACTGCTTTTTCGTAACAGAGTTCTTCCTGCAGACAATGTTGGTATCAATTATCGCCTAGATGGCAGCTTATTTAACATTCGCCGACTGCAGGCAGCGACCAAAGTTGAAAGCACACATGTGTTTGAACTTCAATACGCAGATGACGCCGCCCTCCCAAGTCACACAGCTTCTGGGTTGCAACAGAACCTAGGCTCTCTGACCGACTGTTACCAATGTGCGGGGCTCGTCGTCAACGTAGACAAAACCTAGGTCTTGGCCCAAGTCTCAGCGGCACAAACCTCCGTAACCCCAACCTTCTCCATTGCCGGCTCCAACCTCAACAAAGTTCACCAATTCACCTTTACCTCCATCCTGACAGAGGATTGTGATCTTACCAATGAAATAAACCATCGTATCAAGCTGTCAGCCGCTGCCTTTGGACGACTCTCCCAGCGCGTGTTCTTCAACCATAATCTTACAGTCGCCACCAAAGCCTCTGTTTACCATGCCATTTGTCTTTCTATCCTCCTCTATGG
>Ga0209671_1001012_pt1 | contig 21880 bp, 13 predicted proteins | sample WorMetHERISLAND2_2_FD_187401 | JGI IMG/M metagenome (GOLD analysis project Ga0209671, IMG submission 187401) | Marine gutless worms symbiont microbial communities from Max Planck institute for Marine Microbiology, Germany - Olavius geniculatus... | ecosystem: Host-associated > Annelida >... | reverse complement strand
CCGCTGCAGCAGCTGGATGAGGCAAAATTTACCATTTGTAGGTTTTGCCATTTTCCCAAGGTAAGACAGTTGCACTAAATAGATGAGGTGGGAAATGAAACCACCATTCGATGACATATAGTCTCAGTAATAAGTGTGCCAAAAATTATTATAATCGGACATTCATTGTTCAAGTTATTGCAAAAAATGTAGTCACATGCTTTTTTTGAGACACAGTGTATTATGAAGAACTGTGAGTTGTTTAGTCTGCCGCTTCTTAATTGTTTCACCGACCTGTCCACAAAATATCTTTTGAATCTGGATATGGTTTACGATCTGGCGAAAATTATCAGCGGTGATTCTGACAGTTTAGTGGTCTATAAGTGAGTGAAGTTACTAATTAACTTTCCAAGTAAAGATAAAGAAAGATGTGGGTTCTTGAGTTTTGACACAGCCGTTGAGACACACAAAGCAGTGCTCATCTTCCATACCTCATTAGTCATACAGACACAACGACAATAATCACAGCGGACCTTTATGTCTGGAGTGAGTGAGTATATAGCAAGGAAACATTCATGGTGATAAAGGCCGGTGGCTGAAGCGGCCTAATTTGCCGCACTTTTTTTCTTTTTCTGGCCGTAGGTGTGAGTCGAGTATTCTTTTTAAAATCCTGAATTCAGGTTGTGATTTGAATTAAAAAATTACCGCAAAAATTAAACCACTTTTTTGGGCTAGGCCTACGCCTAACCTTTTTTAAAATTTTAGAACTGCTTGAGTAATCCTGAGGACAGACAGACAGACAGAAAAAAGCAGACAGAGATAAAAACATAACGTTTTTCTTTCAGCGGAAATATCTATTACCTTACTTTATCGTAAATCTGCAGCAAAGTGCGTCGGTGAATAACTATAATAGGCTGTTGCATGTCGCCTGCGCCAGGGTATATACATAAACGTGCAGAGTGTAGTCTATGTACAATACATGCAACTCTGTGTGGCTTCGTTGTAAGCTGACGTGACGCTATGTTGACATAATATGCTCTCTAGACTCAGCCAAGCGTAATAGGCAGCTCACAGCGTCTGAGAAGAACTCTTGACCTCACTGAACTAGGTCGCAGCTGCAGTCGGGTCACCAGTAAAGGAATCTCATATATGTCTTCTTTAATAGACATCAGCGCTTGCCACAGTGCTACTCGACAACGGAAGATCGCCTACACGTTCTGTCTGGCTACTCTTTTTTTGTACGAAGATAGCAAACCTGTCTAAAATTGGAGGAAATGCTGGCCATCAGAAAAGCAAAAGTCAAGTGTTTAGATTGTGGCGGTTTTGTCACAAAGATGTATTTCCCACATCTTTATTTATAATCTTATACCCAAGACCCGTACGCAACTCACCAGCTGTTTTCTCGCTCGCTCGTAGGTAAATCTCGCTCGCATTTCTCGCTCGGCGAGAAAAAAAACGAGAAATTGCAAGGTTCTTAGGTTCCATCAAAAAATTTTAAGCCGTTGCTTAAAGTTTTGCAAAATATGACAGGGGATTATTTTTGTCACACCCTGTGTAGATTAAGTAGTTTTTTCATAATTTCCTAAATAATGCAAAAGATGTGATTTCCATTAAATTACGTGGAAGTCAATTCCATAGTTGACGTCCTTTAAAAAAGTGTGTGATACCCAAGGTAAAAGTAATTGAGGACTTTGAGATCTCTCTCCGAATATCAGCGGTCAAAAGTTCGAAACTTTAACTGCCAAAACTTACGTTTAATGCTGGTTGTTTTGGTCTATATCTGTTTTTGTTTATATTTTTAGCCATTTTGGCGCAATTCACTCTTCAAATGTGCTCCGTAACCTGAAACGCCAAAAATCACTAATAAACCCTTTATTCTGGGTTTCAAGGTTGTTCAAGATCGCTGATTTTGGTGTCGATCGAAAGGACTTATGGGAATTCCTATAACTGATTAATAGTGACCTTGGTCCTTTTTCGCACCGTTTCTGAGATCCTGAAACTAGTCTAATTTGTGGCAGCCGACAGTGAAGATTTCATGATTCTAGCTAACACCGTTTTGATACAGTCACAGAGTGTGACGGATAGACAGACAAACACCGACGGACAGACGACTCGACGATAACTAAGATGCGGGAAGCATTACATGGTGTCGTGCGTGAAAAATCATGCGCCGTTTTAAATTTCGTTCGCTTCGACTCGCTCGTATGTATTGTCGCTCGCTCATGGGAAAATCTCGCTTGCTGTAGCTCGTCCCGTTTTTCGTTCGCTACCGATCGCTCTCGTTCTCGTTTACAGGTCTATTATTTTTTTTAAATTTTTTATTTTATTTAATGACAAAGGGCCGCAGCCACTAACATGCCACAATAGAATAACAGTGTACATCAATGAATGTCACTGATAACATAATACAACAATAGGTCTACTAGAAAAATAAACTTTGCAATAATTAGCCAAGAATGTGAAAGTAATAGATCGTTTGAAACTATTTAAATTATTATACCCGACGAAGTCCTCCAGTTCTGGATTTTGTTTTGGCTTTGCTTGCAGTGCAGGCTGATTCGCCCTTTTTATTAAAAAAAACAATTTTTCATCTGACATTACAAAAAACCTCAACTGATCTTATAAAAAAATGTAGGTCTAAAATTGAGTAGGTCCTGCAGCAACCTTGTAATGTGATGCAGCAACTAATATCCTACTTTCTGTGTTCGATAATGTTGGCCCAACAACAATACTTCTATTGCAGAAGTGTGCGGAAAAAAATACTGTAGGCTACGCTTTCCAGGTTCATAAAATTTTCGTACCCGAGAACTTTTATTCCCTACAACGGAAGTACCATAGGTGGAACTTCCGTCCTCAGAAACTTTCGTTCCCGAAAACGAAAGTTCTCGGGTACGAAAGTTTTAGTTATCGTATTCCAGACTGAGACGGATAAACTCGATAGATAGCCTAATAAATATTGTATTATCAAGTCTAGGCCTACCTGTTTTCACACGACCACTAAGCCGACATTTTCCGTGCGAAATTTAATGTTTTTATTTCAGTATTGGGTCTCAGAAAAACCGGAAAAGAAAACAGAAACGCAGAATGTAAAAGTGTTCCCCATGCAGTGCTTAGAATAAAGCGTGGGAGGTGTTGATAAGTTTTTGAGTGGATTCGACAGCGTATATTGTTAGAAATTACGTGCACGTGCGCGCATAACAGAAGCTGCTGATCCGTGACTGACGGTCAACGTGCAGGCATCTATTACAGACCACACTTGACGCTAGGCACCACGCGGGTCACGGCAACGCACTAGGCCTGGCATGTCACGAAGCATTTAAGCACTGTGTGATGCATGTCACGGCTTTTTTGGCCCAATTTGTCCAGTGGTATTTCTATTAGAACGCTCGATTGTTCATACACGATATCTGTAAAATGACAAATATAACGTAAACCTATTCCGTGTTCTTTTTTCACAGCATGAGTGCAATATTTGCGTGCATGAAAGTTTACGTTGTGGTGCAGCTAAAACATTTTAGTCCGATTTGGCGTAGACTAGAGCTAGACATTGTGCAATTTTCTCGTCGAGTTATTAGCTGTTTGAGAGTAAAATTTGGGCGCTTGTTACTGACTAATTGACTGACTGATAATGAGTTTCACTATAGTCCAAGCTGTTATGTTTTCACGATGTTTTTATATCCGTAATTATGTTTGTTCTGCCTTCAACATTTAAGGCTGGCCTTTGATGGATCTTCGTCAAATGTTTGCCAGTGGTGCACAAAGTAGAATGTCAGGAACTGTTTTGGTTTCGATTTACAAGAAGATCAAAAATTAAGGTCACGCCGTGACCAGAATCTTAGGGCAGAATATCATTTTTGGAGCTTGTTTCTGTAACATTTCCGGTTCGTGCGTTGATGAATTTTCTCCAAACGTTTCAATGGTGCAACTCGTGACGGAAATGATCTATTGGATTTCCGGGTAGGCCCTACTAAAGTCAACGCTCAATCTGCTAGCGGCCAGGTAGACGCTGCATGTGCGTCGAATTCTGTAACTGTCTGATGAAGCTATCATTTCAAGCATTCCGTCGGTTGCAACACACAACAACTGTTGCAGCTAACATTTGCCTTCCGTTATTTTTTTGCGTCTATTTATTTCACGTGAGGTGGGAGATAGGCTAGTTTCCCTGCTGATTTATGACGTAAGAACGGAACAGTATTCCTTGCGTGTGATTACACGCATTAACTGTCACCGCGTGACTGACGTCGGCATTTATTATTATGACGGCGCGTCCTCATAGGGTCGCGCATGGTCGGTTTCGTCAGCTGAGCATTGGTTACATGGCTGCGGCGGCCCGTCACGCATGGCGCCTGCGGGGGTGCTCGTGTCGCCCGGCTGTCGTGGGTGGGCGTGCGCCTTGACGCCTTGGCCCGGCCAAGCCCGAGCATGGCCAAGCCAGCCGTCATTCAAGTCTGTCTAGTTTTCTTTGAGGCGACTCTGACCTACGTCTGACCGCAAATCGCGACCGCGAAATCCGAGCAATCGTAGCTCGAATGCGCGATGGAACGCTGTTTCAATAGAATGCTTACACGACGTGTAAAAGCCTCGTAGAGCCAGAAGACGGCGAACTGGCAGTTGGCGGCTGTAGCTAGATCGTTTGCTTGTCGATATGCGGTCGTCCTGCACCATGTTGCCGTGGTCAGTCTGGGCGGTGGTACTGGTGTTCGTTGCCGAGCTGACAGTGCGGTCATCGGTCGCACAGGACCAGTGTCCAATCGACGTGCTGTTTGTGCTCGATCACTCGGGCAGCATCAGCGACAACGACGAAGGACCGATAGCGAACTGGATCTACATCACCGACTGGGTGTCGGAGGTGGTGCGTGCGACCGCGCGCTATCCGAGCATCCGGTACGCGGCCATCAGCTACGGCACGAGAGCCGTGCTGGAATTCAACCTGGACCGCTACACCGAGACCCTCGAACTCGTCGTCGCGTTCCGCAGCATCCGCAACACGGGCGGCAACACGAACACGACAGGTGCGCTGCGACTATCTCGCACGGCGGTCTGGTCGTCACTCGCCAACAGACCCGCTGCATATGATGTTCTGGTGCTAATCACGGACGGCATGCCCAGCAAGCGCTTCGAGGCCGACGGACTGCTGCCGGAGGCCGCTAGGGTGAAAGCACTGGGGGTCAGACTCATCGGGATCGGAGTGACGACAGCCGTCGACGATGAGGTGATGAGGAGCATTGTGTCATACCCGGCCAGCCAGAACTACTTTGGCCTGTCCAACTTTACCCAGCTCTACGGCATTCTCGAGACGATAGTAGCGTGCATGACTTTCCCCACTCCTCCAACCTCGACGACCACCACCCCTTCGACAGGTCCTGAACCACTTCCTTCTACTTCTACCACCACTCGAAGTACTTCTACCACCTCATCCACTACCACCTCTACTTCCACCACGACGACCAGCCCTACTTCCACTACCAGCGGCACCACCACGAGTCCCACCTCTACCACCACTGGTACCGGCTCTACCAGTACTACAACTAGCTCCACGTCCACTTCCACTAGCCCCACGTCTACCACCACTACTTCTACCACAAGAAGCACCACGACTCCGGCGCGTGGTCCGGCCGAGTGTCGTCACCGCGCGGACGTCGTCGTTGTCCTTGACGCGTCCGGGGGTGGGATGAACTTTCCACAGTTCCGAGACGTGCGCCGGTTTATCGTCGACATGCTGACACAGCTGCGGGCAGTCATTGTGTCAGGCGCGCTGCGTGTCGGTATGGTGAGGTTCGCCGATAGTGCTGTGTTCAGCTTCAACCTCATCACGTTCGACCGAGACTTCCCCGGACTGATCGACGCCGTGGATTCGGTCGGCTACATCGGCGGCGGAACCAACACCGGCATCGGTAAATACGATAATTTTTTGATAATTAACTACTTAATGATAATTTAACAATAATCTTATTTTATTCTCGAGCTTGCGCAATAGACAGACAATTAAAAAACACATTTTCGCCATTGCCTTCCCGTTTCAGAGGCTGTTCATGGCCCTGTTGAAAAGAAGTGCGTTTTTTCGTACTTTCCACGGAAATGAAAACGCGTTATGGATTTAGGGTTATCAATTTCACAGGTTATAAGGTTTTTTTACGGTTTTACAAGCGGACGACTGTAAACTGCTGCTGTTGCTATTATTTATTTATTATTTTACTTGTTTATTACATTGCTTTCACACACGTTAAGTCATTTACTGTAGCAGTAACGAATCGCAAGTGTGGGAATTTCTCACTGCTACAGTGAATGGCTTAGGCTTAACGTGTTTTTTTTTGTGAAACATAATAAATAAATGAATAATAATGGTTTTTGTCATAAAATTAATAGATGTATGGCATTTTTAGAAATCATGACCACTATTTAGATTTTTGATCCAAGACGATCTGTGTGGTCTACTGTATGCAACTATCCTTGAAATTTCAAGATTTTGTTTATTGCCTCGGGTCTCTTGATCTTGTCATTTGACCGTTTGACATTTCTGAAGTTTATAATTGTTATTGGATAAGATTTTATACTCAACTCTATACCGCTGTCTTTGTAGTGCTTTCGTCTTGTGTTTAGCAGATTCCCACCTTGCGACTTTGACTTGACGTTGACGTTAACCTCTTAATCATCAAATTACAAATAAGCTTACTCAACGTGGATAGTAAATAGCCATCTCCGCATACGGTTGGGAAGAGATAATATAACGTTTAATTATTATGGCGCATTTAATAATGTCTGCCTTAGTCTAGTAAACTCGTGCTTTCATGAGTTATCGACTTGGTTATCGACTCTGGCTTTTGATCCAACGCTTTCGTTTTTGATGATATTCAGTTCTCACAATTACAGCTATAGATAGCTATAATTCGATGCAATTGCGTAGACAAATTGTGCATAATTTGATTGTTTTAATCGGATATGTTTATTATACTAACGGTAATAGTGTGCGTGTTAATTGTAACGCCGTGTAGGTTTGCAGTATGCGCGAAGGTTGATGTTCAGAACGTCTGCTGGAGCGCGTCCGGGCGTCCAGAACTTTATCTTACTCATTACAGCCGGACAGTCCAACAACCACACTTTGACGCTCGTATGCTGTTCAGTCTCTTCATCGTTATCCACAAAAAATCGTTACCTTCTGGTGCATAAGCTTAATTTATACTGATAACAAGTGCGGCTGAAGTAAGTCTGCACGTGTAATTTCCGGATCGCTAAAAAGCGCAGTATAAAAAATAAAAAAATATTACAGAGCAGATCAGAAAGTAAACAAATAAACGCGATGAAATAAATAACAAGCAACAATAATCGAAGGTCACAGAAAAAAACCCAACACCTGGAAAATAGACTCGGGGAAGCGAATAGACAGAAGGTTTTAAATACAGCTGGGGAAAGATAAAAGCAGAACTCAGGACAGAGTGGGTGAATCAGACATGTGGTTTGTCCATGTTCCAGTGGAACCGACACAAAAGTCGTCTCTTAACCTGAAAAAAACTGGACGTGTAATAACAGGGCTGACTATACGATCAACAAATAACCGTCTGGTAGGAAATAATAGAAAAACGACCCAAGATATACTGCCGAGCCATTTGCTGTAACTGACATATTATATTTCATATTTGAGTTTTTACGCGCGAAAGCAGCTACAGCTATCAGCGCGTCTTAGCCATCGCAATTCTGTCTGTCCGTCTGTCTGTCACACGGGTAGATTAGTCAAAAGCGGTGCAAGCTAGAATCACCAAATCTTCACCTTTGGCTCTCTGGAAGACTTTAGTTTCAGGAACCGTAAAGCTTTTTCATAAATTCGAAGGGGGTCACCCCGAAGGAGGGCGCTAAATGAGAGGTGGGTGGGCAAAATTTACAATTTTTGGCCAATAAGTCGCTGTATCTCAGTAACGGTGCGAAATAGGGCGTAGGTTACTATTAATCACTAATAGGAAGTCGTACACTGGCTTTTGATTGGCGCCCAATTCAATGACCTTGAATGACCTTGAAAGCTAAAATAGGGGGTTTTATGAATCTTTTTGTCGATTTCGAACTGCGACACAAGTCTATATCATTCACATGGTGGCGACACGGAACTATAGTTATGCGATCTAAAGAAAAAATTTGGTATTTGTATATTAAATTAGCGTGAACATTCCATTTTTTAGCTAAACTACTAAACCGGAACTGCTATATATGCTTTCGCGCGTCTCGTGAGCATTAGCTCAAATTTCTTGTTTTCACACGCACAGCATGATCGATTAGATTTATATTATCACAGACTTCGCCTATAGGCTGTAACGGTTGCAAGATAATTTAAAACTGTTTCAGTTCATTGCATTGACAGCGTTGTTTGGCAAAGATTATTTGCTCAAGGGCCACTTTTGCTTTTGATAAAATTCCACAGTGCGACTTAGCATTAGAAACGGTTTGTTAAAAGAGAAATGAAAGAAGAAATAATGAAAGCTGTCGGCTCGATTGGCTAGTGCACAAAGTAACGGGTTATTCTTTGGCAAAAAGCAACGTACGAGTATAGTGGCCAGTGGAGCATGCCAAAACTCATTCAAGTGCGACCCATTAACATGCGTTTTCTGCCTGCGGGTTGGCAGTAATTCGGACATGCACGTCAAGTGTACGATAAAACATAGGTCATGCACTCTGTTGCGTTTACTCGTCAAAGAATTATAGTTATTATGCCTCCGCCAACGTAGTGGCCGGAGGCATAATATGTTTATAGAGTGTTCGTGCGTCCGTGTGTCCGTGCGTGAGTCCCGAACAAACATTCTTAGCAAGGTACCTTGGGTATTTGTTGACGGAATTTGACCAAACTTTCACCACTAACGGACTTTAAGGCAAGAATAGACGTGTTAAATTTTGGGTCTAAAGGTCAAGGAACTACTTCGTCATATTTCTATATTACACAACCATATTGAATACCCTGTTTACACGAGGAAGTATACGCATAAGCACACGTGAAGCTTTAAGTTTGCTTTAAGTTAGCTCTGCTGTAAGCGTGCTTCGTGTGAGCTTCATGTAATATGTTTCATGTATGCCGTGTATGCTTCCTCGTGTAAACGGGGTATAACTGTAAAGTTAATTCGTCCTTCATCATCATCATCATCAAATGTATATACGTTGCAGACAGAGTCGTTTGAAGCCCGGCAAGCTGGAATCTTCATCGTTGCGATAACTTTGTTGAACAACGCAGTACCTGACTTCTACATGGAGCTAAACGCTGTCGTCAGTCCGCCGTCAATGGTGACGCGAATCGCGGTCGACATACCGTCCGAGCTGTCACTGGCCGCTAAGAACCGTACGATAGATCTGCTGTGTAACAACGTCGACGACTGTCGGGGGTCGGACTGTGCGACGGGGTCCACGTGCATTGACCGTGTGGCCGGCTTCTACTGCGCATGTCCGACGGGTTTCTCCGGCCGGACTTGCTCCAACACCTGCCGACAGCCGGCCGACATCGTCATCGTTCTGGACGTGTCGGGAAGTGTCGGTGAATTCGCGGAAAACTACGACAACTTCGTGCGCGACCTCATCCTGCGACTGCACGCCGAGTCGCGCGTCGGGTTTCTCGTCTTCTCCGACAGGGCCTCCGTTCAGTTCCAGGTGTGTTGAGCGTCTGTCCTATGCGTTGGCTAATTTAATTTAGGCTCGACCGGGATGAGCAACCCCTGGCCATGCGACGTTTGGGGGCCCCGCCGTCGCTGAACAATATAAAGTGCACCAGAATGTGCCATTTTTAAAAGAAAAATTTCGAAATTTTTTCCCCAGAGAGGCCCCGCGAGAATGTTTCCCCGACGCCGCTGTGGCTGTCGACGGGTCTGATTTAATTAGCATCATTGATAGCTTTTTGGCGGACCGTGCTAATGGCGCCTGAACAAGCTATCGTCTGTCTGCATGTCTGTAACGCATGTGTTGTGGCTAAACCGTACGTCTTAAGTGGTCGGCAATAGTAACGTTAAATAGAGCAATGACAAGTTTCTATAGGCTGTCTGTAGTAACCAGATCTTTATCTGAAGCGGGTTGTAAGCAATTTTAATGCAAAGTTGCTGCCTGCAGCCATCGCCCACGTGCGCCGAATTATCGTATCGTATCTTAACCTTCATTGTAGCGTTTAATATAGCAGCGTTATTGTAGTGTGTATGGTACTATAATCACTCTGAGAAATCGCTTTTTTGCGACTAGAAGCCAAATGATGGTTTGTAGATATAGGCGGTACGGTCTACCCACCCTCGCAACATCTGAGCTTCTTGTTTAATTGGCTCAGTACAAGCTCCCACTCAACACTGGACAATATTATACTTTCAGTCACTTTCTATCAATATTGGTTTCAAGTATTTCGTCCATGGTACAAGTTAATTAGAAAATGCAGAAACAAGTTAGAAAATTATTCACAGTGGCGTCATTTTAGTAAATCATGAAGATCTCGTTAATCTTTTTTGGGGGGAAGTTAGACTATGCAACATATTGTTCTTGCAGAAGTAACACCGTTTCAGAAGTACGATTTACAGGAAAAAAAATTAAAATTTTAAATCCTTGGGGTGTCCGTAGACCCTTCCACCCCTACCCGCATAATGACGTTCCTGATTATTCATTAACTTGTCAAGCAGTCGTGTTTGTTGTTGTTTAGCTGAACACGTTTTCGTCGTTGGAAGACGTGTCAAACGCGCTGACGTCCTGGGTAGCGTCCGGCTCGACCAACATGGCGGACGGACTGCGTCTGGCCACGGACGTGATGTTCATCAGGGCGAACGGCGATCGGCCTGGCGTGCCCAACTTCGCCATCGTGATCACGGACGGCCGCTCTGACAACAAGACGGCGTCTGTGGCTGAAGCGGAGAGACTGAGGGCAGCGGGGGTGGTCGTGATCGTGGTAGGGGTGGGGGATGATGTCGATCTTACGGAACTGTCTCTGATCGCCAGTAGCCCGACCGCGTCAACAGTCCTGCTCAGTTCGAACGGTGACGGATCCAACATCGGCGTTGACGTGACTGACCGGGCCGCTCACATCGTCTGTCGGAACGAGCAGCCCTGTGCCTCGGCGCCATGTCTCAACGGCGGCACCTGCCACGACGAGGTAGCCGGGACGTTCACGTGTCGTTGTCCGGACAGCTTCACGGGTCCGCGCTGCGAGCGGGGTTGTGGCGGTCGTGTTGACCTCGTCTTCGTACTCGACGTCTCCGGGTCCACGCGTCTCGAGAGGTCTGCACACATTAGCTGTGTTTTTGATGGCCTACCGGGGTCTAACGCGTTAGGCAGGCCCATAGAAGTGTATATTAAATGCTTATGTAGTGATTTTGAGGTTCTGCCAACTGACAATCTTAGCAAGGGTAAATTGAGAAGCATTGTTTTTAAAAAAGTTTTATGCCATGTTCAGTAGCGTTTAAATTGTGGTTTAAATGTATTTAGTTCATTACTGTCTTTACTTTTCTTTTCCTGTCTGTCTTTGCTCTGTTTTAACTTTATTGTGTTGTCTTACTAACGTATAAACGTAGTATTATGTAAATTCCTAGACTGTTTCGAAATATTATGTTTTTATGATGTTATACGATTTTAATACATAAGCTACGCTGCTTTTATTTGTATACGTCTGTACGTCTATCTGTATATCCGTTTGTCATTTTTTGACGAATAAACGTATTCATAAATACACTAATTTCGTTTCAGTAACGATAATAACGTTCTAATATTAATCTCAATACAACAAAACTCTTTTCGAAGTTTTTATCTGCCGTGCCGTCAGCAGAAATTAGAACATTTTTGCTAACAGCTATCACACCCGGACTATGGTAGGCTTGACACGAAATTAGCGTATTTATAATATACTTATCTGTGAACTAACCAAAACCGTTAAGCTATCAAAAACACATGCAGCTATTGTTTCAGCATTTCACGTAACGAGTTGTGTGTTTATTGAAACGAATAATTCGCGATTTTTTTCGCCAATACTGTAGAACGATAGGCTATATTAGTTGGTACAAAAGTGACGGTAGGTTTAGGGTCTATACATTTGGGTGTAGGACATCCCCACTCCGGACATGTTTCCCCCAGACCTTTCCCGCCTCTGGACGGTGCTACCCGGGAAGTTTTCTCATCTCTTTTTGCGATACCGGGGGGAACGTCCGGGCGGGGCAAATTTCCGATGGGGGAAACGTCCGCGGTTGACAGGTGCAGGGGGAAATGTCTGTCTTCCATACATTCACACGGGTTTTAATAAAAAGAAATTTTATCTTGTATGCAGATTTGCGGAGATCTTGTACTTCGTCGGGAACATTATCGGGATGTTGGAAATCGGGACTGAGAAGACGCGAGTGGCGCTGATGATGTTCAGTGACCGGACGAGCGTTAAGTTCCATCTCAACCGCTATAACACGACCAAAGAACTGCAAGACGCCGTGCTGCTGGTCCAGTTCCCCGGCGGAAAGACGAACGTCTCCGGTTCACTGAGGGTTCTCATTGACTCCATGTATCTGCCACAGAACGGAGGACGATCAAACGCACAGCGGGTGAGTGCGTGCAGCCAATGGCGGCGGGCAACGCTCGAATATATCTATTCTGTTTGTTAAAGCGCGCATGTTTGAACGTATTATATTATTTCAGTGTACGTAATCAGAAATAAAATACGTGTGATACGCCGCATACGGGTATTCTGTTTTTAGGCACAGGAGTGACGTAAACTATTACTAATTCAGTACCTATCAAATAAATAGCTTTCTGGACACCGCTAGTTCGGAGTCGGACGTTTTAAAATGACGACATCAGTTCTGTGTTCAGCAGCGTCGTGAGTACTGTTAAGAAAGTGGGGGAAAAGGGGTAGAAAGGTGCCGTTTTCTGACACGCAGCTGCAAATTTTCGACGAAGAATACTATGGGTGCTTAAAATTTTAATTTTCGTTTCTGAATTCCTTAAAATTTGACATTTTTACCTCACAATTTGGTATTTTTGGAAGAAAACCTCTGACAACCAAAACTTTTTGACAGATTGAAATTTAAGGGGAAAGGGGATAGGAACAAATGTCTCCTGTTTCTTCTGCCACAACGACGCTACTGTATAGTCTGTTTCTGTGCAGATGGCGATCTACATCTCGGACGGCGCGGCTAACGTGGACGTCGACAAGACTCTGCCGTACGCCATTGAAGCTCAGAACAACGGTATTCTGGTGATAGCAGTCAGCGTCGGACTGGACGCCAATGTAGCGCTGCTCGGTGCCATAGTAACTCGACCTCCCGAGTCGCACCTGTTCCTACTGACGACGTCGAGGACTCTGCAAGACGTCATTCAGAGCGTCATTGAAGCCACGTGCAATGACGTCAACGAATGTCGGCCGAACCCCTGCCAAGCCGGCGGACGATGCGTCGACAGGGTAGATAAGATTATTTCAAATAAAGTGGGACACTAGATGAAGTGGGACATTTATACCCCGTTTACACGATCAAGCAAACATCGAACAAATATGAAGCATAAATACAGCATAGCCTACACGAAGCAAATATCAAGCAAACATCAAGCAAACATCGAGCAAACATCGAGCTGGCTCGTCCAGCTAACTAGAGCCAGCTCGTCGAGCCAACTCGTCGAGCCAGCTTCATCGTGTAAACGGGGTATTAGGCTGAGGGCTTGACCGGCGCATAGTACAAGCGTGGGAGTTTAAATTAGTAATTTGCTTTTTAACATCACGCGAGATGTGTCAATCACTGATCGGTGCTGTTCGCTGGTGAATCACAAGTAAGCAGTTGCAACTTTTGGCTCTGAGGTTTAATTTCACAAATCGTTTTTGGGGCCAAGAAGTTACCCCCAACTAACACAGTGTGTAATTGGATCTCAAACGAGTGTACCTGCCGAATGGCATCAAAATTCATCAAACTGTTTAAGCACGGTGCACGAATATGACAGACGACATACCACGCTATGGAGAAATGTATAGCAATAGGCGCAGTCGCTCTATGCACTACAACGATTCTGCCTGATAATAATAGAAATTTTAAAGCATAGACTACGCTGATTTTCCGGCCACTCGAATTTTTCAGTTTTTGATGTTCAAGGCCCACCGCTCCAACGACTTCTGATTGTTACAATTTTTGATGATGCCGCTGGTGGCTAAAACGTGCTGCGCATAATCGTGAGCACCCCGATCAGATCAGCTGCAGTATATGAATAATATTCCGAAGACCCTCGAGTAACTTTGGTAACGCGTGTGAATATTAAATATGACGACATTCTACGCTGCAACCCATTCGGCTTTGTGTATAGGCCTATCACTGCGGCGATTTAAGCTATTTTGAGCCGTAAACATTTTATATTCCAAAGAAGCACCGACAGTACTGATGAAGTTATTATTAATTTTTGACTTTAGCCTTTTTGTAAGTTACGTCTTATATGGCTGCTTTTTAAAAAAGTATAATAATGCAATAATTGTAGATACCAAGAATAATTGCTAATAGCTTCACTACAGGAATCGTCATTTTCGCAAGAACAACAAAATTGTGCCACGCCTGTCGTGGTCGTCTGCAGGCCCGCCGAGAGCGGAGTTACGGGGTAAGTTACCCCTGGCATCGCGACGTTTGAGGGCTTCATCGTCGCTCGAAAATATGAAGTACACTAAAATGCGCTATTTAAAAATTAAAATTTTTCTTTCCCAAAGGGGCCCTGCGAAAATGTTTCCCCGGGCCCCTCTGTGGCTCTTGACAGGCCTGGTCGTCTGTGACATTGCAAGGACACATTGTGTCAGATGGGGGTTTCTGACCTCTATGGGAGGGCACATTTCGAGGGTCGAACCCCAGCCAAAACTCGCGAATTACTTCGGCCAATTGTTACTACTCTGTGTACGAACTTGGCTGTTAGCTGTTGTAAAAGTATGGCCTATGTTTTTGCGTGTTGTTAGTACTCAGACTTCGAGTGCATTTGTCCGGCGCCGTTCGCGGGCCGGGAATGTCGTCGCAACTGCAGACGATCAATGCTAGACGTGACGCTCGTCGCCGACATCTCGAGTGAGATCGACGAATGGTCGGAGATGCTGCAGCTGCTTCAGCTGCTGACCTACGGCCTGCCAGTCGCCACCGACCGTGTCCGACTTGCGCTTGTCGTCTACTCGACCAACGTCACCATCCGCTTCGCGCTTAACACTTACTCCGATAAGTCTAAGGTTTCTTAATGCAGTTGTATCATAATTTATAATTCGTTTCTATCGGGACGATTGCTAGGGAAAAGAGAAGAAAAAGACCAAAAGAAATGTTACTAAGCTGGTTAATGGAAACAAGTGAAGCCTGTGAAAAAACATCGATTATCCACAACTCAACGAACTGGCACAGGAAAGGGCAAAATCGAGTCAATGAAAACGAAAACCTGCTCATGAGATTCATAAATATAAAACATTTTTTATGTTTTTTAAATTTAAAAAAACATGTGTTTTTAAGATTTGTTTTTTAAGTTTTATTTATGTCATGTTTTTGTTCTGATTAAAACATAAACGTCCTACAAAATTAGAAATATGATGCATTTTTCATGGGCAAATTGCGTTTGGTCCTGTTTTCGATCCGTACCATAGTCACAGTTTCATAATAACATTCAGTACATTCCGGTCTTCAGTCTTTACAAATGGTAGGTTTTTGTTTTTAACATGTAATTGTGCTAAATATAGTTTAATGTTTTTATGTAGTGTATGTTTTACATGTTTTTATAAAGGTGAAAAGAACATGTTTTTGTGTTTTTTTGCACACGAATGTTTTTTACATCTATGATGAGAACAGAATACAACAGCATCTGCTATGCGTTGCCTAATTTCATTAATTTACTATCGGTATTTTGATTCTAATTGTGTTTTTTTCTGCTATGCATTGTATATGTGTATGCAATGTCCATGCATGCATAGGCTACAATCCATGCGTACATCTGCCCCGGCGTTGTATGCTTGTTGTATATGTGCTTAGTACCGTATGTCTCAAGAATCTGTAGAGTTAACCGTTCAACAACCATACACTCTGGAGGTCAAAAGGTCGAATTCAAACGTAACTTGTATCAATTCTAAACTAAATATCCTAACTGTTTCAATAATTTGTGCAACTGTCGTATATTGTCAGGTACTGAACGCGTTGTTGCTGGAGAGACCGTCAGGTGTCCCTGATACGGCGGCTGCCTTGAGAACTGTGTATCAGACAGTTTTCACGCCCGGTCGCGGTGCACGTCCAGGCGTTCCTCGCATCGCTATCGTCGTCACCAGCGGTCTCTCGGTGTCCATCTCAGCCACTGGCGAGGCCGCTGACGCCGCACGGAGATCGGGGGTGGAAATCTATGCCGTGGCGTACGAGGCCGGCGGTCGACCGGACATGCAGGAGATAGCGGCGATCGCCGACAGCTCGCCGAACCACATTTTCACACTGGGAAATGCAAGTGGGACACCCAGCGCCGTCGCCAGCGCACTGCTCGACCAACTCTGTCAAGCGTAGTCCTTCAACAACCACGATAACCAGGGCTGGATTACGGCTTTAAGGGGCCCTAGGCCCAAATATTTTGTGGGGCCCCATTACATATACGTTCATCATTACAATAAACCATTCATCAGAATTGTATACGCCTTGAAGCATTGTGTCAAACAGCACAAATTTTTGAAAAATAATGGTTTTGTATTTTTTAACTCCTTAAATTCAGCCAGGGAGTCTGTGGGAGCGCTGCGAGCTCTTCCAGCGGGGTCTGGGGTGAAGCGGAAATCAAGTTTAATGCATTTCAGTCTTAAAATATGAGATCTAGTGGCAATGATTTTGATTATTTTTTTGAGAATCAACTGGCCGCATTTAGTGCATCTTAGCGCTGGGCCTCCAAAAGCGCAAAGCCCTAAGCTATGGTCTCGCTGGCCTTATGCGTTAATCCGGCCCTGGTGATGACACTTTCGCGCGAATATATCGAGATTGTTTATACGTGAACGTCTGACAAGAACAGTAAGTTTCGTCGATGTGAAGTGTTGAGCCGCGCGAATCACGAAATCCTCACTTCGCGGCATCATGTATACATACCGTCAGTGCCGTCAGTAGCTCTTTTTGCAAGATTTGTCGTACGAACTCTTTTTTTCCTTGCTTTTTACAGGCAGCTTTTGCAAGTTTTATCAACGTACTTATTAGTCGTTTGCAAACGTGCAGCCCCTTTAGCAGCAGAGCCGAAAACACGGCACTGGTGATGACAAACGGACCGTGAAGTTAATATTTCTGCCGAAGTAACGAGGCTCTGTTTTTCTGGCCGACCGCACTTAAGTAACGGTCGAGTTATTAGCATGGTTGTTGTCCGTCGTCTGTCTGTCTGTAACGGATAGGCTAACGGGTAGATCGCAGGAGAAAACTTAGATGTGTGTGAAACTCGGGCATGCAAAATTTCAGCCACTTAGTGCAAAGAGAGCATTTTCAAATTAAGGATTTAATGGAGGATAAGGGTAAGAAATACAGTGAAAAACTGGTCACATCTCGTAAACGGTGAGAAATACGGCCAATGTTACTATTAATCACTAATAGAAAGTGGCATATTGGCCTTTAAATTATATGAAAAGTATCGACCTTGGATTACCCTGAAATTGAAGGTCACTGACAATCAGTACGGTCGGCTGTCCTAGCGACAGCTGAGCTTTTTGTATACCTCTGGCAGCAGGCTCTGTCTGCAGTGTTTGTCTGTTTGTCGGTGTACCGGTAGGTCTATCTAAATCTGAGCGCAAGTATACTCATTGGTTTTATGAAGAGGTTTTGATGAATTTTTTTGCATGGAAGCGAGATTTGAGCGGATTGTAAATTCGCGGGCCGCGTATAGAAAACTCTCAGTGGAGATTTGTGTTTTCTGTTTTTTTTGTAGTTTGTTGCAGTTGTTTTTAAATTGTTACAGCTTTTCTGTTTGTTGCTATTTTGCTATTGGTGATTTACTTGACAGCAAACGCAGAAGCGTATACGTGCCCAAATGCAGTGTGTGTTAACCGTCAAAATGTCTGCCTAATTTTTGAAACTTTTGATAGTGTTTTTGCTCGAAAAATGTTTTTTGGTCTGCCGAAACATATTTGAGTTTAGGTACGAGCAACAATTTAACTGCTCGTTTAGAATTTTATCAAGCATCAGTCGAAAGTGTTGGCGACAGGACTCGTCTTTGAAAGGACAAACACCGGTAGAAAATGTGGTTGCCGGTTGCGAAGTGTAGACAAACAAACGACTGGTAAATTAAGACAGCGCGTTCAACAGCGATAAACATTTCTGCAGTAACGATTGCGACGCAGACCTATATTTTGCTTTCTGTTTGTGTGCACATTTGGGCTTATAACAAAAACCGAAGCGACTTGGACAGTTAAAATTTAGACGTAAATCGATATGCAAATTGTAACTCATGTTTCCATTTTAAGATCAGTAGACTAGTTTAAAGGTCAATGACGTTGGACATCATAAAGCTTCGGTACATGCCGGCTTTAGGTCTATTGTTTTCGAACGTGGTAACATGGTCATTGTACATACGAAGCACCATGTAACATGAACTAAAGTGACAGGCCTGCACTTTGAAGGTCAAAAAATGTAATGCATAAAAGACCAAATGTACCTAATGCATAAACGTATAACCGCAGTCTTAGAATCGCAGATATTGGTGGATCTCATAGACCTATCGTATCGGTTAGTGAATGCGCGTTTTATTGTTTTACATCGATATACAAAATAAGATGTTTTGTTGGTTTAAATCCAATGTAGCTTTTCTTCGTTGACGAATATTATTAAAATATTGTGCTATTAGACGAGTGACGTCGACATCAAATCCGTATTTTCTTGTTAACTCTCATTACTCAGCTGTGTGAATATTTCGCAGTTGCTATTTATTTTTCTGCATATAGTTCTAAGCAGCAGTACTGAAAAGTAGTCTATCCGTTTGTTGTAAGCTATCCACTGCCAGTGACTTGTGTAAGAGCTAATGCGTGTTGTCTGGTTTTTAGTGTAATTTTAGCGGACTAATAGAACTAGCGTAAAACGCAACCTATAGGCTACACGCATAGTTGATTCGGTTGCTAGAAGTTGGCCATATTTTCAACAGTGTACAGTGTTTGTTCATTTTTTGGTTATGAGTATATTTTATTAATATATTGTACAATTTAATCCATGAGTACTGTTGATCAGTATAATGTACTCGTATGTTTTTGTTAGCATTTCTGGCGAGCCCGTCAATTGTAAAAGTGAATAACAAAAAGATCAGCTGTGGCTAGGGTGAGCCAACCGTACCGACTTTGTCTGAAAGCCAGCGTCCGATTTCCGGTCATAGGGAGAAAACGATGTCCGCTATAGGGTGTTTACACGATCCAGCAAACGTCCAGCAAACTTTCAGCAAATGTATTCAAAATACACGTGAATTGATGGACGTTTGCCGGACGTCTGCTGGAAGTTTGCTGGACGTTTGCTGGAAGTTTGCTGGAAGTTTGCTGGACGTTTGCTAGATCGTGTAAACACCCCATTAGGTGACTACGGTTCCATATATAGGGTGGGCCCCCAAAATGGCACCATTTTTGTACGTCTTATCTTACCACACCCAAAGTGTGTCACTACACTACCTTGTGAAATGTCAGTGTCTTAAGAATAACAATAAAAACAAGACGTTTTTGTAACAACAGGCTTTAAGAAACAACGTGTTTGTTGTTTCAGTTATTGTCTAAAAAATTACATCCCACTGCAGTTTTACATCAAATGTTCAATGTGTCTGCCTTGCTGCTGGAGAACGCATCCAAGTCGGAGACGCCACAATAAAAGCAGGGTAGCTATTCAGCAACTGATGAGACGAGCAAGCTTGTACTCACGACACATTATGACGTCAATATTACGTCACAACTAGCAAAGAATATTAAATCAACAAGCATATTTTGCTAAAATATGTTGAATTAGTATTTCTTTAGTGACAACTGGTGAAAATTTCGTGTAAATTGATTATTATTTGACGGAATTATGAAATAAAGAAAAAGGGATCCCTTTATTATGAAACACCGTGTAGGTGTACGACAGAGAAACGACACATAGGCCTATATGCCTACTACCGAAAGCACTTGGTCAGCCAAAAAATGTCAAAACACAACAAACGCAACGAACGCAAACAACGCAAAACGAGAATAAACATAGGATATTACTTTATATTTTCTTTTTGGTCGTTGTGTCTATCGCTTAGTTATACGTACGTCATCTGCGTCCGTTGCAATTCGTTACGCATGCTTTTCTTGCGTTCATTGCCTTTGTTGCATATCTTTTTGCGTCACTTGCATCAATTGTGTAAAAAAACTACGCAAATCCTTGCGGAATGTCACAATGATGTGAAATTTTGTGGACTGTAAAGGCGGATGCTTGTACCAAGAATGCTCAGCACACTTATGTCATGGAAAGTCAGCCACTGGGGGTTGTGACAGAGGAGAAGGACCTGGGTGTGACTGTTTGTAACAATTTGAAGCCGGCTAGACAGTGTCAGTTAGCATATGCTAAAGCCAGTAAAGCACTTTGTCTCATCTCCAGAACCATCTTCTTTAAAAGTGCTAGTGTCCTACTAAAGCTGTACAAATCGCTTGTTCGGCCTCACTTAGAGTACCGGTACTGTGTTTCTGCCTGGTCGCCGTATTATGAAAAAGACAAACTCTTGTTGGAAAAAATCCAACATCGGTTTAAGAGAATGATTCCGCTTAGCCATACGGCCGAACCAGCTCCAGAGATTCGTTTACCGGTCTAGGTGCGGCCGCACCTGGTATGTCTGGATAGTTAGTCGACGGGACACGAATACGGGATAGGCTACTCGATACGAAAAATACAATGCGATTGTTATTCGCACAGCCCTACAGCGAAAAATATCTAATAGTTATTCTACGCTGCATAATGTTTGTTTACTCGAGTCGATAGTAGGTCAAATTTGTTTTATTTGGTAGTTTGCATAGTATTTATCTGTATCAGCAAGTTTTGCAGTTAGGACAGATACTAACGAAGGGAACATTTGCATTTCGGCGACATTGTTGACTGGGAGTCTGGACTTGCGGGAGGGGCTTACTGTATGTAAAAGTTGGGATTCTGAGAGGCCTGGAGCAGCAGTGGGGCTAAAACCCCTAGCCGGATCCAGGGGGTAGGGCTCTGAGAACAACGTCCACCAAAAGATTCAAGATGGAAGATTGCGTCTGAATATTGACATGATCTTGGTTCTGTAGTGACGTAAGCTAAATTCTTTGTGAAATAATAATGTTTAATCTCATTTTTTTAAAATTCTGTGTTTTAATGCATTGGCAATGCGCATCTCAGTGTGGGGATTGCAGTGCCGTAACCCGTAATAGAATCAGTTGACAAGTCCGCGTTTTACCTATGCCTTACTGCTCAATACTTGCTGCGTAATAGCCATATTGATTGCACATCCAGCAGAACCTGGTGTTTGGTACTGAAGGCTTAATAGTGGAAAAGTATAAACTTACTGAACAATAGTAAAAACCTTCATATCATACGGTTCACGAATTCACGAAGTGATTGCATGGCCTCGGATCAGCGCGGATCTCACTCCTAGAAGTTATCTATACTAGTCTATAGGAGTTATCTATTAGTCTATAGGCCTCGGATCAACTCGTGGCAAACTTTATAAAACTCGGATCAAGATGTGCTGGCAAAAGATTCATTATCATATCCATTAACGGCAGTCACAAAACACGATGTTTCATAAAAAACAACCTCTTTTTCGTAGTCCTACAGCGGCAGTAAACCTTACCTTAGCAGCTTAGTTTAACCGGCATAGAAGACAAGAAGCCCGAGTTTGTCAATTATTTTTTCATTCTGTCCTTGCACAAATTGAAAATGTTTTAGCTCTGAAATCTAGTTTAGCTTTTATACAGTTCAATGGATGCTAAATATAGTAGTTTTATGCAGTTTTATTCTTATTATAAGAC
>Ga0209671_1001010_pt1 | contig 21884 bp, 13 predicted proteins | sample WorMetHERISLAND2_2_FD_187401 | JGI IMG/M metagenome (GOLD analysis project Ga0209671, IMG submission 187401) | Marine gutless worms symbiont microbial communities from Max Planck institute for Marine Microbiology, Germany - Olavius geniculatus... | ecosystem: Host-associated > Annelida >... | reverse complement strand
AGAGAAATAAAAAAAACTACGTGGCACAGTTGAGCACAATGCTTGACCAGGAAAAGCACTCAGCAAACTGTCTACGAAAGTTATAAAACCTACTGCTAATATAAAAAGATACACAATGCAGATCAACAACAGATCTCACATACTTTATATCATCACAATGAAAAATTCTGAATACCGCCCTGTCAATTACATGATTTAGCATAGAAATGTCCGACTTGGTGACCGGAATAACTTCGACTGCATACAACTGAGCAGGAAGACAAATTGTTTTCAGCAAGTGCACACAAACAAGTTCAGAGGTTGCATTCTTAGCTTTATAGTACATTGGGGGACACAATATATACTAGGCCTATATGTAGCAGTTCTGCGGCAATTTGCATTATTTTTAAACGCGAATAGAGATTTTGGTCGTCGAACCTTCCATAAAAATTTTGAGAACCGAAATCTCTACCTTCGTTTGCTAAACTAATTGGGCAAAAAATAGAGGGGAACGAAAGAGAACATATGGGATCAAAAATCGAAACCTCACTTAAAATATGCAAGGCGATGCTGCTTTTGTGCGAAATGCTTTCACCGTATTCGTTGTTTCGACTTCTATTAATTAAGACATTGCAACATTATCGATGTATACAGTCGCCAGACGTCGTGACGCCTCTGATAAACGTTGCGCGTTTTGTTTCGCTGTAACCCGAATTCCACTCATTTTGATTCGTGGTGGATTTGTCGTAGTGGTACAACATGCTGTACAACAAACTGTACACAAGTTTACTATAAATAAAAATAGTGGAGTTTGCGCTCGTGCAAAGTCTGCATATCGTAACCGGTTATAAATATATCTGCCAATAAGACGTCGACATTTCAGGTCAGCGAACTTTTGCAGTGTCGCAGATTGGTGACAAGCTGTGAAACACACTGCCAGTCGAACTTCGAGAATGGAGCATCAGTTTCAGACATTTCAAGAGAATGCTGAAAGTGTTTCTGTTCATTCAGTAGGCTGCGACGCATTGTGACTTCGCTGATTATATAAACTCACTTACTTACTTACTTATTAAGTAGAATTTCAGAGGCATGCAAATTAACAATGTAACGTCGTAGGCGACGGTAATGACGACCGACTGACGACCACAGACGTCTGTCTGCTCAGTCTACTGTAGTCGGTCTCGGTCTTGGTCCAATGATTTTCAGCCAGTTCGGCATAAGCACCTCTGAGCACATGCATTGGAGTGACGAAGAGTGCAGATCGAGGGGTCGTAGACTCGTAGTAATAACGTTTAATGAGAGGGAGAGAGAGAGTGCGTGCCTGCCGCAGAACGACCCATAGACACGAGCAGAGCGCGTGCTGACATACGAACTTCAGAACACAGCAGCAGCTGCTGCAGCAAGAGCACGCGTCATCATCATCACCACGCTGCCAGAGTCTAGGCCTTGCTACTGCTACTGCTGCTGCTGCTGCTGCTGCTGCCAACCGATACTTAGTCGTTCGTTGGTGCCAGCTGCATAGCAACGGCGCAAGCATCAGACTTCGCTGATCGGCAGCTGCTATTTTTAATGTGCGGCGGCTCCAGTAAGTGCCGTAGTACAGAGCGCGGCTAGCTGGCAGGAATGGGGAGGAGGGTTGGCGGGATGGCTGCTGCTACGATGCCAAGCAGCTATTTGCTGCAGAGGCGCGTCTACGAACGGTCGTAATCCCTCCCAGACCGCTGCATGGACTTTCTCTGACGCAGAGGTGCGCTGGCGGAATGATATTCCACGCGCGGACTGCGATCCGCACAGTCGTCGACTTCCCGCGGACGCTCAGAATATTTTGAAACTTTTTAGCACAATCGAGCAGGGTCAAAAATACGCTCGTAGCGGGTAACTACGTGTACGATCAAACAAAAACATGTTAGCGGCCGCAGACCGCAGACCGCTTGTGGATCTAGTTTTCTAGAACGTTCTTGCAAGTTGTTTTATTCGTGTCAACACGCATTATCTTAAAACTGTGTTCGTCAGCGTCAACGCTATTATCATCTTAAAAGGGCTCAACGTGGCATTAATGATAAGCATTATTTCTTCAAAACCAAGTCAGTAAAACTTCAGATAAGTAGTTCCGGTTATGAGCGACGAAATAAGCAAGTCTTGAGACGTTGCCCGAAAATTGAGAATAACTGACTGTACCTCTCTGTGCAATCATTCTAGTCAGTCAATCAATCAATCAGGACTTTTTAAAGTGGTCTAAGTAATAAGAACTGCTAAGTCCACTGAAGAGATTAGTTAAAGTACAGTCCAGGAAATAATTTGGTGAAGAGATGAGTTTCGATACGCTGGCGGAAAATGGACAACGACTCGACAAATGTCACATTGTTTGGCAGGTCGTTGACCGTCGTTCCACCTCTGTGGACCGACAACGGGAATAGCCCGGTTGGCGACGGTTGTCAACTTGGCCGGAGGCACTGTCAGACGGTTGGAAGTACCTGAACGGAGCGGTCGGCGGCCAGGTAGGTCGGCGACGTAGTTGGGTGGACCACGGTATTGCGGCGCGAGTCTGTGCAAGACTTTGTACATCAGAACGGCAATCTTGTACTGGACTCGCTCCGGCACGCGCAGCCAACGGAGGCAGACAAGCGCGTCGGTGACGTGGTCCGATCGACGGAGATGATGATGATGATAATACTGAAGGACGAATAAACTTTAGAGTGGCGTTATGTACTCCTAAGACTACAAGGACACGAAACAATAAGCCTAAACAATGAAGTCACGTAATAGTAGTCAGTGCAATGAGACGTTCTTAGTCATAATAATATAGCTGTAAGACCGAGCAAAAAGTTCGGTTTTCAGTCTGCTAAGGAAAACTTGCAACGACGGCGATGACCCAGCTGACTCCAGCAAACTGTTCCAGACCGATGCAGCAGTCGGTGGAAAGGTTCGATCGCCAATAGTAAAACGTACATGCGTGGATCGACCATCGCTGATGTAGTCGAAGAGCGCAGTTGTCGACGTGCGTTGAAGTGTGACACGCGCTGAAGATCTGAGGCCAGGTAGCCAGGTGCAGAGCCGTGGAGGCAGCGATAGCCTACACTAGCACTGCCAGACGGAACGAAACAGGTTCTGGCACCCGAAGCCAGTGTAATTGGCGCAGTAACGACTGAACGTGGTCCTGACGACAAGCTTTGAAAATCAGCCGTGCAGATGGTACGTCAGTCGCGCAGCCGCGTTCAGCACCGACTGCAAGGAGTCGACGAACCAGGTATAGATCGGAAGATCGGCCAGCACGCTGTTGTCGTAATCGAAACGCGTTGGCACTAAACTAAACGTAATTGCACGTAAAATAACATTCAAAACATTGGCAAATATTGTTTTAAAAAGTTTTATTGTTGTTTCACACATTAACATGGTTTTGTCTTTATCTGGCCTCAGCCACATATGAACGAAAGTTCGGTTTGTCTAAAAACTTTGAATTGAACGAATTGATTGATTTATTTAATTCCTGCCATTGCGTTCTATTATATCACGAAAATAAACTTCAAGACGCACGTATACGCACTATTACGCATTCACGGACGGACAACCGGAAAACGTAGACTCTGTCGATCAGCGGTGTCGTGGGTTAAAAAGTAGGGAGAGCAGGAAGTTGCAATTTTTCGATAAACAGCTGCAAATTTTAGATGGTAAAAATTATGGGTTTGTTGGATGCTCAAAATTGCAACTTTGATCCTAAATTTCCTAAAAGTGAGGGTTTTCTAACCTCCAATGTTGAATTTTCGAAGAACAGTTTCCGACAAGCTAAAATTGGGTTAAGACAATTGCCCATGCCAAGACGGCACGGCTCATTGTTTGCAGAAGCATAAAAATGCCATCGCGGAACAGTCAGTGATGCGGCTGTTGCTGAGGAATCTGCGGCTGGTTGGTGGATCTACGTTCCACTGATCCACACACGCGAGGAAGTCTGCGGCGGCTGGCCACGGCGCTAGGCCTGCGTTCAGACGCTGCAGACTTCGATCAAGCCGAGACAGACTGTGAGAGAGTCGAGAGCAGGGCTACAGTGGAAGCAAGGACTATTAGATCGTCGGTCTTGGGTGCTTGATCATCGAAGTGCCGGCCGGCGACTTTCTCGAGTGGATCTGGTTCTTCGTCGACGTGACTGTATCTCCGCTTCAACGACGGATCGCCGCAGCAGAAGTCACCACCAGCACTGGATAGCATCATCATTCATCCACCAGCAGTAGCAGTCCTCATCGGACCACCTAGAGCTGTGCAGAGTAGTCGAACTTTTGTCGACTTGACGTCGTTACTTTCAGCGCTCGATCTGCAACTACTGCCGACCATCTCCAAACATGTAAGTTCGATTCTGCCGATTTATTTGTTTAACTGAAAGCGATCAGAACTCTCGTATATCCGCCAAGAACGGTGTTGACGCCTGGTGAACACGACCTAATGCCAGTTTACGCTCGCCCCTTATCCCTTAACGCTAAAGCATCCTGAATTATCTAGAATCCGTAAGAGAATCCGGATCGACACCAAAATCTAACCATTTTTGGGTTTTGTTTAACCCCTCCACGAACTTCATCAAAATTCGTTCATAAACGTTTTAGTCATTCTGAATAAGCTTACAAACGGACGGTTTTAAAACATAGATTTCTGGGCATAAGTAATAATTTTTTTACGCCAGCCGCTGGTAATCATTCAAATTGAGCATGCTAACTGCACATTTTTACTCACTTAATCAAGCCATTGGCTGCAACACATAATAATTTTTTTTATTCATTTATTCATCTTCGCATATACGAATATTTAGACCTGCAGGCCTTCTCGTACATAGCCCAGTCTCACTGAAGCATTCGTATTCCGTTTCTCTTCTCGCAAAGTTAGACTAACATATTAAATGTACAGCCAAAACAGTTCTAGGTCTAAATCTTTATTCATCAAAACATGAGGAGTTTATTATAGGTGTTGCCAGTCCTGTTGGGTCGCTGGCTGCAAGCTTACAGAGCCCTTAAATTCAGGCAGCTTGTCTGTGGCTGTGTCGGTGCGTGATTGTCCGCATGTTGACTGTTGATAACGCTGTAGCTATCCAGCACATCGCCCACCAGCTTGTTTGCTGTCCGTCCAGCACGTGCTCCTAACTCGTAAACAGAAAGACGTAGAAAAACCAAAGTCGATGTGAACGTTTTCTAGGACCGAAGTAACCGGATTACCAATATTCAGCTCAAAATGCCAAAGTCAGGATCAGGGTTAGGGTCGCTACACTTACCGCTTACGAAGATGTATCTGGCGCACACCAAAAGGTGACGGTAGGAAGGCCTTTAGGACCTGGGATTGGGAAAGTTCTTTTTTGGGACGATGAGGTTTTGAAAACTGCTCCTCATCGCAGAGCAAACTATGACCGTCTTTAAAGTTATCTAAATAATTTAACAAATTTAGCCGATGAGGAGCGCGCGAAAGCCTCAAAACTAATCAAGAGAGTCATAAGAATTACATTCATATGTAATCATTAGATCTATAATTTCTCTGACAACGCAATTATTTTTTGCTTCGGAGTTACCGTGGTGTGCATGGCTTGCAGTAAACCCGGTGAAACATTTTTCTGAGAAGTATAGTTTGCTGTAGCAGGTGTAAAACAGCCTTGGCATTTGCTGGCGTGCCGCGTACGCATTGTGTCGGCTGACCTCTGGCAATTGGTTGAAGAGCTTTCTATGCTCGGCAGCGTCTCTGCGCTTGGATGCTTTATACAGGTGACGGACTGACTGTAGGCTACAATGACTGACTGATCAAAGCCCGCATCTTTCAGACTCATTTTGCACTCTCTGAATCCAGCTGCTGATGCTGCCGGAGCGTTTGCTGCTGTTCTCTGATGCGGAACGTGGCATCTACCGCCGTCGTCAGCCTGGACTCTGCATCCTAATGTCTACATATCTCCCAGACACTAACTTTTTGTCTGTATTTGAATCTACACACTGAAAACTCTATCAGTTTGTATTTTGTTCACCGTTGCTTATAGTTGACTCAGTTTTTGTCTGCAAGTGTAAGCTGGACGCCCTCCAGTCTCTGAAGCTATGGCAATAGCACCATTATTATGTGGCTGTCCTAATTAGCCGCATTAAGGTCTGAAGTGACTAGAGGTCTTCTGCTTCGTCGGAAACATAAAAAAATGTTTCGCTGATCAAACTCGCATTAATTGTGATGTTGCGTCAAAACCGAAATGCGTTGCCAGACAAAAGATGATTCTTGCGGATCTCTGGATACTGTAACTAAGCAGCCACCCACTAAGTTCAAACAGCGGGTGCTTTCTTGGGTCTGTCTATTATATCTACACGTACATATATTATCAATTATTATTTCTTTATTCCCTTATATCTGTCGAATTTTCGCTGCTGACAATCGCGTTATACAAGTCACCGAACAAATATTTTTACCAACGAACACGTATTGTGTTCAATTTTTTACATCCGGTATACTTCGATTAACAAAAATGCAGTTCGGATATCTGCATCTTATCGTTTAACCGACAAGTGTCAGTTTAATCAATAAAATGCAGTTCAATAATCAATAGTGTTTACTCCAGGTTATGCTGGATTGCCACGAAGGGGACTAATTTGGAATGTTGCAGCAGATTTTTTTTACATTCTGTTACAGCATCAGAGCAATGAAAGAATATGGACCGAATCAAACAAAAACAGATGTCCTCGTCGGGTGACGACATGATACGCAGACGTCCTCTTAGTTGCCGAGCGTCGCAGACGTTGACATAAAATTAGGTCACCGCGCAAGTGTGATTACTTAAGATTATGCGTCGTTTTAATTGTCACTTTAAACTGAATATTGACACACTGGTCTTGTCCCGGAAACATTCGCACCAATCTTGGCTGGCTTTCTTCGACTTTTTGTTTTACTTTGTTTTCAAGTTCTAATAACTTGAAAACATTGATGAGCCCGTGCTGTAATCGTGTTCGTACTGTATGCATGCTTTGTATAGATGTATGCGTTTAAAAAACGTATACAAAGCGACCGAAATAAACAGAAATAAACTAAAATATGGCAATGCAGTTCAGTTCAATGTAATTTTGTACACGCCTTATAAAAATACTGATGCTCATGTCTGTATAACGTTTTGTGTTGTTTGTGTGCAGGCCGCCGGTAAGTCTCGCTGCGTTACTTCATAATCACGATGTATTAAACAGGTAAGTATACGATTTGCATACACAAATATTTTAAATAACATCGTTTGCAATTTTCACGCTGCTTCCTTAAAGCTTATTAAACGTAAAAAAAGTTTTTAAAAAAGCTAAACGCGTTTTGTAAAATATATGCACCTCGGTGCTGGGACAGCACAAACTCTGATGCTGCTCTGGTGCATACTCTCACTTTCCGCCCTATCATCTGATAGCGAAGAAGCTTGGCTGTGACCCGCCAAAATCTGACCACTTCCTTACTGGTCCAAGACTTCTCTACGAGATGTTATCACGAGTTATCGCACGTCTCGTTTATTTGTGCGTCGGTCTGCCTGTCTGCTGTAGGCCTATAACTTTTCTTTAGCGAGGGTTATCATTTATTGCATATACATTATTACATTATTGTACATATGCGCTATTGCTGATCAACGAGTGAAATTAAAACGTAACGGGCACCAGTGATTCGTGTAGGTGTAGTTAACGAAGCAGAGACCATCATGCATGCCAGACTTTCATTCATGTTGGTTCATTCATTCAGTGAATCCGATGTACATGTACGCAGCCGAGCTAGTCGCAGATCACGTCTTGGAATATTCCTGATAGGCCTATTTATTAGCACCATGCATGCTGCAGTGTGTAGGCTGCCTATAAGCCTTACTCCCGTCCTAGCACTCCAGGTAATGCGATAAACCATGGACCGACGTTTATGTCGGGAAAGTTACGAACGTGGGGGTCTGAGCATATATTTGCTGTTCTGTAATGTTCGGTGAATGCTAAGTTTAATGTACTGTATATAGTCATAAAAAATGACACATTGTGTATGACGCGCAAAGAGTCTTTTACTGCCCGTAGAGAGGTAAAAATTTCAAAGATGGGCGTTTACACATTATAAACCTTGAAGCAAATGTTCCAAAAATAGGTGAAAGATTCTTTTGGAGAATTAGGGGGAAGGAAGTTGATATTCATGGCATACTTCTCCTCAGCTTGTAAGACACTGTTCTCATGATTTATGATGTTTTGCAAGCAGAAGTATTCTGTGAGGCTTAGAATGCACCAAATTCGTTTTTTCCACCGGTGCTCCGCCCCGGACCCCGCTGAGAACCTCGTGACCTTCTCCCACACTTTCTAGTGGCTGGGGATAGGGATACTTCCTTCTCATTCCCCACTCCCTGGACGCCTACGGCGGCTCTTTCTCGGCGCTTGCGGCGCCTCACTTTGAATTGGGGAGAAACTTGCTCCAAGGACTTAGGGTAGATAGACGTCCTGACCGCAAGTTTCGTACAACAGACTCCCTGGCTTCCTTTCGTGATAACATGCTAATGCTTACATCTGCCACTCTGTAGATGCGGAATGGTCATCAGTAATGATATTATCCAGCTGGTTCATAGTGGCCATGCCATGCGGGACCGGGCCTGGAATTTCAGCAGAAAAACGGATCGGCGCGAGTAATTCAGGTCCGTGCAGTGGCACGCACAGTTTGGTAGATCAGTTTGATCGCTGCGCCACGCCCGTGCAGGCCTTCGTTCATGTCGACGCCTGCGCCACATCATGCTGATTTGCACGGTGCGCTGTTGATGGCCAGCCGACCGGCGATGTATGGCGGCGCTACGTAAAAATACTCTGACCGAACGACAGATTGAAGTTTCTTAAGTTCTCAACCCAACTCCGATCGACGTCTGACGAACAGCGAACGCAAAATTTCAGTCGATCAGTAAAACAGTCAGTATTTTATAGCAGAGCTACTTTAAGCTTAATAATGCACTAAACGAGTTTATATGATCACGTCTGGATAAGATTGTTTGAGAAACCAGGTTTCGAGACATCAACATAATGACATAAGTCTTCCAGCAGAGTATTTTAGAAATTCAGACACGGCCGGGTCCAGCAACCACGAAAGCCCGCTCGATCGGTTATCGACTACTGGTTGGAGCCAGCAGATCGGCAACAGGAACCAGTAAAGTTAGTTAACCCAACTCTCGGGTATCGCGGCGCACTTGGCAAGTACGTCAGTACGGCGACCTTGTACTCGATCCGCTCCGGGACGCACAGCCAGTGAAGACTGGCAAGAGTGTCGATGATGTGATCCGCAGATCTCATGTGGTAAATGAGCCGTGCCGCCGCATTTGCACGTACATTCTGCCAGGACAAAAAGTGGCCCCTCCGAAACAAAACTCGCTAAATGAGAGGGTGTGGGCAAAATTTGCGATTTTTGGCCAATAAATCGCTGTATCTCCGTAGCGTGCACATTATTCGACACAATTCAATAGCAATAATTTCGTGCAAAAGTTAAACTGATTTCAAACAGCATTTTTACCCATTCGTTTTCTTTTTCTGTGCGTCTTTGCGCATGCGTGCCATGAGAACACGACGGAGAAGCCAACAACGCTATCCCAACACGACCGGCATATCGCAGCAACAACGTCAAATTCCACACAAAGAATCCTGACCCGCCAGCTCCGTTCTATACTACAACCAACGAAGTTTTTAAACGAAGACACGGACCCAGTTCGGGTTCATAAAGCATGCTTTCTCCGTTTGCAGAGTCTGGAACCAAATTCCTCGAACATCAGGAATCTTTATTCTGCTCCGGCCTTTTATAAAGCTCTCAAGACTCTATGCAGTCATTTTCATACGTTATCGGTTTCACTGCTGTAGATAAGACACTATTGAATTTACGGTTACGACCTTAATTATGCTTACTTTCATCCATTTACAGCAACGCATGCACGCTAGAACACGCGCGTCTCCAATTATAATACTCGATCACGTCGGATGATGCATGGTGCCAAATAAGAAATTTCCAGTGCTCGTTAAAAATTACACGCAGAGTAGAAAACTAGAAGAAGCGAGATGCCTGCAGTAAACACTGTTTAGGCAGAAACGAATTGAACGGCCGCTATAGAGAGCATTCAATCCATCATTGAGCTGTTATCAGTGAACCGGCAACGCCGAATGGCATGCGACTCCCATAAAGTAAACACATCTAGAAGCGGCCTGGAAGTTTTCTGCAGCTGCTGAAGCTCGGATGCTGGCTCCATCTTGGGAACAGATTCGTATATAGTAATTTAAGAAACCTGTAACGATGGGTCTACCTACTGGCCATTGGATGGCACGGCTTGGTCTTTCTCGTTTGCACTGAGATCGGTTGCTGATAGTTTGCCGGAAGCGCATGTGATTTCGGTAAATAAATGGACGTTCGTCGGCCGGTGCTAAAGTTTTGGTTGAGAGAATGTGCACGGAAGTTACCGATAACTCGGATGATTCTATAAAAGTAATTACACCGCTGCAAGTACTAATAGCAAAGGGATTGGTACTAATAATGCCATATAGCATTAGCCGGCGAGACCCACAAGCCATCCGGTATTTTATTAATTCACTTGAGGTTTTGCGGCGTAAAATTTGCGTCTTATTAGAGCTAACAACACTTGCCCACACCGCTTCTCATAAACTAACTTTCCCAATCTTGGCATCTGACATTGCGCAAGCTTAAGTAAATTGATCGTAATTTTTCGAAATTTCGTAAGTTGTGATTGTTGCTATAAACCTCCATATTCGTGACCCAGCGTGACACTGTCTTCGATAAGCAGTATAATGTATATTCGTTATTCACAGAATATTCCATCATTATTTCATGCACATTAATAATTTATTGCCAGCAGTAATATGTTTGAAAGTAAACGTAGGTAAACATAATTTAAATATGATGTTTTCATATTTTTTGTGCAGAAACAAGCCAAGAAGAAGAAGGGGCTTTCTCTGACACCAGAGAAGAAGAAGCTGTTAAAGGTTGGATGATTTTACGCGCAAAAGCAGCTACTGCTTTCAGCGCGTTTTAGCCATCGCAAATCTGTCCGTCCGTCTGTCCGTCTGTCTGTCACACGGGTAGATCAGTCAAAAACGGTGCAAGATAGGATCACCAAATCTTCACTGTCGACTGCCTGGAAGACTCTAGTTTTAGGAACCGTAAAGCTTTTCCATAAATTCGAAAGAGGTCACCCCAAAAGAGGGCGCTAAATAAGAGGGGGTGGGCAAAATTTGCGATTTTTGGCCAATAAATCGCTGTATCTCGGTAACGGTGCGAGATAGAGCCTAGGTTACTATTAATCACTAATAGGAAGTCGTACACTTGCTCTCGATTGGCGCCGAATTCAATGACCTTGAATGACCTTGAACGCCAAAATAGGGGTTTTATGAATTTTTTGGCGATTTTGGGCTGCGACACAAGTCTATATCATTCACAAGGTGGCGCCACGCTACTATCGTTATGCGACCCAGATAGAGAATTTGGTATTTGTATATTAACTTAGCGTGAACACCCCAATTTTCAGCTAAACTACTGAACCGAAACTGCTATAGGCTTTCGCGCGTCTCGTGAGCATTAGCTCAAATTTCTTGTTGGTTTATGGCGTGTTCACATCTACAACACGAGCTTGATATAGGTTCACGAACAATATAATATAGACCACTTGCATTCAGCGGGATTAAGCTTTTAACTGCTTGCTGACGAAGGGTCAAAAATAAACTTTATATCATTGCGATTAGAGAAATTTTCATCATTAAAACATGGTAATATAAGCTTAGTCGCGAATATTTTTGTTTACACGTTGTTTATTTTATGTTATGGTTATGATGAATTGACGTGCAAATTACAGGCAAGATGCATCTGACGCTTATAACGTTTCATTTGTGTTGCGCAGTTCTACTGCCTGTCTGTGCTATACTGTTGGCGTATCGAACTTCTGATTAGACATCACAGACATGGACACGTGTAGGTTTCACCCAATGCGTTGGGTCTGGTTGGTTTTGGATCAAGTGATAACATTTTTTATGGTAATTTCTCAAAAGCACTAAACGAAGCTGTCGCTTGCATTAGTATTTGTGACTTTGCATTAATAACTATTTTGCACTATAATACATCACACGATAAGCCTGCATATTTTGAAACAGACGTACAAATAGTCACTGCAATTCTGAGGAAAATGTGTGCGCAGCCGAAAGTTTGTGATTCACGCAGTTTACACAATTGTGAGCAATTTTTAATAAATTTTACAGTATTCGACACTTGTACTATCTACGTGGGTTGAGTGAAGCAAAAAAACAGACGCACACTTTGTCTTCGTCTGGTGGTATTGTAATAGATTTTTGGTACCTAGCAACACCATTTAGTACTCTTTGTCTATCGGATCGTAATAAAAAAATTTACTAACCGTAGATGTCGCAAAATATTTACTGTTTGTCGAGCACACTTACTGGCCAACCGCTGTCTGTAAAATAGTACTGTGTGGAGAGATCTCGCGTGGAACAATCACAGATCAATTTTACAAAGACATATAGGAGTCCTTAGTGTCGAACAAACACACTTGCCGAACACCCTGCTGACAAGAACTCCTTCCCACTATGGGAAACAAAGTGTGTTCTGCCGGTGAGGAACTTAACCTATGGAAAAGAGATGTGACACCCGATAGGTCCCCGGCCCACCATGATGGAGGCGGGATCTGTGCCGCGAAAACAGAAGTGAGTAAGCGAAGTGACGTAGGACGGAATGAGACCATGCTAGGCCCATGCAAAATTGTGGTAGATCACAGTATGACTATAGCAGCAGCGTGAACGTCAGTGCTATTGTCTGTGTGTGTGTGATGTCGTCTGCAGCAACTGATCATGCAGAAGGCCGCTGAGGAACTCAAGAAACAGCAAGAACGCGAGATGGAGGAAAAGAGGAAAGCGATAGAAGAACGAGTTCCCAAACTGGAAATCGACGGCCTCGATAAACGTAAGTGAAGTCAGAATATTTCTGTAGCGCGAACAAAGTCAAACGTCGTAATGCACTGTGCACAGAATCTTTTACTGGCAGAACAAATATGTCTTCAGCTGGCGTCTAAAGTTATTGTAGCTGAGTAATAGCTGCGGATGAGATGGCGGGCTGTTTAATGCTCATCGGTAACTGACTGAGGCTGAGGCACATTGCGTTATGTATGTACAACAGCTTGCTCGGAGTCATTACCTGGCAGCGAATCAGTCAGGAGTCGAACCCGCAAGCTCTTGACAGTGAGTCCGGCGCCCTAACGACTATACCACCAATGACATTGTTTTTCTTAGTTTACGGCTGGTTTTGATGGCTGATTTTCTGCTGGAATTGATGTGCAGAATCTCTGGAAAAGAAAGTTCGCGAGTTGTATGCAATCGTCTGTCGCCTGGAAGAAGAGAAATATGACTGGGAAGGTCGACTAGGCCGGCAAACCGAAGAGGTGAAAATTAGCTCTTGTACGATGCAGTTTAGTGGGCTGTAATGTAACACAAAAAATGAAATCTAATTAAATTTGCTACGTGTAGCATAATGTAGCTTTTTGGCTCTTAGGCCCTACAGTGAAACCCGATTTTGTTCGTTGTTAAAATCCAATGATTTCTCTGTTTTTCTGTTCTAGCTTTATCAACGTTATAATGTGTTATGTTAAGGTTTGAACACCGCAGTAACGAAGCCTGTTACAGTAGACTTACTGTGAAGGTTGTTAGCTCAAACGATGCATATCGACGGTTGCTAAAAAACTAGAGTTGAATCATGCAAAATATTATTACGAAGTCTAGTGCATTTTAAAAAGAAATACGCTTGGGTAAAATTTGCCCTGTGTTAACTCAACAAATGTGCGTTAAGACCAGCTGTAGTAGTCTATATATCAGCTGCACTAGATAAAAGTAAAGTACAGATAAATGATTGACTGATTGCAGCCACTGAGTAATTTTTTGTTTCAGATCAACGAACTCAATATTAAAGTAAATGACGTCAAAGGAAAATTGTAAGTTTTACAGCATGCTGTTGTTATTTTGCATGTAGTTTTTCATGATGTTTAACACATGATTTTTATTATATTTACACATTGTATCGTTTTATATATTCAAAAAATGGTAACACTTTGCCTCGGTTGCAGTTTATCGTTCTGGATTTACAGTAGATATTTAGACACTAAATTCAGGGTTTTTAAACATATATCCATACATTGGTATGACGTGGTCGGGACAATTTGGCCGGTGTGAAAAAACTTACCAAAAGCTGGATTATATTTGTATAATGTAAACTTATGCAGACTAAAATTTTGAGGCCATTACTGGTGAAAATGAATTAACACTTTAAAAAATGTAACCCATAATTGGCGTATTATTGATAGAATATTGCAACGCTTGATTAGGCGTTTTAATTTAAATGATAGGTTGAACACTTATTAGAAAAAGAATAAATATTCGCCATACAAAAGACGTAGGCTACAATTATTGACAATAGCACATTTTAAAGTCGGGCTGCCAGAAGAGCAAATGATCGTTGATGCTGCGTGGGTGTACTGTAGATCGGTAGAATGATGCATATTTGAATAAGTGATTGTTTCTCTGCTGTGTTTCAGCACAAAGCCAATGCTCAAGAAAGTCGCAAAGGCCCAGTAAGTCGCTTTGTTATCTATATTTTTGAGGTCGTGAACTATGATTTTAACGCAAATGATGAGTAAAATGAGCCATAATTTGAATGACAAGTTGTTCACAATTTCACAGTTGTGGACACAATCGACGGACTAGTGTAAACCTGTCGATTGCTGTTGGAATCTATATCTTTAAGAATAAGAATGTATCAGTTTGGACTGCAATTGGCTGTGACGTCATATAGACGTCGTCACCATGGTAGCGCATCATCAGCATCATTATAGACCTCTCCTGGTAGTGCAACGCTGTGCTACGCTGCAGCGCTGTGTATGTAGCGTGTGTATTGAGGCCGCAAGCCAAGATGAGGCCCGAAAGGCCGAAAATTGAGGCCGCAGGCCGATATCGCGGCTGCAGGCCGATTTGAGGCCCGAAGGGCCGAAAATAGACGCCGCAGGCCGATATTATGGCAAAGAGCAAGCGGATAGGGAGCGTAGTGACCCGTCCGTAAGTCACTATCATAAGGTTACAGGCCGGTATGGGGAGGCACTGTGTCTTCCAAGAGAGCGCGAATTCAAACAGGTTCTTATAGTCCATAAACACAGTCTATACTGTTCACGGAATGGATATGTCTAACGACATTAATGTTCTGCTTTCCATTTTAAGTAAAGCCAGCGACTAGTGTGCTTGTTTTCTTTTTCCTTTGTCTTAGTGTAGGCAGACTGCTGTCTGCAGATGTAATCCTAGCGGTAAAAGCCTATCAGTCAGTACATGTAGTTCGTTTGTGGAATGCGCGCAGAGTGAAGTTTGACAAGGACGCGATGTCGAAGACGAAATTGATAATGGCAAACCTCAAATCAACGGGACAGTCGAAATTCGCACTTGAAGAAAAAGACGAGGTATACTGACATTGATTACATCATTTGCCGTGTTTTACCTATTTGTCTTACGCAGAGACGTTTTAGTATCAGACTCAACTAGCGAAGAGAAGTATATGAGATCAGTTCAATATTGACGACCGACCGACGACCGACGTCTGTTTCTGGAAGAGCCTTCCTGGAAGAACTTCAAACGGTCATATCTCCATAACGGTGCTAGATAGACGCATGGTCACAATGGACTACCCATAGGACGTCGACAACCGCGACTCGAATTGTCACGTGATCGATGACGTTACGTGACCACAAAAAGTCAAGGTCGTGACTTTATTATCTTTGAGGCGCCATAATTATCAGGTGCCAGATAGACGGAGAGACAATTTCCAATAACGACTTCGACGCCAGTCACTATTTAGACTAGTCTCAAATTGACGCCGGGTCTTTAATACAAGTTCTTAAAAAACGAAGAAGCATTTAGAAGAATACAGGAGAGAATAATGCGCGCGAGGAGTACATTAGATTGATCACAATCTAATAATACACTGTGTCGGGTAAAAAATCTAATCCCCTAGACATCATGCAATAAAAATGTCATATCTGAATGGATCTGAATAAAATTTCATATACTTAATTTTTGGTTAATTTCTAAAGCGATCGCCAAATTTTATTGAGAAATATTATTTTTCAGCGGAGTTATTAATTGTTGAATATCGATAACAAAATATCTACGTTTTCAATATAACGTTACTCAAGTAAACCCCTCTGTTAGTGTACACTTGCGTAACTTTAACAAATAACAACTGATTTTAACAAAATTTTATGTCGATAATGCGTCATCCATTGGCAGTAAAAGTGCCAAATTTTAGTAAAATTTACCGAAGCAGACGATAGCTACAGTGGCTTTTGTGAGGTCACCCCAAAACACTTCAGTTTTAAGTCTTTGTGTCTAACGTTATTCACAAAGACCTGTGTTTTGGGGTAACCTCACAAAAGCCGCCGTAACTATTGTTTGCTTAGGCAAATTTGACTAAAATTTGGCTGTTTGATTGCCAATACATGGCGCATTGTTAGTGTAAAACTTTGTTAGAATCAGCTGTTGTTTGTTGGAGTTATGCAAATGTAAATTAACAGAGGGGTTTACTTGCATAACGCCATAACTGGTAACGCAGATATTTTGTTATCGATATTCAACGTTTAATAAATTTGGAGACAAATAATATTTTTTAATGTAATTCGGAAGTCGTTTTAGGAATTTATCAATAATTAATCTGCGAAATATTATTCAGATTCATTTAGATTTGACATTTTTATTGCACGATGTCTGGGGGATTAGTTTTTTTTTACCGGAAACTGTTTTTTTTTCGTTTGGTTGTATCTAAACGCACTTACCGTGGTGTCGTTTTTGGCAAATCGGCCAGTAGCCTATACTTTTGCCTGGTTGTCCAGTGCGTTACAGACAAACAGTCAGATAGACAACGGTTATAACATGCGCTGCAGGCACTTTTACTTCTTCGCGCAGTAAAAAAAATAACGAAGAAGTACCCGACGAAAACTAAACAGTGGTCCTAAAAGAAGGTCGGAAATTTTTTGCCATAGCGGCAAAAGCCTATAATATTTCCGAAATCCCTTTACCGGCACATTAACCGGTACATATTTAAAACAAGGTATAAGTTCGTTTAAGATCTCGACTCATCGCTCATGGTTACACTACACTACCCGTAAAATACTAATATCGTTTTGTGAATAATGATATTTACAAGGTTGTGTTGCAAATACGAGAAGTGGCTGGATCTCTTGCGATCACTAAATACCGTTATTACGGCCGTGCCTATGTGAAGTCTGAGGGCACTAGGCCCCAGCCGCTAGGCATTTTTGTGCATTTTTGTAGGACTTGTTTGCTTTAGTTTAGCTTCCGTTAGTTTTATCGCGCATTGTATAGCGCTGTCTAACTGTGCCTGTGCTAGAATTACAAAACGCAGTCGACGAAGTTGAGAAGTGATAAAACTCGTTGGCTTACTGTTATGGGCCACCCGGTTGAAATCTAGTTGTCGTGCGTGTTTCTGGTGCAGGCGCAAGACAAGAAGCCCGACTGGGGCATGGACCATCTCAAACCTAAAGCATCTGAGTCCGAGGACAAGGACGAAGAGGCGCCGGAAGACGAAGCGAACGAAGAAGAGGAAGAAGAGGAAGAGGAAGAGGAGGAGGAGGAGGAGGAAGAAGAAGAAGAATAACATTTAACAGTAATTGAAAGACTTGCATATCAATTGCTGACGACAGACCAGGGTTATGACATGTTACACAGCAGCACGCAACGAACATAGAACTTGATGGCTGCTTTACAGTTTGTAATAATTGTGCTGCGACTCGTCATTATAATCATGTACGCAAAATCAGAACTTTTCGTTCGTTCTTTGCGTAACTTAACCGCCCATTTGCCTGAAATTCACCACAGATAGGCCTACACGTATAAAGCCCAATAGATAGTAATCAACGTAGCTTCAGCGACGGTTGCTATGGAAACGCGTGGGCGTTGTATTCGCAGAACGTCGACGTTGGGATCTAGTGCTTTTATCGGCATTTTATTGTTTTTTTCTTTCGTAAAATAAGTTATTCACAATTGGAGGTAACACGAGCGTGTACAGATCGCAGAAGAAAAAAGTTGTCGAAAAAACCTGGCTGTTTTGGCGTTTTGGCATGCTTTGTTTCTGTAAAAAGCGTTGGCTGAAAAGTAATACGCGGCGCCATGAGATAACATTTTTTTGTAATATACGCGTAGTAGTTTTCTTCGTTGTATGTCTGTTTGTCTGTCTCTCCGTCAATTTGCTGTGTGTTTGCGTGTGCGTGTCGATCTTTCGATCGTCGTGTTTTCGTTCCACACGCGCCACTGTGTACTTGTGCGTAGTAATTATGTGTGTTTGGTTTCTGTGCAGTATTGTGACTAATGCCACGATACCCCGCCGGAAAAAGAAACCAACTCTGTCGGCTGCAGTCTGTTTGAATACAACGTTCCTAGAACAAGTTGATCTGTTTTTATTGTATTTAACAGTAATAACACTATTGAAAGTTAATAAAGTTTGCTATCAAGTTCGATATCAGCTGTGTTTGGAGTATGGGTGTCAATCATATTACGATACAAAACTGTGGATGCTAAACAAGTAATCGAAATTAATAAAAAAAAATTGTTACTATATTTAAAACGTTTTGGTGAAAGCATATGTGAGGCGCTCGATAGTGAAAAAGGAAACATGATTGCGGAAAAGTGACAGAAAAAGTAAAAATTGATGCTCGAGTTTTACATTTATCTGAACAACATAATACTCCGGCGGTCTATGATTATCTTTCGGCTAACAGCAAGGTTTTATGAACTGATGAACAAACGAATGCATTTTATTTCATGCATAAGTCCATAGAAATAAACACGCATAACCTACACTACAGATTACAGAGACACATACGGTCTTCCGCTGTATTCAACGAAGTCAGGTAAGCATACAAACATGCAAATTAGAATGCAGGAACAAAAATTATCAAACAAACGTCAAAAACTTTATTTCAGTTCCTAAAGGCTATAAAATTTTCGCCATGCATGTAGTTATTGAATAGTAACTGGCAGTACTGAGTTACAGTTAGACAAGAGATGGATCAACCGAGACCCAATATTAAAATTTGCGCGAAACTAATTACCAGGTGTTGCCTCAATTCAGCCTCGGCATAGCGGCCGTCCACACTGCCTCTGTATCTTTCACGCTTCGGCGTAGGCCTCGCCAATGTAATTAGTCTTCCAGCATCATCATCATTATCATCATTACCATCATTAATGAGAGTACCGGCAGTCACTGGCTTGTGAAAGAGAGAGAGACAGACACCTGGCCATCTTTATAGACATGGGCCTAATAACAAGGTGTGCACTGTGCGGTTGCATTAGTCAGCAGCTGCATCAGCTACAGCGTGCATCTCAGTAGAATCAGCTGCCAGAGCAGCAGCACAGTGGAGTGACTAACGATAAAACAAGAATTAGCCGTGCTGTCGCAAGGAAACAGTGCGATGCCGCAACTGATTCCGACGCGATAGTCTGGGAATGCGCAGAACTAAGTATGTAGGCTAAGTACACTGTGTCCGGTAAAAAAACTAATCTCCTAAACATCGTGCAATAAAAATGTCAAATCTGAAGAAATTTGAATAAACTTTCTTACATTTAATTTCCAATGAAGAAAACTCGTCCAATAAGAAGCTCGTCGCCAGTGCTTGCTATGATAAGCAGCATGTCTGTGCCTATCTCCAACCATTTTCACGCTAGACAAGACAACGGCGGATAAATAACCACTTTTTAGAAGAGTACCCCTCTTTGACACCCGCGTGCGCAGGCCTCTTTAAATTTAGAGGGTCCGGACTTAAACTGCTAAAATCTACATTCAATGCTGAGAATTTCCTTTAAAGGTTGTTTTGGTCTATCTACGGCCATTTCGACGCAATTCACTCTTGACATGCGTGTTGCAGCCCAAAATAGCAAAAAATTTACTAAACACCCTATTTTAGGAGTTCAGGGTCATTCAAGGTTATCGATGTTAACATTTCTAAGAAGCTTGTCGCCTGTGCTTGTTATGATAAGCATCATGTCTGTTCCTATCTGCAATCATTTTCACGTTAGACGAGCCAATAGCGGTAGAATAACGTCTTCTTAGGAGAGGTGCCCCTGTTTCGCTTTTTCGTTAGTAGGGACCCATTTTATCCAGTGTCATGAAATTTTGTCACGAAATACTAAGGACACTAAGCTATCATATGGTAAAAACCTGAAGTCTCTATCTCAACTGGTCTTGAAACGGTACCGGGTCGTGTCGGACAGACAGGCGTACGGACGGACGGACAGAATTACCATAGGTAATACGCGCTATAGGTAGCTAGCTAGCTCTCGCGCGTAATGAGCTGTAATAGTGTTTGAGATGACATCTTATAATAGAGAGAGTATGCTGCAGTTAGGATTTTTCGGAAGGTCGTCTTAGGCCTAAATAGACTAGACGGCTTGTTTTAGAAGCTACATTTCTGATGGTGTGAATCTTTATGTAGCCTACATTTAACTTCTCCCGGTGAGTTCCTAAAGGTGCATGGTTTGTGCAATATGCTATAGAGTGAGTAATAACCGTTTATAGTCGTTTACAAAGTCGTTGATTTTCTGTACTAATCTAAAGCACGTATGCAACTTGATGTTGGTGAGCAAAAACGATCTCTTACTGTACTTTGCGAATCTCAAGACTAACTAAATACATAAGTTTAGCTTAAGAATAAAAAAATGCCACAGCTCTTGGTTTATTGCACAGTTTCCAAGACTAACTCAAAATTATTTTTTACAATGAAAAATATCGTATTTTTGGTCTTTTAGACCTCATGAATCCGAGATCAACAAACTGCTTGGTGAAACGACGTAGAGCTCCACTTAGGACATGCAGGTCGGTGGAGTAATTAGTGAGTGCGGAACATGTCGCCATTAATCCAATTTCTAGAGGCATCGCATACTGGAAAACATCTTGCCTCGCCAGAGTGTTTGTTTGCCGAACAAACAATTCACACGCTGAATACACAGTTTTACACACGGTGTATTACGTTCATTTGTACACGGCGGACCGTGAAAGCATGCCGCTATTAGTCTATTTTACGATAACCTTCACAGTTCACACTACAGCGATAATACTCTCACCTACTATACGTTCAGCGCCCTGAACAAATCGATCAACTAAGCTGCAGAATGTAGTACAACAACTGCAGTGACAACGTGAATTAATATTAACTTCTTCCAAAAATTCGCGGCATTTAGTGCAGGATTTTGTGCTGCGTTTGCTACGTTTTTGCATCTCAAATTTATACTCGTGACCCATCACCAGTGCTATTTTTCCATTTTGTTCCGACTAATAGCCTATATTTCACCAAAAAATTAACAGTTTTATTCGGCGGATTTTGTTTTTCTGTTTGATTGAAAACGGTAAGAAAAAAGAATGTAAGTATGGTTTATTACGATATGGTTCATATTATGATACAAAACTGTACATTGTGTCCCAAAAAACATCCCCGACATTTTCAACTGTATCTTAAAAACCAATTATCAAATTTTAATAATAATTAGCAGAAATATTCATGACACAACTGGCTATGAAATAAGTGTTTTAGTTTTTACCTCACCCAACGTCTGCTTTTGTACTACCTGGGGAAAGCAGACCAGGCATAATACGTGTTAAAATGAATGGAAAAACGTCAATAAATTCTACCTGTCCTAATTTGTGGGCCCCAACAGCAGGTTTATTACAAGGTTTGACTGTCTTGCAGCAGTGTGTCTACCAGAAGAAGTTTAAGAATGTTTGTAACGTCAAGAAGTGACTGGTAAAGCCTGTATTGGCCAGGAGCAGAACATTATCGATACTGCAGCTGTCAAGTGGGCCAGTGTACAATTGTCACAGTGGGCCAACAC
>Ga0209671_1001009_pt1 | contig 21885 bp, 14 predicted proteins | sample WorMetHERISLAND2_2_FD_187401 | JGI IMG/M metagenome (GOLD analysis project Ga0209671, IMG submission 187401) | Marine gutless worms symbiont microbial communities from Max Planck institute for Marine Microbiology, Germany - Olavius geniculatus... | ecosystem: Host-associated > Annelida >... | reverse complement strand
GCATGATCTAACCCTACATGTTAAAACAGATGATAAAAATTTTTTATCCAGGATGCTTTTTAAAGACGTTTATTAGAATTATCACCTACGACACTTATTTTTATTATTCTTTGTTGTTTTATTTTACTATTTTCACCTTTTTAAATTGCATATTATCTTCTACTACGCTTTACTTTTATCCTGTAACCTACACACTTTAACACTATTTATTGTAACCTACGTAGCGGTCTGTCTACGCTTGAATTAAACGAATATTGTATTGTATTGTAACATTCATCGCTTCACCAGAGAAATCACCTCAGATCAGCGGACTCCGCGTTGCATGCAGTGAAGCTGGTCCTGTCTTCTGTGCAAGATTTCTGCCTCATTTCGCATCAGTGGAGAGCTATGAGCTCAATTCCGTGTCGCTGGCGGGTGGCGAGCGCCGTCTACCGTATGGTGAGTACGGTATTAAGCAATCTCCGGAAATGATACGTCGCGTGCAGCGCGCGTATACGTCGCGTGACGGACGGAGTTATGCGGCAGTCCGGTCGGCGTCAGAACAGTGGCGAATGGATGGCTTGCGAAAGTGGCGGAGCTGCATCACACGCGGCGACAGCAACAGCTATACAGACTTACAGAGACCAGGCAGCATTCAATAGCAAATGAGGCCCCGACTTTAAGCTGTATGTATCATCTGCATCATAGGCCTACTGTATACTATGTTAGACCTGTAAGGTTATTTAGTTGGTCTGTGTGTGTCTCTAGAGCCTATCATAAGCAGACTGTAACAGTGCTTTGCAAAACTGTATAGAATTGCATAGTAGCAGACCTACAGTATAACTGTGGCTGCGGGAGTTTGTAACGACTTACATTTTCTCCGATCCGAGACTCCGAGCCATGGACTGTGACGCTTTTTCGACTCCACAGTTTGTCGCTGCGGCAAATGAGAGCGCGCGCTGCACGCAGTGCTTAGGCGCAGCGAGCAGTGCGACGCCTGGTGTTTGGCAGCGCACTGCCTCTCTCTTATAGACTCGCAGAAACAGTGCGACAGATGTTGGCACAGGCACGCGCGCGTCACTCCTGGACACGGAACGTCTCAGCATTTACCAGAACGCGCTGAGCAAGCAGCACGACTCACAGATCGATTGCAGTTGCGTTCCGTGCGACGATTAAAGAGAGAGACAACCATCTTTATGTACATGTGCCTAAAAATCAGGTAATTGATCAGCTTTGTATTCGAGAAACGCAGTAGCCAACTGTAACAACGTTATATTGCCATGCACGCACTGAACTACACTCGTGAAAGTCGCAATAAACGTTTACTATCTTCCTTTTATTTAGAAGCCAAACGTGTATTCTTCAGCATTTATTAGCATTATCAATATTACTATTTATCTTATTTGCCTGAATAAATTTTGTAGCCGTGGGCCTTTGCTATTTGTTATATATTTATGAAACTCGAGTTAATGAAAGTCGCATGGTGATACGTGAGTAATCTGTATAGCCTACTTGTTGTTGTTTACGTTAATGTAAAATAAGCCTTGTCTAAAATAGCCGTTTTTAGTCAACGTTTATCATTGAATTCATTTGTTACTAAACATAAAAAATCATCGTGTTGGTACGTTGAACTAAACTGTAAACACTGTTTAGTTGAACAAAAAGCAGTTATATTAAAATATTAAACTACCAAAATTAGATTACCGGTCTGTAGCTTAGCGCTTTATGCCCAGTTCACACCTCGCGTCGCGTCGTAGGTGTGAAATGGCTATTAGGAGGGTAACGTTATAGTAAACGAATTAAGATGTTGGAACACAGGCAGACTTACGACGCAACTCGATGGACTTAGTGCATGAAGAGGTCTATGGGCCCTGTACAGCGGCTGATTTTTACACTGTTCTATTGTAGCATATTGTCATCTCTGTTCGTCACACTCGCGCACCTTGCTACAACCGTGACAGAATGAGATGCCATTAGGAAAGCACATTCGTGTGGTCCCGTTTGCGCGTATTAGACAATATGACAGCAGCGGGTGCAGTGCTTCATTAGCTCACTGTTAAAAATGACTTTGGCCCTTAAGCATGCGTTTACGTTTAGCTAATTTAAGCATAGCCTACATTTTTTTCTCATCAGTCACTGTATATGATAGTGGTCTTCATAATGAGCTTACTGCCGCTGGCTGTCGGAAGTTTCGAGCTGGTGATTTATTGGCGCGTGCGATGCGAGACGTGACAAGAAGCGATTTGTAGAATGATGCAGATGCGATTAGACGCATGATCAATCAGCATTCACAGCAGTGCACCTGCCTACGTGCTCATAAGACTCGGCGCGCTTGGTGCGTATTTGATGCATAACTGCGCGTGCTGGCCTACAGTTGTATACTGACGGTGTAGTGTAGTCGTACGGAAATGTCCGGCGGATTTGGCGGCCTGAAATGAGGCGTCGTCGATCATAATTCCGCCAGCGTTACCATCTATACATAGTGCGCTACTCTTTAACGCAACAAAATCCTGTTCCACGAATCTGCGTTTTATTGCGATTGCATTTGGCGTTTAGCTTGTTTGTCTCTGTGTAATTTGTTCAGCAGTCGGTTTTTCCTGTCTATAGACCTATGAAACGAATGAAGCTGGTATTCAGCAATGTAGCCTAATTAAAGTATATAACAAAGTTTGTTGAAACGTGACAATGCCAGTCTTTGCCGGGGGAGACTTGTGTATCAACAACGCTTTATAACGAACGTATTTTTGTCACAAAATTGTTGTTGTTGCGTTTAAATTTACATTTTGCAGCATATCTAGCAATAATATTAAAAAAGCGAAAAGATAGGCCTACAATAATTGAACATAGAATTTAGATATTACGAACGTTTTTGGACAGTTTATTTTTCTGTGGTTAAAATTTCGCTGATTAGTTTTTACATGTATTTTATATTTTTAGCAGCCACTGCGGGCCAGTTTGTTTTAGCTTTAGAGGACTATTATGTCGTCTATAAAAAGCAATAGTGTAAAAACACAAAATAGCACATAAGCAAAATCGGAGGCGTAGCTAAAGACAATCGCCTTTTGGTTACAGGTGAATCTGTATGCGGTCTTCGTGCTGAGCGAGTTGTCAGCGTTGATGGTGTTTCTCAGTCGGTTTTGTCCCCGATGACCGACCGCTAACACGTGAAAGTTTCTTGCGGTGGCGGCATGGCGACTAGTGAGTGAATGACGGAGTGCGTTTTAGAACTGAACTGACTGTTTACACCACTACAGCAGCAGCAGCAGCAGCGACGACGACGACGACTCACCACGCGCGTCCCAGCGGACGATCTGCTCACATCACGACAGTACGTGACTAGACTCTGACTGAAGACGAACTAATAATTAATTGAGTGAATCCTGCAGCGGATATGGCATTCCTCACCTGCATTCGACATACACAGCTGTCGCAGCTAGTATTAAACAGCCACTTGCGGACTACTAGCTCATAATTGCTTTCGTAACATGCACATACGTGATGTGAAAGTCGCAGGTGCGTGTCAGCATAGGTGTCGCACATACGACTGTTGAGGCTTCACAAATAACGTGACACTAGGCCTATATTTCCAATCACTAAATCCGAATTTGGTCACTAAACACAAAAGGAATTTTTGCTATTTTGATTATTCCGCTGTCAGAGCACACAGAGCTTGTAATTCTGTGCGAAATAGGCAAACAGATAGATACGAGTAGGCCTAATTTTAAATTAAGTATGCACGTATCTGCGACGATGCATTTGCACTGTACTACTGATGACTGTTTCTTATACATAGAAAAAAACGCAGCTTACCACAGTCAATTTATTTGGCTATAAACTGCTGCTGGAAGTTTATGAATGGTCATATAGGACGATGACGGACGCATACTCATATATTTAGGCATTCAGTGGAAACCAATTTGCATGCGGGTAATGTACGATATTAACGATCGGCTGAGCTTAAAAATACACCTGCTTACCATTTTGCTTTTTGCCATATTTATTATTCATTCGTTATGCCGTATGACCGTCAATGAATAAATGCTATACGTAATGCCCCGTGAATACAGTGCTTTCACAAACCAGACAAACTATCGCTTCTAAGAACGCGTTTGTAAAGTCGGCTTTGCTAGTTGTGTTGAACGTTGTACGTTGAATGACTACATATTTGAACGGAATAGCAACAATTACGCATTTGTATGTGCAACCGCAATTATCGATATTTTGATTCAGAGTGCATACACTATAACCTGAAAACTATAAATTGCTACAGCTACACCTAATCTGCATGAAAGGTACAAATGTGCAAAATTGATGCCAAAATAACTCAGAATGTCTTGAACACACTTGCATGCCATAGGCCTACTGCATTGTGGTGGCAGTAGCCAGACAAATAGATCTTATGCACAACTTACTGCATGCACGAGGTCATTCTTTATTACAGCCAAGTTGCCAACCATCGCTGAGTAATTAATACGACATTAGCACCGCGTGTCGTAACGTGCATGACTCACAGTAGCCGTCTCTCTACACTACTTTTACATTTTCCTTTTCGCACAATGTGTCATATGATGAATTTCTTGGCGAGCCGAAGATGGCACAGCTAGCTTGTCATAATTTGACTCGAGACGAAAGGAGCTGCTATTTCCAGCAGACAAACGACATAATTCTGTGCTTGGCTCAGCTGTAGTGCGACGACCGTCGTACTGTGAGATAAATCTTCGTCGTCAGTCTTTACTCTGCGCTGTTCGCCGCTGTATCCTAGTTTACCGAGCAGCATTGATTGATCGCAAGGCCTGGAAACGGTCGTCAGCGCCACCTAGTAGTAGGACGAATTTAAAACTGTACTTTACGCTGATTTCGCTTGCGGGATATATCACAGAACATCAACGAAGACCTTCAGTAATCTGCAAACCTCGTCTTGGAAAAAGGCAACTATGCTCGACTTAGAAACACACATAATTTATAATATGTGAGTTTATACGTCCAAACTTTTGTTTATATTTTTGTGGCAAATGTTGACCGATTTCGAAAGTTCTTTTGCGCGCACAAGTTGTAATAAAATTGCAATAAACCGATTAGTAAACATGGCAAGGTACCACACCGTAACTGCGTCGCTACACTACCTTGTAAAATAAAGATTTTCAGAAATCATTACAATTATTGCATAAACTTATGATCTCTAAAACAATTTTCAATATTGGTCGATATTTGACTAAAATGTGGAGATAATAGATGTGTTTTATTGATTGATTTATTGATCGAAGGTGAAGGCGTAGCACGAAATTGTAAGCACAGATTCGTCCGCAGAAAAGGCGGCTTGATCTGACAGTTGGGATGGATGAAGCCGCGTGCCTTCCCGTCCGTCCGGAGCTGCTGAATACGACAATAGTCTATAGGCCTGTTATTTTGTATGTGGCACGCTAGACGTCCCTGACATCTGTACTCTTGCTTTTGCAACCACAGCGTACGTTAATCTAACAACATTGTGCAAAAAACTACTCGATTTGAAGAAAACGCAATGCTGATTCAGTGTCAAAACGCTGAATAGACGATGCGATTATTGTCGCAATACAGTTTTTGCCGCGAATATTTCATTAATCAAACTATTTTGATTCTGTCACAGTTACAAACTCTGCTGTTATTTTTTCTTAAACTTATCTGGCCACTCATATCAGTTTTGCAGATGTTCGTTTAGTAGTAGGCCTAGAATAGAAAGCTGTGCTTGGTACATTTTATCGGATTTCTGGACTGTTTATCGGACTACATGCTTATCGCTACTTGTTTCTTTCATTCTTTATTACTTCCACTTGATGGTTTACGCAAAAGTTATTGCATCATGTCTTGTCGTAGATGTGAAAGTAAACTTCGATTGTTTCTGCTAATTTCTTTCAATTTTTGGTAACGTATCTTAAAATGTTGAGATGTTACGCACTTGTTGCAGGCCTCTGTAATGTGTACACACCTTACACCGCGTATAGCTACAGCACTTGTACGACAAATCACCGGCAGATCGAGACGAGTGGAGTTTGGCGCTTAGGGACTCGTTGTCGTTTCTGTGGCCATCAATCAGTGCGAGCAGCAGATCAGCGTGAGGCCGGTGTCCCATTAGGATCACCCCCTCCCAGAAAAGTCTCCCACTGGCCGACAATTTACCGGCAAAAAATCCGTTTCGCCCGGTGGCCGCCCGGGCGGGACGGCTTTTACCAGTAAATTGTCGGCCGGGATAGAGGAGACTTTTCTGAGAGACGATCCTATAGTGGGGAGACTTTTTAAAGGGGGAGACATACCAAATCCGTGATTATCTTTCCTCGGACGGATTTTTCATCCGGGAGACATTTTAATGTGACACCGGCAGAATCACGCTGGCGTCGTCGACTGCTGCACTAACGACGTAGAAGCCTTGCCCGACCATCACATCAGCATCAGCAGCAGCAGCCGCGGCAGACCGCCAGACGTGCTGAGCGCTGGCGCTGATGCCGACGCACTGCGACTGACTTCATTGACTGGCGGGTAGTTCCTAGAAATATAAAAAAAACTATTATCAGTTTATACTTGTGTTGTACTGTTTTTTTAGGATTTGACGTTTGTAGACTAGGCTAACACAACAACAACCATATCAGTCCTAAAAAGTGAAAGAAGAAATACGCATTGCTAATATAAAGCTAAAACTAGAAATTGAAGCGTGAAGGCTCCTTTTGCCTATCCATGGAGTCGGTTTGAAATTCCGCACCTAGCAACGCCACCTGACCAACGCAATAACAATAATGTTGCGCAGTGTTGATATTGGATGGATAAAAATGAGCGTGTGTAACTTTTCTGTTGGCCTAGTACGCCAAATTTTCCAATTTTTGGTTGAACGTAGAATGAAATATATTAACACCATCGCTCTTCGCCGGACGGTTTTAACAAAGATGTATGTTCAAATCATGTGGAGTAGTGGGCCTACCATTTTCACGCTGTCACGCGGATTCCACGCCGGCACTCTGGATGTACCTAAGCTGGTCTACACAACATCGCACCGCTCGCTGCAGAGCAACGCGATTAGTGACGCACGGATCTCCGGCCGGTCTGATGTATTTGTCGACGTCAGAGCGACCGCGACTGACTTAACTGCGTGTTTTGTATCTTCTGAGTGATCGCTCTGCCGAGTGCTGTCGCCGCTGTACGTCTTACTTCTAAATGGAGACATGCTGCTTTTTTAGACCTGCGTCCAACAAACCAGACTACGATTTTGTAGCTCTGTGATGTTATGCTGATTTTTTGGGTTCCGGATCTTGTTTGGCTGCTAGAGATTTACCGTGAAACCGGAGACCGGCCACTGTAAAACCAAACATGTGATGTTAAATATATTTTATTTAACTTTTATTACAATCTCATTCGTGAAAGTTTTGCAAACAGTACTGTCTTACGGAAAAGGACAATTCAAATGATCACGTTTTTAAAACGCAGTTGTTACTAGAAGGGCTCGATCAGTGGCGGCTCTAGCTCGCAATATCTGAGAAGGGGCACGGCTTCATGGCGAACTCGGTAGCGCGAGCCTATAACAGGGGTCTGGGGACAGAGCCCCAACGGGGTGCAGGGGCAGAACACCTGGTCAAGGGGCTTCGCTCTCCTGAAGCTGAAGCATTGACGTTTAATTTAAGCCGCAAATTTGCCCACTTTTCTAAAATTTGGAAACGCAAAGAAATCAGATATTTGTGTTGTCTTTGCAAAAAATCATCGGTATCCACGAAAGTGGGGGAGGCAGACGCTCGGGCCTAAAACCGTCACTGGGCTCGATATAACCTTTTGCAAACTGAGAGATTTGCTCAGCCAGTCCGTGGCCGGTTATCGCCTAATTTCGTCGCTTCGTGGTTGGTGTATATCACGCGCTGAAATAGAAGCTATTTGCGATGAACGCCAGAGCGTGAACAACTTTCCGGCTCCGAGCAGCATTTTGCCGCTTCGCTTCAGTGGCTTTATTTGTTTACCTAGACCCAGGTTCATTACTGTAATATATGTGACGTAAATATCACGCGTGCAGGGGTATATTTAGTGAGCTTTACGCCTTCTCACCTTAATTTGTAAACGAAAAAAAGTAGACGACAAAAAATCCTGGAAAGTTGTTTGCCAGGTTTTTATCTGCTGATAAGTAAATTATCTCGTTACGTAAACCACCTAGGTCATCTCAGTCTGTTATCCCTCTGGAATAGGTTAATCGATATTTAGGCTTACGGCCGTTCACGTTTACATTATGTCAGATGGCGGGCACGTAACACCATGTGCCATATGGCTTACGTCGGTTCTCATGCTTATCATTTTTTTCTCTTTTTATGAAGTTCAAAAGTAGATTAGACTTTTCGTAGCGTGCTGTTTTTTTCTTGTTTCCACCTAAGTAAAATATGATACACGATACACCAGTTTATGCTGGCGTCAACAGATTATTGTCTGCGACTCTGAAAAAAACGATATTAGTGCATACGGACTGATTTTCTGCGTACGGCTGTGGAACTACACTGTGTCTAAAAACATCCCCAACATTTTCGATTATAACTTGAACAAAAATTATGGATTTAAAACATTTTTGGTGTGAATATTCTTGACACAACTTGCCATTAGATAATTATTTAGTTTCTTACCTTACCCTGCTACTACACTACTTTGAGAAAGCAGACCAAGCGAAATATGCGTTAAAATGTACAAAAACGTGAAAAACATCCTCAACCTTATCGATCATAACTTGAAAAAGGACTAACTTATTTTAATTATTTTTGGCACAAATATTTACAACACAACTGGCTATTAACTGACTGTTTAAGTTCCCACCTCACTCAATGTTTGTTTATGCACCACCTGGGGAAAGCTGACCAAGCAAACGACGTGTCGAAATGAATGAAAACATCGATAAATTCTACCTATCCAGGTCTCTGGCCCCCAACAGCCAGTTGATCACAAGGTTTGACTGTTACGCATTAATGTTTCTATCAAATGACGTTTAGAAACGTTTCTGAATTCAAGAAACGACTGACAAAGTCTGAATTAGTCTGGAGCAGAACGTTATCGATACTGTTGTCAATGAATGAAAAAAGCATCTCTGTGTCTGTATTTACATCATGGGCTGACATTTTGAGTAATTTTATTGCAGACAGTTGACAAACGAAACAGTTTGATGTCGTGCCAGCTAATGTGTCACAAATGTAAGCAAAATGTGTTTTATGCGTTATTTAGATTAAGTAATGATACCACATTGGGTAAAATGTAATATTTCGTTGGTTCTGGTTTCCCCAGGTAGTGCAGAAACAGACTTTGGGTGAGGTGGAAAGTTAAACGGTCATTTGATGGTTAGTTGGCTCAGGAATATTTTTACAAAAAAATCATTACAATTTGCTAATCGTTCTACAAGTTACAGTTGAAAATGTCCGGGATGTTTTTTGAGACAATGTATATCGTTGCACGATGTATAATTACGTCGACATTGTCGTAATAACAGAGGAACGGTTGGTGACGGGAGGTTTGATTAATGACGTGAAATGCGATATTGAGAGGCCGTGATTACTGCCGTCGAATGTTGCCAGTAGCTGCTGGTCGCTGGCCGTCATTTGACGTCATCTAGCGACGGACGGACGTCGGTTCTTTGTGGTCCTTTGTGGCGACGTGACTTCTGGTGATTGTGACCATTGGCGTTGATCCGTCGTCAGTATTGGAGGCCCGAAGACCGAGGCGCCCTAGGCGCCGATAACAAGACGCCGCAGGCATCGAGTGAGCTGGGAAATGGGATGGAGTGAAACTAAAGCGTAGCGAGCAAGCGATTTTTTTCATTTTTGTTTGCTTTACTTTTTTCAGCTCTAATATGATTTTCAGTGAAATAATTCTGACATTCATTCTAGCTACTTTGGCTACACTACAGAGTACAGACATGTCCAAATATTGGGCGGGGCGCCTCTCGATTCCCCAGAATTGACGCCTGTCTGACCGAACAGCTGAATAACGGGAGAAGGTCTGCGATACGTAAACACGATAACGAGTAAGACCACAAAAGCCTATACCGGTACGCAGTACGTGCATGATTACAATGTACTCTATCATACAACAGAAACTGACATGACCTGCCACCAGCTCCTCTAAAGTCGCGACCTAACGGAGCTATAGAAGTACGACTATTATTACTAGTTTGCTGGTATATAGGCTCACACAGTCCGTGGCCTGGCGTAGTAACGTAGACGTGATCAGCATTCCGTCAGCGTGCACGCAATGCTCACGGTTGCAGAGACTGCAGGTAGAGTAATAAGTATACGTGCTGTAGATCGGAGGCTGCTGGTCGCTAGTTAGCTGTCGGTGGAAAAGTGGAAACGTTGAACTATAGACTGTTGTTCATTCACGTGAACGCACGCCCCGTGTTCAGTCGACGTTCCGTTGCCACTGGTATAGACAGCGCGTCGAGAGACCGGAAAGACTGGACTGCTCGCATTTGTCTGCTCGGCCATCGACCACAATCGTCTTCCGGCCGATTGCCTCACAGTTTGTAGTCGAGTAAGATCTGGGACTAGAAGAACCTGCCGGGAAATGTGACACCAACTTGAACTAATAATAATTAATAGCGTCTTGAGCAGAAAGATATCACATCAGTCGACTTAGCAGTACAGTGCTGCCACCTGGAAAAAATAGAAAGTGGCGGACTATTGCTATATGATTGAAAGTACATTCTGAAGATAAATTCGGAAGGAGCAGAGAAAGAGGCTATTTAACGTTTGTGCATATAATATATACGCTTAACTGTAACAGAATGCCAATAACAACAGCATAAACGTAAAACATTTGGAAGACTTTCACTGAGACTGCTTTAGAAAACGGCAGAAGACAGAATGAGAAATTGAATACGAAAGGCGAAGCCGACATACCGGGTATATACCATACGGTGATTAAGAAACAAGGCGTGTTCTTGAGTTCGCGTGCAGCGCCAAAACACGATTGACCGTGGTTGAAAAAAAGAATCGAGGTCGAACGCGCATCAGCCGGCGAAGCGATTTTAAACAAATGGATACTGGACATCGAGTAAAAAAACGTTCTTGTGAAAGCGCGCGACGACGAAATTGGAAAAAATAGACTGGCTAAGTCACGGGAGGGAGGAAAAGGCTAATTAAGCTCCAAGGTATGGCGTGCATGGTAGCGCACTTCCTGTTACAGTCTGTGGTCAGGGCGCTTGGTGGCTCTACCGTCACCCACTCCCATGTCCCATTCCCACCACGTCAGTCACGCTATCAGAGTTTGTCTCGCATCGTTGCATGTCGTCAGCAATCGATGTGATTTCGTCCATTGACCGCGCGGGTAAACCGAATACAAGCTCTCGCGGTCGATGGTGCGTGCTTGCCCACTATCGACGCTGACATTCGCAATTACACGACTCCAGACACGCGGAAAAAAAGACCACCGCTAGCGAATTATAACCAATTACATTACAGCGATATCGTACACAATGCGCGGATTAGCTTTATATTGTCTGTATTCAACGAAAGTATCACTACGAATAATTCTTCTGCCATAAGTTTATTTTGAACGCCAAATGAATGCTGTTGCTAATTACCACGTATTTGTTTACGTACGATTTCTGTTACTGAGATAAATGAATAATTCTTGCTATCGTCTTCGAAGTTTGTTTTCGATTTTTTCGATTTTTTTGTTTTTTTTGTTAATTTTTTTTGGTTTCGGCATGTCGACCAGTGTTTCAGCGTACATACGTTATACGGCGTCATTATCTCGTCGAATCGCGTCGTACATAGTATACGCCAAGTGAGTGCTAATGCAGAGTAGAGTGGTTCTGTTTGCTGGTGATGCGCGCATCTATCTCACCATTATCGACAGCGGCCACTGCAGACACTGGACGTAAATATTTAATTAGACGATAAAGAAAATGCCATTAGGCTGTTACAGAGTCGCCGTTTGAATGACATCTTTTCTACTGTCTAGTGAAGTTTTTTGGTGAGCTCAGCGGTTTTTTGTATAAGTGTAGACGTGCAGAACACTGATCGGTCTTCTTGCCGGGACTTGAGGACTGTTCTTTTCAAAGCAGATTCCATTTAGCACCAACGGCGTGGCATGATTAATGGTTTTTACTATAACACTTTTTGTTAAGAGTCATTATTATCAGCGTATTTGTATTAATTAACCACTCTGACGGTTTGAAAATGCAGTTTTCTTTCAAATATCTAACACTCAGTAAACTTAAAAGCAATTGTTCTGGGCATATTTTAACAGTTTTGGCACAAGTGTGTCGATCTTTAGATCACTACCGTTTTTTACCTGACAGCAAAGTTATGGTAGGCCTATCCACTGCAATTTTTCAACTTGGTTAACATAAAAAATTATTATTTGGACTTTATTTGCTGAGACATTTTGCGTAATTAGTTTTGTATATTTTACTGCTTGTTGTGTTCTGTGTTTTCGCGTTTTCTTTGTATAAGGTATTTATCGTGCACTTTCTGGCACAATAATAAAAGCGTAGACGATGTTTAATCAAAGGCGATGTACAATGCACACGATCAAATCGGGCAGAAATCAGCCAAGTTGAATTGCTGTATTCGTGGTTGAAGCGTGCGCAAATCAGTCACTGTTCTGTACACTGCTGATCGTTACAGCGGAACAAGATATCAATCTCCATTCTTCACAGAATCGGATCCCATCGTGAATAGTAGTGCATTTGTCGCCTTTGGCACTGGCTGCACACCGTTACTAGACGCTTCCTACGTCAATCGGAATACTCTCTGCAGTGCTGTAAAACTAGTACCAGTTTTCGAGCTGAATAATAGCAATAAACGGTGATGGTGAATGTGGACGATAGCAGCCTGTGTACGGGCGGATTTGTGGCCTAATTCGTTTGTGAAATTGGTAATCGCTGGGCAGTTCTACAATCGGAATGCATTGACATTGCACGCCATATGCTGGGAACAGATCAATGGTGCACAGTCGCAGAGACTGTTAGCCGATTGTTCAGTTGCTACATTGTGTGCAATATTATTGTGGCTGTTTTTTTTAAAATGCGCTTAAAATGCACAGGAGCTCAGCGTATCTACAGTTAGCTTGTGGTACTGCGTTCTATATACTGCAACTAAAATGTACTAAAGTTAATAATGATAATAACGTTTTACTACTGGTCACAGGCAGCGCCAAGTAAAAAAGACGGGCATAGGCATTTTCTACTTTCTGGTTTTTCCCCTTCACGCTTATTTCTTGTCGTCTCTTTAATTTTATAACTGTTAGATTTTATAATTATTTTTTGAAAGTTTAGACGAAAATAAATGCTACAACGGATTAAGCACAATGCATACAGGAATATTCGCGTTTTGTTGATGTCTTGTGTGCGATAAATAAACATGGGATAAGCCTATGCCAGCACGTGAGAGTCAGTGTAGCCTATTTTGTCCACAGAGCAATCAATGCAAGACAAGTGTGCGTGAAATATTGATGTCATTACTGCTTGGCGTGTTTACGTCTTTCAGCCCAGCAGACCGGATATATTTGATTTGATTCGGATACACATGTACAGTTCGGCGAAACTTACTAGAAATGGCTTGGGCTCGAAATCAACAACAGTATGTAGTTATTATGTATGGCCACAATGGCAGACACGATATATAACAGAAACCCTTCCTGCAATTACAAAAATAGGTTGATGCAATAAACTTGCTAGTATTTAAGCGTTTGTCGGATCAGCATACTCACCAAGTCTGAAGCTGGCTGTCGATACACTTACTCCTGTGCACTTTTCAGGTATAATTATGTTGCTGACGATTTGTTGATTTTGATGGTCTGCATTACTACCAACTGTGAAGTTTGCGTGGCGTTTTATTGGGCGGTTGTTGCCACGTTAATTTTTCTCGGTAATGCATCGTGCGACTTCGCTAAAGCAGACGGAGCGCACGCAGTACGTGGTGCTCGTGACGTGTCGGTTTGCGTCAATTAGTCTGCCTGATTACACTGCTCAACGTGGTCGTGGTGTTTTTAATCGCTGAATGTCGCTTCGACGACCAGCGCAGCGATTGCGTTTCTCGGAACGTGCACACGAAGCTCGACTGATTATGTCGCTGCAGTTTGTTCTGGCTGAGTTGTCGCTTGCTTTATGCAGCTGACAGTAAACGGCTCGTGAGTCGTCGTCTTCTGTATCATCAACCGGACGATGAGGAAACATTCTAAGCAACTAGTCATGGAACTCTGGATATTAGCAACTATTGTTATTATCCAGGCTTCCTTGAACTAGTGTGTCTAGCGGCTTGTATTATTGCATCGACCTATACCAGCTATTTGTTTGGTGCGGTTAACTAATTATACGTACAGTAGTTACAAGAATCGTGCATCACGTAAATCTGGTTCTCAATACACTCGCTCGAGTCATCTTCCCGGCACAGAGTCCGACCACATTACGCCACTGCTACACCCACGTCAGTACTACATTGGCTGGCTGCGAGTGTCAGAACAAATTAATTACAAGCTGTTTTTTTGGCGTATCGGGCCTGCATTGAGGCATGACCGTGACCCGCATTGGACGCGTCGTGGCGGATCTGAACTCAGGACGCCGTCTTCGTTCCGCCAACTCATCGAGTCGTTCCAGTCTTGGCGCCATCACGCTGTCAGGCTGCTGGACTTAAAATATCATCTGTTCACGATGTCGTCACACTGTCGATCTTCTGCAACCGACTGAAAGCTCATTTGCTTAGGCCTACTCGTACATTTTGCTGATATCTCAGTGACACATCGTTTGCTTTCAGACTACATTTATTTAGTGCCTGACAATATAAGGTGCCCTAGCAGTTTTATATGTCACTTAAAGCATCATAGTGCTTGATTACATTTTTTATTACGTTACAGTCGCTTAACACAAAATATTTTTAATTTGTCGAACTGTAAAAGAATTTATCTGATACTGTGAAGAAAATATTGCGTAAGTTGAGTAATAAGACTTTTGACTCCTCTGGTGCTACTGGCTGTGATGATGATGACGATGATGATGATGGACGAATAAACTTTAGAGTGGCGTTAAGTTTTAAGACTACAAGGACACGTAACAATAAGCTTAAACCGTGAAGTCACGTAATAGTAGTCAATGCAATGAGACGCTCTTAGTCATGTCTGTAAGACCGGGCAAAAAGTTCGGTTTTCAATCTGCTGCGGAAAACGTGCAACGACGGCGATGACCAGACTGACTCCGGCAAACTGTTCCAGACCGATGCAGCAGTAGGTGCGGTCACCAGTGGTAGAATGCACAGTGCGTAGAGCGACCAGCGCTGATGTAGTCGAAGAGCGCAGTCGTCGACGTGCGTTGAGGTGTGACAGGCGCTGAAGATCTGAGGCCAGGTAGCCAGGTGCAGAGCCGTGGAGGCAGCGATACACCAGCACTGCCAGCCGGAACGAAACGCGTTCTGGCATCCGAAGCCAATGTAACCTGCGCAGTAACGGCTGAATGTGGTCCTGACGACCAGCTTCGAAGATCAGCCCTGCAGCGGCATTCTGCACAGACTGAAAGCTGTAGTGCTCTTGAAGAATTCAACACTGTTTCCAGCATTACGGCATGGAATTAACTACGAGCGCAATGGCACAGGTCTTGCACAAGCTAATGTTGTAGTAGTACTATGTTACTTGTGATCATGGGGTTATGTCGAGCGTGTCAGTCGACCTGGGTGCTGGATGTAACTAGAGATGTAACGCTACCGCCTACAAGACAGCTTTAACGCGGGCCGACTCTAACGATGTTCAATTTCCTGAATGCGTGCAGGATGATGCAAGCCTCGACGTTGTCATAGCGACGTGCCCTCAGGCCAAGGTGAAAATAATCATAACGAACGAAGGACCGATGCCAACGTTTGATGAGTTCTCACTGCCGGTAGAGCATTAGCTGTAAGTTAGTGAGTCCGTAAAGCCCAAAGTCCATTATGCTATCTGGTCCGAGCGAGTAGAGCGCGACTTCCACTTAACGCAAGTCACGCAACGTAACGAACGAAACAAACACAAAAGATGCAAGAATAGACACTGCTACTATTCTTCCGTTTCTGGCTCTTGCGTCAGCTGCGTTTGTTGCTTTTGTTGCGTATTTTTAGGCAACCGTGCTTTTGTAACTGTTGTCATTGTTGTCGTCACCTGTCCGTCTATTCGTTACGGATGTATTGTGGCTAAACGGTGCGAGATAGGGCCCTTGTTATTGATCACTAATAGGAAGTCGCATATTGGCTTTCAAATTATTGCAAATCATCGACCTTAGATGACTTTAAAGGTCATTGACAACCAGTACGGTCGGCTATCTTAGCGACAACTGGGCTTCTTGTTTGTGTTTGTTGCGTGCATTGCTCGCGTTGCATTGGGCGGAAGCCAGGTTGATGTTAGTGGGGAATTAACCAGTTTTAAGTGCTAGTTACAGTCTTTTGTCCAAGACCATTTATTATGAGTTGGTACTTTGATTGTTGATGACTGGCTTGCTACAGTTTATACAGCAATAAGAGGCATGCACGGGCGACGTCTACTTCTTTTGTGTTCAAACAGTTACTGTCAAGTTACAGTCTAGACTAGTACCAATTACTACCATGCTATAAAAACAATCTTTATGGGATCAAATCATTACGGTTACTGTATGTTTTATACTTTAAATTTTAAAAAACATATTGTCTTTTAAAATGCTGATTAGCAGCAAAGAAAATAAGAAAGATTATCTGAAGAAAAAGTTATTTGGGTAAAGTTATTCAGCAAATACAAAAAGGATTTTAAATGCATCACAACAACTTAAACTTAGAGAGATTAGACACATCTTATATCCAAGCATGAATTACTACATGACATATAAAAGGAACGATGTATTGACGCTTATTACAACAATTACCAGCATCAAGAACAAGAAAACGTATACAAATGCAAGAACTACGGGGCCATGAAGTAAAAAGCTGAAGATAGAAGCAAAGTGTCATAAACCTTCCATATGACAGACTGAAAAGAACGTAGAATAAAGAATTTTCATTGACGTTGAAGAGCGGAAGCTGTGTAAATAGGAGTCATGTGTATGAGGGGATTAATGACGCAAACACTCAATGCAATGCATTGGAGAACGTGCGATTGATTGAGTGTGGACTAAAGACGTCAAGGTATTATCAAAAATTAACGCCATGTCGCGTCGTTGGGCAGGAGCGTGTACACCTGCCCAATGACGCGACATGGCGTTAATTTTTGATAATACGTTGACGTCTTCAGTGTAGGCCTACACGTGTACGGAAAGTGCGTCAATGTGGCGACCGCCCGACCACGACCTGTCGAACGTTCTTTTCCAACTTCCGCGAGTCTCTCAGATGATTACGTGACGTTCAGTGGCCTGTGTTAACACTTTAAGAGAACCGTTATGGCGAACATAATAGCACTGTGGTCGGCCGCGGCTACTGTAAAACGCCTGCGCAGTGGGCTAAAAGTCACCCACGCAGTCTTTCGTGATGACTTCGGCGAACCTGACCGATCTCATGTGGCAGGCGATGTTTAATAGCTCTAAGATGGGCTTTTATGAAGAGCTTACTGCACTCTTTAATTATTTAAAAGCCTTTTTGATTCTTTGCACCCCTGCATTATATTAGATGTTTTGACCTTGTCGCTGCCGTCGGGCTCTTTAATTATTTAAAAGCCTTTTTGATTCTTTGCACCCCTGCATTATATTAGATGTTTTGACCTTGTCGCTGCCGTCGGAGACGTTGACTTTGTGATCGTTGAGACGTTGAGATCGATTTTGAAGGTCCGTGGACACCAAACTTAACATATATAATTGTCTAATTGACTTTTACATAAATTTCACGTGTGTGTTTGACTGTGGCCATAGACCTTTAACTGTTAGGTATATTTTGCTATAGTATCGTATAATAGTTGCGTATTGTCAACTGATTTTCAGACAAGCGTATGATGAGATGAGTTGCGCTGTTGTTGAGCGTGACCTGTTCACTGTTGACTTGTGTCTGTCTGTGGCAGATGATGCTGGAGGCGGCGGCTAAGCACGTGGACGCCGGTAGACCTGCGATGATGGTCGGCACTGGTGATGGTGTGAACGTACCGCCGACAGTCACGGCAGTCGTGCTGGCGGCCGGAGTCATTGGTGGTCTAATTGCTGTTCTTACCGTCCTCATCTGCTGCCGCTACTGCTGCGCCGACGCACGTCATCCCGCCGCCACCTCCATGCTCAAAAGGTTTCTCCATTTACTGCAGTCAATCGTTTTTAATGAAACCGAATAAAAGCAATTAGACGTAAAACTCGTCCTATGTAAGAAACATACCAAGCCACTGGATCCCATATAGCTGTTTGGATACTTTTTATTAACTCCGCCAAGGAGGTGATGTTTTTGCCAGACTTTGTTTGTTTGTCTGTCTGTCTGTCTGTGTGTTAGCAAGATAACTCAAAAAGTTATAGACGGATCTTTCTGAAATTTTAAGGGTGTGTCGGGCATGGCACAAACTATCAGTGATTCAATTTTGGGGGTGATCCGGAAGGAATCCTGGATTCTGGATCACTTTGAAATTTTCGTTACCATTGCTTTCAATGGGGAATAAGGGAAACCGCTGCAAAACCGAAAATAGTGCTGCCACCTAGCGAACAACATTGCCTTGGCGGAGGTGTGCGGGCTTTGACTGCTTTCTAGTTTAGATTGTAAAATGGGCATGGACGCGTGTGATGGTACATGAGTGCTTAACAGCACTGACACTAGCAGCAGCGAGAAGAGACGCACAGCAGGCTGGTATATGGAGCCATAGTCAAACGAAACACTACTATAAGCATGCTTCAAGTCAGAAAAAAACAACGTGCAAAATTGCAAATAGTTTAAAGGCTGCAAGAAAAGGGAGTGCAGATGTCCATTAAACTGGCCAGGACATTGGACTTACACGATCAAGATGTCGTGGGTTTGGAACCTGGTTGGGTCGCTGTTAGGTGGTTACTTCCTGGACAGGTGGTTGTCTGCTGAATGTAAACCATCTCTGTATATATTTATACACAAAGGTCAACTAAGCCTTTCATCTCTCTGTTGTAGGTATTAGTAGAGCACCGGCCTGTTTGGTTGGGGTTAAGGCGAAGCGCCTTCACTTGTGTCAGATGATGCTACTGCGTGATCCCCATGGAAAGTGACGCTCTGTAACTGTGAAATGGGTTTCCGTGAAAAACTATAATAATTATACACAACCTTTTACTATTCGTTAAAATCAGCAATACGTAGTTTGACGAGTATTGTAAATTATTATTAACCAACACCGGCTTATTGTATCTCGCTGTCGACCCAACACATACAACCGTCGGGCTTTTCGGCTCAGGTCCGATGGTTTGGAACTCACTGCCAGATGAACTCAGATATCCAGCATGTGACATTAGACAGTTTCAAACAGTTCTTTAAAACAATCCTGTTCAGTCAGTACTAGCGTGACAAGTGCGTTAGAGGTTAATTTAACAATATGCGCAATATAAATTTGCATTTTACTTACTTTACTTACTTACTTACTTACTTACTTACTTGCTGACAGCTTCAGTTTTTTTTTAAAAACGGCTTTTACTAGTGCAACTAGTGCAGTGTAAATTATTTTTAACGCTATGCTCTACATAAATTCATGTTTTACTTACTTACTTACTTATCTAATGTGTAAAAATGCGTGATACTCATAGAGTGTTATGCACAACAATGTCTATCATAAATGCGTGCAATGCCCAGTGCCTATATACTCTTCGAGAGAGTGCCTCCTGTGGCTCGACAGGGCAGGATCATCGCATTAGTTATCTCTGGCAGTTTATATTTAGCGCGCGTTGTTATATTATTATATTATAGCTGCCGGTATTCGTGCGTCGGAATTATTGCGGTCGATATTGCTGCGGCGGCGGCGGCGCAGTCAGTCTAATAAATTCTGTGACGACGGCGGCCGGTGCGTTAAGTGCCAGAATGTGAGAGACGAGCACCACCGTTCGGATTTCCTTCGGGGAGCTAAACTGTCGCCATCTTGTCGCCGTAAAACGGTCAGCGCAGAGACCGGTGACGTCACGAGTGTTACCATGGCAACCGACGGTCGGTTGAATGATGGAGGTTGCCAGGTGCGATGGCGCAGGAGGCGCTAGGAGAATTTTACGCCCGTTTGACACGTGTCGAAATGAGACTCTTCGCACTTCCCGCCATTCGCATTTTCACTCCACGTTATGTAGACGTCGACGAAACGAAAAACGAGCAGATTATTGTAGAATATTTACATGTACCCCAGGTATAGCAGTGACAGTAACGGTAACGTGTGTTGCTAATGTGACAAACGGGCTACAGCGCGCAGAAGATAAAACTTCGTTACATTGGCAACAACAGTTTTTTGCGACGAGTTGCCAGAACGTTTGTCAGGGGATGGGGTACTTTTACCTGCAACTTGGAATAAATATCATACAAGTGTCAGTTTAAAGATGCCGTATTTTCGCTGTTTTCATGAATGTAATATTTCTAAATGTCGAACAATAGCTCCACAAAATAAAAAAAAACAGTAACGGCCGCTAAAGTTATGAACTTGACTTCCCAGTTTTTACACACTCTCGCTCGAGCTGATATTTTGTGCTTTGTCTACAGCAACGTCGTAGAATAAAATGATTGAAGGCAGTAAGTTTGGTTACAGTTATTCGACAAAAAATAGTCGTGGGTGCTAAAATTGACTTTGCTCCTGAATTCTTTTAACCCCCAATATTGTAGTTTATTTTTATTCTCAAAAGAAAATTTTCCGACAAGATGAAAAATTTTTGATTCCGATAGACTAAAATGTAGACTGAGTGGGTAATTCCCCTGCCCCCTGTCTAGACGCCAGTGTTTCTCTGAAAACACACGGTTAACCTCGTGGGTAGATGGCGACTAACTGACGGTAACGTTGAATGGTCACAAACTACTGACAGAATTTTTATAATTAAATGATGCGGACACGTGGTGGACTATGAAAGCGGACGCAGTGGATATATCCTTTTCATCGACGCATTTGCATGCGGATGCGTCGTGACTGCAGCTGCAACACCCACTTTCCTGTTGTTAGCCATTCATGCAGCAGAATTCTCGATGACGATCGACGAACGAAATGTAATTTTCCTTAATTAAAAACACCCTACGAGTAAATAAGCCTTATATATCGGCTCATCGCGATGTTGGTTCTTGCGGTATTTCGGCAGAAATTATCTTTAGTTTGAGTTTTAGCGAGTCCTGTACATGTATCTATTGGTTATTATCATGGCGTACATTATCGGTGTTCTAAATTTGGCATCACACATTATTAATGTGCTATTTTTTTCTGTCAGTTGAAAGTTGAAATAGGTTATTTTATGCTTTGTAATGCTATAAAATACAATTACATTACAGCCTTAAATTAGTCGAAACAGGAATTGTAAGCAATTGGTGCGGTTAAGTCTGCAGGTAGAAAATGAACCCAATGTCAAATCTCTCAGATTCGGCCACTGGCTGACATTGTGCACTTTAAATATGCACTTACTTACTTATTTACTTACTTACTCTTATGACGGCATCATCTGATGCAGAAGCCATAGGAAACAATGTCAGCAACGCAACAACCATTAAACGCCTAGGCCCCTACTCGGTCTTCGTGTTTTTGAGCGTTAATAAACAAGCACGACGACCATGCAGCATTCGTCTGCACTTATTACAGCTAATTACTGACTGGAAAGAAAACATCTGCGCTGAATGAGCCACTCCATTCTCAACTGAACATATAGCAAAGATGATTATTTGTTTTTTTCTCGTACTTAATGGCGTTGTTGTCGCTTTAATGTCGTGTCAAGTTAGTTTGACCGACTGCCGCTGTTGTGCACGGTCTTTCTCAGTAGGATTATGTTTAGCGTCATTATCATCGTCATCACAGTAATTTATTGTCATTAACCTTTAGTTGTTTTTTAAACTCGGCAGCAAATTAGCC
>Ga0209671_1001008_pt1 | contig 21888 bp, 11 predicted proteins | sample WorMetHERISLAND2_2_FD_187401 | JGI IMG/M metagenome (GOLD analysis project Ga0209671, IMG submission 187401) | Marine gutless worms symbiont microbial communities from Max Planck institute for Marine Microbiology, Germany - Olavius geniculatus... | ecosystem: Host-associated > Annelida >... | reverse complement strand
ACGGGGCATTTTGACGAATTTGTATAAATTATTTAAAATGTCTACTAGTTTGTCATTCTAAAATGAAACTATCGCCTGTTTTTAAGCATTTCAGTCTTGACACACCGTGATCAGTAAGGTTAATCACGTATGCTTCTCAAGACACTGCTGCTCCCGTTAGATTGACGCACTTAATGCGATTTTTTTTCATGGGATGAACACGCCAGTCAAGTATAATAAACGCTGGCCTAGCATCGTGCAGTAGCATACAGGCTGTGCGAAAATGATGCGACGAACGTGCGATGTCGCCCATCATAACGTATGACCTTGCATGTTCTTGAGCTTGTGGATGCGTAGGCCCTACACGGCGGATGGCGGCAGTATCGTTCATCGAAATAAAATCTGATTAGATTGGAAACGATTTTGTTTTCGACCATAATCAGGTTTTCTAGTTTCCCACTTCCATTCTGGTTGATTTCGTTTTTATTGTTTCTAATTTTGGCAGACAATTGCATTTAGCACATAAAATACGTGTCAGCTGCTAACTCCATAAGATCGCTACTTTGCCTTTTCGGCTGGTTTTGTCAAAAATACGTTTTTTTCTGATCTCAGTAATTGACAGCAGAAACTGCTGAAAGATGCGAGAAAGGGTATGCTTTTTCACAGAGGTCAGCGACGTTGTTATGCGAAAGACGTTCTCGCAGTGCTACCAAACATAAGAATTTTTTCACTACCGGTACAAAAGTATAGCACAGTGATTCGGATACTTTGGCTGTTTCTGCTGCTACTAATATTTTTGGTAAATAACAGATAGCGTGTTTCTTACTGTCACTTACTTTGAATGTGTTATTTTTTTCGCCAAATAAACCAGTATGTGCTTGGCTGGCGGGCTCCGCCATGGACTAGAACAAAGAAGAAACGAGGTTTTGTTAATATGGCTTTAATTGTGATGAACGATCATAGTAGGCTTATATATAATAATACGACCGTTTGTACATTTACTGAAATTACAGACAAGTTTTTTGTATCTTGATTGCGACGTATTTTCTTATTAACGTTCCTGTGAGCTATAAGCGTAGAGCGATAAGCGGCCGTATAGGCGACGCAGCCTGGTGGAAGAAGAGACGGAACGCGCAGTTTGCTATCGTGCGACGCGCCGACGGCGACTTTACGACAATCTCGTTAATCGAGGTCGTTTCGCGCGCTCCCACACGTTTCGGCATCATTTACGACGCAACGAAATTTATTGAACAATTCCTGCATAATAAATAGAATGTGCCGTAAGTGACGCATCCCAGATATCTGTGACTGTCGCTTAACTGCATTTTATAGTGTTGTTAACCGATTCTCCAGCCTCATCTGAGCGTCACTTAATCAGTGTTAGCGGCCCAGATAGGGTTCTAAATCATGCCGAGTTAACACAGATAAACTACAATTCGAGGAAAAGCTACGACAATTACCTGTATTCAGAATAAATGTCACCGGCAGACGTGATTTTATGTTCATCTGTTATACTAGCTAGCGTATATGTTTGGCCACAAAAATGAAAAATTGTTATAAGCGGTGTACATTAACGGAATTACCGCAAAAATAGAATTGGGTACCGGATTTTCGAAACACGCTAGATTGCCCTAAATACAATAATTGTTTTTTTTAATTATCTGTCCCACTGGTATAGCATAGCATGGGACAGATTATAAAATCACTTGCATCTCTCTCTGTCATTCTGTCAGTCTGTCTGTAAACACTCCTACGGCCGCAATTTTGATTCGATTTTGATGAAATTTTGCACAATGATTCGGGGCCCGAAAAGTAAAATTGAGCTTGTTTGGGATAAAAATCACAACTCCTTCCCCTATTTTACCCCAATTTTTAAAATTTGCATTACGGCCTATGGGGACTTAAAAGCGGTATAACTCGGTCCCCGTATAAGATAATTGCGCGCTGTGTTTACCTACCCTCTATTTTCGGGGTCAGGCAATCTAACGGTGTTATTTAAATTTACTCCCTATCGACCCCTGTTGCCATAGCAACTATTTAAAAGTTGCAAAATTTTGCATTACAGCCAATGGAGATTTCAAAGCGGTAAAACTCGGTCCCCGTAAAAGATAATTGCGCGCTATTTGCACTTACCCCCTATTTTCGGGCCCGGGCTATCCAACGGTGTCATTTAAATTTCACACCTGCCAACCCCCGTTGCCATGGCAACGAATTTTGGAACAAAATTTACTATAACTCGGCCCCCGTGAAAGATAATTGCGCGCTGTTTGCACCTACCCCCTATTTTCAGGTCCGCGCTATCCGATGATTTCGTTATAATTTCTTCCCTGCCGACCCCTGTTGCCTTGGCAACGAATTTTGGGACAAAATTGACTATAACTCGGCTCCCGCAAAAGAAACGCAGCTGCTAGGCTATATAGCGTGGCAATGGGACAGATACCTCGTTCCACAGAACGTATTTCTGGTATTTTACATAAATTTATCTTTTGCGTTGTGAATAACGCTGCTTGAAAGCGGATTGACGGACAAGCGTAAACGAACACAAGTCATAAGTGTTGGTAGTAACCCATGCAAGAATCGCGTCGCAATGTGACGTTCTTATAGCCGTGACGCCATCCCTCTCTGACGCGAAACGGGTCGACTTCGGATATTTCAACACATTTCAGCACAACGTAAAGCTAAACTGGAAATTAGACTTGTCTGTAACATGACTAAAACGAACTCACTTCTTGTTTTCTAACTACAGTAGTCGACAATCCGTATATCTTTTCCAGAGTCGATGTGCACCAGTCACACGTGTTTTGGGTATTGCGTTGATAATTATTACAATACACAAGCTTCACAAATCGAGATTGGAAACTTCAGTTAAAACTTAAAAGCACTGGAAACCAGCTGTTCGGAATTTATGCGCTAAGCGAATCAGCGGAGTGTTTCACGGATGTACTGTCGTACACTTCCTGCTTGGTTTAATTTCTTTACTCGTCGTTGAAAGCGAGAAACGAAAATGTTTCTTTCAAACACGAAGACCGGACTGATTAAATAATATCTTTACTGCATGCTTATTGTACAGTTTGCTTTACATTTCTTTGAAGTTGCACCATGATTCCATTACGACGTTAGCTAATAATACCCGGTCATCGTGGAGGCCAAAAGAAAGAAGTGCAGACGGAGGGGCGTTACATTATGCCAGCATGTGTGGGTGTTAGTCCCCACCCAAATAAACTCAATTTAAAGGTTCGAATGATAGTTTTACGTTCGATGTATAGTGGTCTTTTCACTGAGACAAATTTCGTGGAAGAATGCACATCTACTTGAACCCGGGGGTATAACGCTGCTGTACGCACTGCGGATTTAACGATCGTCGTATGATTGACATGCAATCGATCGAAATAGTGGATGAAGTCGAGACCGTCTATGGGTCATCACGGCAGTCACAGATATCTTTTTTACTGCCACTTTAGTACCTGGTATTTCATTTCAACGATCGATATCGCTAGCAGCGTCGCGCGGGGTCGTTGCGTCTCGGGCATTACTTCTGATAGCATCTAATCGTAGCGGATGAGGGCCTTAATCAGCGCGTTACGCCTGACTTAGTGACTGACTGGAGACACTTGTAAATTTCGTCCACATCGCTAGCTCCTTCGTGGCCGTTATCATCGGCAGAGTCCGATTGCTCCCTGAGCCCATTCGCTGCAAATCACCCCGAGATCATACACAACTTTTATTCACAGGAATTTGACAGTGCGTGGATATAATCAAATAGTAAATGTCACAAGCAAAAGAATAGAACGCTCGGCAGCTAGAACATTTGCACTTTCATGACAGCTAGATTATGCATTAAAAGATAGCAGTTTAATTATTGATAGCACTCAACGCACATTGCAAATATACTTGAAAATAAAAATTTAAGTCACCATTTGTTAGACGGTTTGTTTCAATAATACAAATTAATTGCACCGCGGCATCACATTCTGCATTCTCCATATGGTATTGGATTGAGTAATATTAAATTATTATAGTTAAAAATTAAAACCCGCTGTCAATCTTGCGTCGGCAAGGCAGATAGATCTATATCACAAAATAACCGCGTTTTTTGCGTGGTGATGTGCCGTTAACAAACACTCACTCGGTCACTTAGTGCCGTACAGATATCTTAATCCAGCGTGAGACGTGCTTCGGGAACACGTTCCTGATCTCTTTACTGTAGTCAGCCGTGGATTCACGATTGAAACGCCGTCTCGGCGTCGCTATGAACAGATAACAGCGACACTCCGGAAATAATAATAGCCACGGCGCTCTCATCATGGCAGTGCCATTGCAAGAGTTTACCCAGTTCATCTGATAAGTATAGCACGAGCGCTCCACAGCCGGCCAAGCCGAACTTGAGCCACGGATCCGCCAGCAGCTATATAGTACTACATTCACCAAGGTCGTTTACTGATACTCAACCAGACATGAAGCTCACTCAACTGTAACCGAAGTGAGCTACACTCACTGCAAACGTGACTTTAATTCCACAGTACGAAACATCAACAGCGATGCGGGAAGTTTTGCTGCACAGGGCGTAAGCTATTTCCCGGATAAATGTAACGGTGAATGATGTGTAGGCCTAATTGAGATAGGCGTCTGACGTAACGCCCTGATGTGACCGGACAGCAGTAGCACGATATGGTGGGGCGTACAGACGCTTTGTTAAGTAGCTTCTCTAGCATGCCACGCCCGTCACGGTCACGGTCTTGTCAGCAGATCAACCTCTCCAGAGGCGACGTGACGATGGCAGAAATAGAGAAATAGACAAATACCCATCCTAAAATCTGGGCTGTCAGGAAATCGTCAGAATTTCTGTTTATTTTTTACAGATTTTCTTCAAAAATGCAAATTGTGAACCTGAAACTTTCATTTAAAAAATAAGACACAAAATTAAAATTGTATGCATTTATAATCTCCTGTATCGAAAATTTTGTCGAAATTTTTCTGCGTCTGTCGAAAGACTGCAACTTCCTGACCATCCTACTTTTTAACGCATGACGTTGCTGACCTCATAGCCTGACGGCCTGTGTCGCGGGAAATTTGTCGCACCTGGAAAATTCTTCCCACGTCCATATTGTCATAATGTAACTAACGCTAACCCTAACGCTAATCCTAACCCTAACCTCAACCCTAGTCCTAATCCTAACTATATTCTTAACCCTACTCCTAACCCAAACCCTAACCTTAAATTTAACCCTATCCTTAATCTTAACCCTAACCCGTACTGCTGCGTGTGAAAATAATTTTCCGGTGTGACGAATTTTCCACTACACCGGACGACGAAGAGACTTTGATGACAATACTGGATGCACGTCATCGGATATGCTATGAACAACATGCTGAATTACAACTTGCATCTTTGAAAGAAAATTTTCCAACAAAAAAGTTTTAGACAGACTAAAATTTGAAGGAAAATCAGTTGCCTCCTTCCCCCTGTTAAACGTACATTTCAAGATAGCTATACTTTGGGCTTTTTTGTGTGACATCAACACATGGCTAAAAGCTTAAAGACGACGAAAAAAATTCTGCCATGACGTTGACATTTTACTCGCTTATTAAGCTAATTTGGTTGTTTTGATATGATCTAATTCATTCAACTAATTACCCGGCAACGAGTTTGTTCGCTGTGTGAGAGTCCGTATATATATGCCTACTGTCGCAGATGTATTCGATCACTCGATGCAAGTTCTGCTGCTGCGTCAAAGTACTATGACGCTAAAATATTAATCTGGAGAACTCCGTGCGTTGCATTTAATCTGAAAACAGCTGTGTTGCTAAAGCAACTCTAACTGATTAATTGATAAACTGATTGCTTAATTAATTGATTGATTGTCGTTGTTAACACTTTAATTGTGTTATTTGTTAATACTGCTACTTAGCGTGATGCACTGAGATAGCGAGTCAACGAATGTTAGTCCACAAAACGGATTACTTTTCTGTTAGCGAATTCGACTGACCGAAAGGAAATAAAAATGAAGATACACTGATAATGAGCTGAACGTCAAGCATAAGCAGTTAATCACGGAGGTTGTGGCACAGAGTTGCAGAGGGAGCTAAAGGCACCGAGAACGAGGCGCCGCAGGCGTCGAGTGAGGTGGTGAATAAGGCCTATGCAATACATATTATCTATCGTTATCATTTTTCTCAGCCGACTAATATAATAACAGTCTCGTGTTTTTTTCATAACTTTGCAAATGCATGTTAATTCTACATTTTTTTAAAATTTATGAAAATAGCTGAATGTGAAACAGCCAGTGATGCACAGAATTCACATATGCTAAAAAGTGCCAGCCAAAGTGAACGGCATTTCTTTTATCTTGCGGTGGTTTCATTAACGTGATGCTATCATTAATTTTATGCATGCGTTTTTCATCTCGTCAAAACCGCAGTTGCCCTTTCCAAATTTTGGGCTGTCGATAAACATTTTCCTGTCGCAAAATTGTCTCCCAAAATGCAGAACTTTCCCAACATTTAGGGGTGAAGTTGAAATTTCAAGCATTCATAATCTTTTCTGTGGGAAATTTGTAGTGTCTGTCGGAAAATGCAACTGCTTGCCTCTGCTACTTTTTCCAACCCACGGCGCCGCTGTATATAATAAATCAATAAATCGTTTTATTTTAGTACACAGATGATAAATTAAGTTATAGCTTGTCTCTGGGTGACTGCGTGTCATAATGGGTGTGGTTTGGTTGGTGCATATTGACGACTGGCAAACGAGTGTCGTTGGAGAAAGCCGTGACACAGGTGCAATACCAGCGGGTCGATCCGAGAACAAGAGCTAGCAATGACGTGCTGCAACATGTAATCACATTTCAATAGCACTACATGTATGCATACACGACTCTACATTCTGTCAATAGTCTCTAGTGCTGCAATCGAACATACCAGTTCGGGGCGATCACGACATCTCCGCGAATATAATATTTAGTTCAACTCAGCGCAAAAATCGAGTCAAAATGTAGTAACATGCCTAAAAAACAGATTGCCAAAACGCAAATGTATCGAATAAAAAAGTACTGTGCAGTATATTAAGAATTTTAAAAAACATTAAGATATTGTTAATTGTTGAAATTTTTAAATATAAACCTAATGTAACACAATTACATGACGTACACTAATAAAATATATAAAACAGTAAAAGTGTAACATAAAACTCAAAACGAATTGAATAGCTTCGCACTAATTTGCCCCTGAAATTGTGGAAACACATCCAGATCAAAGCGACGCAGACTTGAAACAACAGACTATGATTACTTGAACCAAGAGCAAACTTCGATTTGTCAGCATTTTTGGCTTGAAAAAAAACAACTGCATCTTGTAACACAAACGTAACTTAAAAAGAATTTTTCATCGCCATAAGTGATCTGTAGGCCTATAATGACAAACCAGCATTTAAAATTTTGTGTGAAGCACGGGTAAAATTGTATTGATCGGAGACACGTAGCTATCACTGGATTCATGCTTTATATTCCCAAGCACAAAATACTCTGCAACATAAATAAAGTCACCAGAAATAACTGCGTGAGTGAGTGAGTAGTTTCTTAACGGCACATCACCACAAAATAGGCCATTCAGTGCATACGTGGTTAAAATTAGTTAAAAGCAGTTGATATATGTATTAAAAGCAAAGTTAAAATACTTGTTAAAATAACTGTAGATATCCGTGCGCATTCTTTCCCATTGGACTGCACTGAGCTTGCTTGCACTGCGCACTTTTGGCGCCCATTTTCGAGATACCGGAAGTGGAATTAAGGTCCATCCAGTTTTACGATTACCAGGCGTGTTCTAGGCGGAGATGTAGACTATAGGGTTGCGGTAAAATGGCGTAAAATGACCGCTAAATTATTATTACTTGCAAAATAAACACATTTTTTTCACTGAATGAAATTGCACACCTTTGACGCCAATTTGCGTCGCACCGGAAATATGTAGAAATAAAGAACTGCGGGTCTCCGCGTGCAAGTTTTGCTGCTTTTAGCTCTTTGCACACAACTCTGCGTATAGGCTATTGATACCCAACGTTGTCACATCGCTATACAAGCGTCGGCGTCGATGCAATAACTCACTCCAATTCTTGATGTCGCATGCAACGGTTTCGACCTTGACTTTGACCTCGACTTCCTTTCGGATTTGATTGTGATCGACACTGCGAGCCGCTCAAAAAATTTAATGATATAAAGCCTCTAATGTTTAATTACATCTGACTTTGTAGAGACCATGACATTGGTATGTCGATTTTTAGGTGTTCTTGAAAAGTAAAAAAAGTTATAAACTGTCAGTGTGCTTGTGTAAATTTTTGTGAGTTTTAATTAGGCTGCCGTTGGCACGTCTTGCTTGCGCAAATTTTTTTGCTGCAAATTTTTACTGGTTGCTGTGTTTATTGAGCAAATAAATGACTGACTAATGATTGATTGATTAAAAACCTGATCAGCTTTTACCTGTAGCCTAGTATGAAAACTTGGCGTGATTCTGTGTGGTAGGCTAGTTTGTGAGACATACTGCTAATGGCCGACTCACATCTAAGACGCAACTCAACTGAACTCAACAGTGTCGTGACTCTGGGCGACAACGCAATGACGTCATTAGTATTGTGACGTCACGCTGCTGTGCACAAACCACGCATTGTTTGCTAGCCTGGTTAAGCAGTTTTGCTGATTTGAGTTGAGTTGAGTTGCGTCGCGTCGGCATCGTGAGTGTGAATTGGCCATAACGGTATCAAAACGCACGGACGGACGGACGCACGCACTCAATCACAGACACAGGACCGGAAACAATAACGCCTACGCCGATAACTGTCGACTTCGCAGGCTTAAAAATCGGCTGCTCTGCTTAGCGTTAACTTTGTTTTGAATGCTGTACTATCTGATGCATGTTTTGAACAACAGTATAATGAGACAGAAAATAACAGAAAACAATTTGAATGCCTAGCACAAACACTGAGATGATCATCTGCGGTGTGTCGCAAAATGCGATTTTCGTTAACGAAAACGAAAACTGCCAATAGCGAAGAAATAACGAATTTGTAAACGATACGTAAACGCAAAAACGAAAAAACTGACACGAGAAAAAAAACGATTGCGAGCAAAAACACAAAATAATTAAACAGAAACGAAAACAAAAAAACCGGCAAAAGTCGTAACAAAAAAGCTAAGTTGTGCGCAATATGATGACGAACTGTTCGTTAAACATGTACTGAAATTTATGCTAAAGATAAGCTTACACGACAAAGTCAACGTTACATTTTTGTTTTCTTCGCGTTTTGCTTAATAAAACTAATGTTAAATAATTTTAAACTACAGAAACTATCTTAATAATAAATGAAAACGAAAGTTACACTGACGTCACATTGCACATGATAGATGCATTGCAATCGCATAAAGTTTGTCGTTACGAAGAAAGCTTTTAGCTTCGCTTCCGATTGGCAGATTGCCTTACTGTGGCTTCAGTCTGCAATGGTCATATTTATTGCATTCACAGACAGCAGTTAGTTTTACGATGCGTGCGAGATACGATGGACACATTAATGCATAAGCTAAGAACTGACTGGCCAAAAATTGGTCTACTTTATAAATTATATTTTATTTGTACTTTATATATTTAAAAAAGTGAAATAAACATAAAACAGATACTGACACAAAAAATCCGAGAAAAGGTTTTAAAGTCCATGAAGATACAGTAAAAACGACTTATGGAACAGGTGTAGGAGTGTAAGATTTGAGCCTGGTGCGAAAGAGTGGCATTAAAATCTTGTACGGTGATAATGAATGATAATAAAAGCGACAGTCATAGCATGTTAAAATGAAAAGACTCATCAGTACAGGCTTAAAACTGGCAAATGTCTGATTTTAAAGATATTTGTATATGACGCATACAAAGTCACAATAATAGCCGATAGTTAATAGCTGTTTTACAGGGTATGAGTATCGAACTTTCTCACTTCAAAGTTGGCAACACATCGAACATATTAAGTATTAAATAATAAGACCGCCATGCACTGCGTGACCGTGGTTTAACTTATCGAGAATTGGTCTAATTATTTGGCAGTTTCAGTAGTTGCAATAATAATTAATTCATCACTTTGCAAGATACTACAACATTTAACCCAGAAATCGTTTTTCACATTGACTTTCTTGTGGCACATTGAATATCAGTGCAATTGCAACAAGGAGCCAAGCTGTTGCTAGGGAAGACGCGCTACAGCATATACAGTTCCCTTGCAGTACTGACCTTTAAAGTCATCCAAGGTCGATGATTTTCATTTCGTCTGAAAGGACGAAGGCTATGCCACTTCCTATTTGTGATCAATAGTAACCTTGGCTCTATCTCTCACCGTTTTCGACATATGGCCAGTTTTCCGTTGAAAACGGCCATTGTTTCTACCTTCCCTTGCATTCAACTTCAAATTTGAAAATGTTTTCCTTGAACTGCATCTTCCAAATTTTATACGCTGAGAGCCTCGACAAAGGGCTAATTATTTATGTATAAGTTTTCTCCTAGGACCTAACTGAGTGCCATAATACGTTCGTTACTCGCAGACGGACCGACAGACAAACGGACATACAACAACCGTGCCATAGTACAGCTATAGCGCGTCAAAACCTGCTATAAAATTTGTTAGTGAATATTTAGTGAATTATTGTGAAACAACTAATTTGAATATGCTTACAGTAGGCTTAGATAATTAAAGCAACCATAACCCAAAATGGAAACAAAAACATTCTCGAATGTCGTAATGATACGATACGCTAGTAACGCTACGATGTGTGTAGCGAGTGCTGCTTGCTAGTAAGTATCGATGCGGCGTTTTGCAGTACTGCCAATAGCAGCAGCAGCAGCCGCAGCAAAGCTAGCGCATTGATACTAACTGATCTCTGCAGAGCTGCACCTCGTTGTAGTAGGCCTGGCTCTTGCGTGCACAATATTGATGTTCGGAATCGACCTCTTTACACCCGACGATGTTTTGCTGTGGCTTAGTGTTACTATAAGAAGTTCGTACTGTCTCAGTTGGTGCGTTTTCATACGACGGGATAATCTTTCGAAATCGTAACCGGACAAGTTTCAGAGATTATACAGGCCTAGGCCTACGTATGTTTAGCGCAGTTATTGTGAGAACTATAGACTATACAACGTGCTAGAGACGTGATTCTTTGCGATCGGTTCATTTATTTCGAATCGGTGTAGGCCTACAAATTTCAAAATCAGAGAAAGTCCTTGAAGTCATAAACAAACGACTGGTGTATCAGAACTTCGTTGTATCTGAACCAGTAATTAACGTCTGGTCGTGTTATCCGGCGTTGCTCGCGGACGATGGGAAACGTGGCTTCCCAGCATGCACAGTTCAGCAAGCGCCCCGGTGTTCAGTGCAAAGCGCCCATCGCAGCTAACCAGTCTCCGATGCCGACGCCGATGAGTTCAACCACCGGTGACCCTGACGACGTGTTCACTGATGAGGAGAAGCGGCTGATAAGAAAGACCTGGTCGCAGCTGCAGTACCAACATCAGCAGCATCAGCAGGTGGCGAGTGACGGCGGAGGACGTAGTAATCACAACGCAAACCGCGGCGTGCGAGTCTTTCTGCGCATCTTTGAGCTCGAGCCAGAGGCACAGTCCGTTTTTGCCGACTTCCGAAACATCAGTCAGCCGTCCGATCTCGTCGCTAACTCGGTGTTTCGAAGCCACGCTAACCGGTTCATGACTGCAGTCGACATGACGGTTCACAGTCTGGACGCGCTCGACGTCATCGTTGCACCGACTCTCGTTCGACTTGGTCGTCCGTCCGTCTTTCTGTCTGCATTCTCAGTCAGTCAGCCCTCTCTTGCGCGAGCTGTTTCTATTGTTGTCCTCGGAAGCGAATTAGTCCGATCGCTGTTTAAAATGATTTTCATTCGACTTGGTCGCCGCCATGTCCAGTTTTCCGGCTTTCACTTACGCTACATGATCGTCTTCGAGCGAGCCATGGACGACACTTGGCGAACTGACCTCGGCCGGCGGCTGTACAGCGGCGCCACCCGCCATGCCTGGCGCAAGTTGTTTCGTTTTCTGACGAGCCGCGTCAGTGAGGGTTACGACGAGGCGCTGTCTGAAGTCACTGCCGTGGATTCCGACAACGTTGACGGCCGATCATCGTTTAGTCGGCTATCACCGAACACCACGTCTTTACCATGCAAAACAGCCACCACCACCACCACGTGTGTGCGTCTTTACCGTGCAAAGACACTGACGCAGAAGCCGATTCGTATCCATGACGCTAACTGGTCGACGCTTACTTGCCATTCCTTACTTTTTGGAATTAATGTGCTTTTTATTTTATTCAACCAAAAATATTTACGCCTATACTACAAAATTGTTGTAATCAACTACTGAAAAACAGTCGACATTTTAAAAGATTTTTATGTTAAAAGTATTTGTGTTTTTTTGCTTTAAAACTCTATATGGACAATAAAGTTGATGTAGTCAGTTTATCCAAACGGTCACTATTTAACTGTAGCTTATATTGCTAATTGTTACTTAAAAACTGTAAAAAATGCCAGTTTCTAATGTTGCTACAATTTGAAGCAACCTCGTGACCCGCTGACACTTTCAAACTGCGTTTATGATTCATTGGACCGTTTTCCCCATAGTTTTTCGTGCATTCGTTTTCCGTTGAGATGTTTTGTTCGTTAATTTTCAGTCTGGCTTCGTCTTTTACATGATATGTCTAATGGATTTTTGACATGCGTATAACACAGTGTTAAACGGCAAAATGTAAAATACTGGACCAACATGTAACTGCATTGTCCCTCCTTCGGCGCACTGTGTCTACTGCACCAATTTTTGTTTCTTTTTGTGTGTGTTTCGTGTAATTTAGTAGGCCTAAGTCACAAATTTACTTTGTAATAATACATTTGCTGCCTTGTTGCCATTCAGTGTTGTCTTCGTGGCTAATTACTGTAGAGTAAGGTTGTGTGGTAAGATTCAATATAATAAAACATTTGCAGAAATGTTGCGAATTAACCGAAGTAAAGTTTGCACCGAAGCTGTGCAGTTAAGGCAGAGCATCGGGTAGTATAAAAGTCAGAATTTTACACGTATCTTAGCACAACTTTATATCAAATTCGGAAGACGGAAAGCAATGAAAAAATCGTCATTTTTAACAGCGCACTTTTGATGTTTTTCTTCAGGTAACCCCACGAATATCCGCACAGATCAGTTCCCAAGGTTTCTCTTCATTAACAATTTGTGCCGGCAACTGGTGGAATCGAAAAGATACATGACATTTTGAAACGGACCATAGCATATACTTTACGACCATTAAAGGTCATTCAAAGTCGTTGATTTTGGTACCTATTAAAAGCGCATTATGCAACTTCCTGTTAGTGATCAACAGCACATTTTTCCTAGTTTAAAATTTATTATAGTTTTTTTTGTAATTTTTGCCTATTTCACCTTAATTTTGGACATTTTGGATTTAGATTAGATCGCTGACGTTCAGGCTGCGCAATTACTTCCAAAGTAACCTAACAACCCACATGACCACAAATAACCAGAGCTAGGCCTGCAGGCAGCAGACGGACAGACGGACAGACGGACACACAGACAATGTATTGGGCACCGTGTGCCAATAAAACACTTGTTTTTTTGAAAATGTTTTATACGGCCGTCTCAATAGATTGAATTACGGGTCTTACCCATAAGTCTAGCTAGATTTTTCTGTCTGTCTGTCTGTACCGTAGGCCCGCAAGCTACTCCTCCCCTGGGCAACATTTACACAAATTCTGGTATTTCGACGTTTGTTCGATCCAGGAAACAGTGCAGAACAGACAGCTGGGCGGATGGACAGATAGATAGACACACGTACAGACAGACGGACAAGACACGCATTGCGGCCTATCAGAACGGCCGGATAATGATCGTGATTATAGTTCAGCAGATGTTTATTAGCACAGACGAGCGATAGAAATCACAAATAAATAGCAGATAAAAAGAGATTGCGTCTGCTGATCGACCCTGAACTGGTGAACATGCAGAACGTACGCCACATTTCGCTGCGGTAATGCTAACGTTGTCGCTGGCTCATCTCACGGCTGCATAAAAAACATAATTCCGACGGACTGTTTTGTCGGCTGTTGCCATAGTTAATATTCGCTTTGTCGTGTTGCAAATTATCGAATGTAAGTCTTATAGATAGACTGGTCGAACCGTGCATTGTCCCCTTTTTTGGAATAATCGAACAAATGCTATCCTTTATGCTACTGAACACGGCCAAGCAAGCCATGGTGCACAGCGGATCACATTCTGTAGTTGTAGCTTGTAGGATCCTCTCCAAGAACCCCATTCCAGCCCTCGATTTTTGGCCCTTCAGAAGTTCTGAACTCGGTTTCCGTCTCCCAAACTTGTCCAATTTCCGATTATACGCCTTGCATCCTAGGTCACTCTTGTGAGCGAAGGATGCGCGGTGTCAGATGTAGACTAGTGACGGAGCAGAGCGTTGCAGCAGCTGCGTTGAGTGAACAAGTTATTATCAGCTCTCTAGCTGCTGATGGATGAACGGACGTCACCAGTGTAACCCGGTGCATCAGCTGCACAGCACATCATCTCGTCACGTCGTGTGTCTTACATTGCCAGTGTACTACCGAGTGTAGACGACGATTTTTATGTAAACCGGGGGACGATTTCGCTTTTCCTTTTTCCTTGTTGTTATTTTTCTTCCTTTCTGTCCGTATTTTTTATCCTGTTTTTTTCATGCCCTTAGTCAAAATCCATCTATAGGCCTACGGGGCTTGGGGATTTGCTGTAAGCTTCCCCAGCTCGGTGAAAATACGGACGCGTAGTTGTGCAAGTGACAACAAGAAGCCCAGATGTCACTAAGATAACCGACGGTATTGATTGTCAGTGACCTTTAAGGTCATCCAAGGTCGATGATTTTTATATAATTTGAAAGCCACTTTGTATTAGTGATTAATAGTAACCTTGGCCCTATTTCCCGCTGTTTCCGTGTTTCCGTGATATGGCCAGTTTTCCGTTGGATTTCCTACCCCCTCATTTAGCCCCAATTTGTAAATGTTCCCACTGCACTAGATGGCTGTATTTTTGCATGTCTGAGTTTAACACACATGACTTATTATTTGTGTAAAAAGTTTTCCCTACGACCTACAGTTTAGCCATAATATATCCGTTAAGACAGACAGACAGACGGGTGACAACTCGTACCAATAGCTCGACCGCTACCTGAGTACGGTCGGCTAAAAATCGCACGGTTATATAGATATAAGCAGGGGCGTCCATCCCCCGTAGCATTAGGAGGCAACCTTCCTCCCGAACTCGGATGCCCTGCCTCTTCCCTCCCCTTTCTTTCCTCTTTTTTCCATTCTCTCCCATTTCCCTTTCCCTTTCTTTCCTCTTTTCTTTCTTTCTTCTCTTCTGTCATTCCCCTCTCATTTTTCTCTTTCCCTTCTCCCTCCCTTTAGAAGTAGGACCACTTAAATCCAGTTAGGGATTCTGGGGGAGCGCTGTAAGCTCCACCAGCGGGGTCTAAGGCGCAGCCCCAGCCGAAATTAAATTTGGTGGATTTTAACCTTCAAAATATGACATGGTGGCAACGAATTGAATAACCTCCCCCCCCCAAAAAAAAAAATTGTACCCATGTTATCTTGCCTGCATCGCGGCACGTCAGGTAGCAGACTTACAGGGGCGCATTCTTTGAAATTAAAAGCAATTTTTGATATTCCGTTGTAAAAGTTGTTGGATGACCCCCGTTCACAGTGAGGTATGCGCTAGCAAGCCCTGGAAAGTTCACCGCTCTCAAGGGCAGAAATACAGTCTTTCGAAAAAAATTGATGTAGGCTGGGTCTATATCGACGCACGAACCGTCGTTATTAGTAGTTCACCATTTTTTTCCTCAACGCGGGAAGGACTGCAGTCGATAACGCCGTTTTCCGCCTGTCGATATCTCAATCCATTCTAGAAATATTCGCGGTAAAAGTCTGAAATCGCCCGAAATCGTGCCGATTTTTGCACGTATATGGTTCCCAAATTTTTCAGGTGTATGCCCCTCCCAAATTTGTGCCCACATTATCATTCCTTCCTCGCGGCAAGTCACATCGCAAAGTTTCGTGTAGCTACCACTTTTACACACAAAGTTATAGGTATAGGCGCTCAGATTCGAAGTCAAGTCGTGTAAACTCGAGCTAAGTTTTGAATGTTTTGCCCCCTCCCCCCAAAAAATTGGGGAAAGCCCTTCCACTAATTTCAAACCGGTATTATAAAATCAAAGACACTTCCAGCCATGTGGCAAAATTTCGCGGCGATCGGCCGACGGAACTGAGATCTCGTGGTGAAAATGAAAAATAATAATAAAGAAACAGCAGTAAAACATAAGGCCTTCCGGGAACTACCGTTTCGGGCGGCCTAATAACTTAACGACCAGGCAGTGTTGACCGAAAACATCAGTAGGCTAATCTCCGCTAGAAACAGAAATACATGCGCAACTGTGCGCGCTAAGTCGTCAGAACGAGACGTGGCATATTATGCGCCGTCCTTTAGAACAGACAGACAGACAAACGAACATGATGACTGTCCCACAACGGCGTCGTCGGTTAAAAACAGTACGCAGACAAGAGTTGCAAATTTCCGACAGAGGAAATCATGGGTGCCCTAAATTTCAATTATGGTTAGGCCCTACTGATTAGGCCTAACAGCCAAACATGTTTTCTAAGACTTAGCTAATGGCAACAATTACGCCCGCCTATCAATTATGCCACTGCATTTGCCCAAAATTGGGGGGTTCAGCCTAAACTTTGCATTTTTGGACGCAAATTTTCGGATAAGTAGATTTTTCGACAGCCCAAAATTTAGGGTGGGCAATTGTCCCCCCCCTGCCACGATCGACGCCAATATTGTCATGCCTCGCTCTGACGATTCAGCATGCACAGTGGCACACGCATTCCCGGTCTACGGCGCCAAGCTACGAGCTCCCACCGGACTGCAGCGCCACTCTGCGGTGAGTGAGTGAGTAGGGTTTAACGTCCCACCGGACACAGTATATGTCATTTCAGGGACGGCCTTGACAGGCAAAATGCACACAAACACATAGTAATGGAACGGTAAGTTTAATCTTTACCGAAACGCAAAACGAAAGATACAAAAAAACAAGCTAAACCTAAAATTGTAAGAACTGCATTACACGCGTGCATATGTAATTAACATAATGGTAGTTCTAATAATCTTCCCTGTTATCTACCAGACAATGTGATAATGCTGTCTATTGGAGGACAGGGGGCTGCGCCACTCTGGGTCTTCAGGCATTTACAGTGTCTCAAAACATTTTTATTCCGTCGTTCTTATCCGGACATACTAACTTATCCCACAGATGTAAAAAAATGTTCCAGGAAAAATTTTAAAAAACGTGGCAAGAATGAAAAAGTTTAAAAACGTTGGCCATAATGTGTTCAACTTCTTGCCTAATGCTGTAAGCATAGTATGCCTGGAATAATAGTATAGATGAAGAAAACTTGATTTAATTTTAATTCAGCTGTGTGATCGTAAGACAACAGCATTAAACTAACTAAATATGCTAGTTAAAAAGTTTTATTCAGTATATTTGGACTAACTAAGTAGACTACATCACTATGATATATTAATTCGTTTCTGTAATCCCAAAAGTGCTTCACGAAGCTTTTGATGGGATTTTCAATGCACGTTTTTTTAAAATAAAAAACGTTGAGCAAAATAAAAAAAACATTAAAAACGTGGCAAGAATAAAAAAACGTTTTTTACATCTATGACGTATCCGATACTTTACTGTCATGATCCTAGAATAACGATTTCTATTCAGATTGTATTAAACCGCTCTTTGTGCAATCGGTGGACCACTGATTCGGTTTATCGCTGGTGACAGGACCACAGGGAAAGGCATAGACGTTCGTGTTTAGCTTTGCAATACAGCTCTTCCTAAGCTTAAAACTCTCAGCTCTGCAGCACAAGTCCCTGTTGCTGCAACCATAACGTGGAACAGTCAAACATCATAAGTGACGTCTTAAAAGTGTTTGAGAACATTTAAGACCGAACTTAAGACTCATTTATTCTCCCTCTGTTTCCCACAGTTAATTGTAAAATGATAGTAGTGTCCTGTCACCAGCGATAAACCGAATCAGTGGTCCACCTTGCTAATGATGATTGTAGTGCCACTGGCATTTTTTACCCTATATTTTATTGTAATATATGCTCTGCATCATAACGATCAACGAATACAAGCTTCACGCAAACGATATATTATAATATATTTCTACATAGAATCCTACATGAAATAGAATTGCTGCTAATAAATACGACCGAATTACAGACTACAGTTAGTACCGCAATGCACATGCTCACACATACACGTCAAAACAAACACAGCACTGCTGCGGCTATACAGAAAACAAAATGCGATAAAAAAATAGTTAACGCTTTCAAGAAATATTTTTATGCATGCAGGTTAAATGGCCGTTGAGAGGTATCGGTGTAAAAAGCACTGAAGGGTAGTGATGTACAATCTTTTTTGAGCTTAATGCCACATCACATGGTCTAAAAAGTAATCTCAGGCCACACCAATGAAAATGCTGCGCCTGCTAATGACAAAAAACATACAGAGTGGACCAAAAAAATTTCCCAACTAGTTTTTATTTGAACTTCGTCAAATCTCTACCAAATTTGATAACTTTTAGCACTCAGATAGCCAAGACGATATAATTATGTGAAACGCACTCACTTTCCATCTCAACTAATTTATGTCAGCGCACTACCGTGTAAAATGCAGATGCTCCAAACTGTTGCATAAAGCTGAGTTGTTGTCTCAGTAAAAGTTCTAACGACTTAATTAAGCACACAATAAATTAAAATGAGATTTATTCAGCAGAATTATAAGTTTCTTTTGTAACAAACTGCTTTTAAATTATCCGAATGTATGCCCAAAGTGCCTAGAATACAAGCACACAATGGTTTAGATGCGACACCACTGGCTGAGAGCAGCATTAGCCTAACGTTCAACTGATCAAACTGCACTTACTCATGGATTAGATGTGTTTTGAGGTCATCAGTGAGGTATTTAGTTGTCTGCTGTATACAGCGTAAAGCATTTAATACCACAAAATTATTAAATTGTGTCGCACCCTCTGTCGAATTGATGATGAACGGGTGAGCAATCTGATGCTGATAATCATGGCGTAATGTAACAATTTGGAGCATCGGTGTTTTACACGGTAGTGCGTTGACATAAATTAGGTAAAGTGGAAAATGAGTGTACCTCACATCAGTATGCCAAAAAATATCAAATATGATAAGAAATTTGACAAAGTTCAGACATAAACAAGTTGGGAAAATTTTCTGGCCCACCCTGTATTAATATTTTATATGTATTTTACTGAGCTCAGTGGTTGTCCTGTCTAAAATTGGAGGCATGTGCCACTTAACTTTTTCAACACCAAGACCAAGACTGTTTTCTCAAGACCAAGACTTTTTTTTGTCCTTGAGACTCCTCGAGACCAAGACTGTGGCCTCAAAAACTATGACATCACTGCTCGTAAGTATCTGAATGCATGCAAAACAACTGACTGACAGTTTCACATCTTACTGCATCGATATCCAGCTCGTTACATAACTTGATGCAGATCCTAATGATACATATTCAACCACTGCAAACGTCACGTCCTTTCTGCCGTAATTAATTCTACACACAATATCAAAAATTTAGCTAGCAGGATGATGAGTAGCCATTACAGCAGGGCAAAAAACTGTAACTGTCAACTGGTAATTAAGACAAAGGTGACACCAAGATTATGTACAGCCGAACGAAAATACTGTCGACGTCACATGCAGCATCATATTTACAACAGCACATCAATAACTCGCTAAATTGTAATGTTCCACAAAAGGACAGTTTGTTCTGAACTCCAGTATGTACAGTTGCACACTGCTTTTATATGCAGCAAAAATTGAACTACACTTGATCAGTCTGACGTGCTGGCAATAAACATCATAAAAATTATTACAGATTATTCAACTGTTGAGTGTCTGCTCGAATTAACTTTAACTTTAACCACAGCACATCAGCTAATCAACAACATCACCCAATGACTCATACTAATAATAAATTCTTTTGTGCAAATTTTGCATACAGTCACAATACACTCCTTTCAGTAATGTACAGATTAATACATACAGGGTGGGTCAAAAAAACGTGGCACTTTACTTTTGTCCATATCTTTGCCAATTACTGACCAATTTTCAAAATTCTTTCACAGGCACACTCTGCGGACAATTTGCAATAAGATGATCATTCCATACCCCATCACACCGTAAATGCGTCTCTACACTACCTTGTAAAATATCAATGAAACATGCATATATAACGATAATAACAAACAGACATTTTAGCAAAATTGAAAAAAACACTTCAGACTAACATTGCGGCAGATGGTCTGTATGACTCTAAACTGTGTGAGTCTAACACAGTCTAGTGTCATACAGATCATTCATCACAATTGGTCTGAAGTGTTTTTCTCATTTTCCTAATTTTTTGTTATTATCGTTAGCTTTTGCTTACATTTGTATTTCACAAGGTAGTGTAGAGACATATTTACCAAGTGGTGGAATATATATTAATAACATTATTGCAAATTGTCTGCAGAGTGTGCCAGTGAAAACATTCTGAAAATTGACCAATAAATGGCAAATATATAGATAAAAGTAAAGTGCCACGTTTTTTACGGCTCACGGTGTATATTGTAAAGCGGCATGAATACCGATGATAATACCAAGACGTCCTAGAACTGGCATGCAAAGCAACCGAAGATATGTACATTAATTACAGCACGTAGACAAACTGCAGCAGAGAACACGGATCAAATCAGCTTCACACAGCCAGACATAATTCTGTCTGCACAAGCATGCACTGTCACTGTGATCACATCATATAATACTAACAAAACGAGAAGACAATGGTAAACGTGAACAGCTAAATGACAAAAACGAAGCCATCGACTGTCAATGACTGCGTATGCGCTTTCAACAAGTAGCTGTCATAGACTGACTGGCTTCATTTACGGTTGTATAACTATTACAATTTGGACGCATAAACTCGCAAGCCAGAAATGTACTGAATACGATTGGGCAGTTGCAAGTGCCATTTTGGCCTTTCTCACCTAAAGGACAGAATGCAGTGGAGTTTCAATTCGTATTGTACAGGGTGGGCCAAAAAACCAGACCTGTTTGAGCGTTGATAACTCAGTGATGGTTAGTGGTAGAAAGACATGTGATATGTCAAAAGTTCCAGAATGCTGTAAAGAATAAACGACAAATTTGCATAATAAAGCATTTAAATATTCTTTGCCTAATTTGCATAAATATTCGTCACCCCCGAAATTCTGCCAAATTTGACGGTAACATGTGGATTTAACATGAATATTTGAGTTTTTATAAATTAGCGATGTTTATTGATGGAAAAGCGCGTAATATGCCAAGTTTTGAAATTGTGTTCAAAAGAAGTGTACAACTTGCATGTCTCAGCATTTTAATATTTTTTTGCCTGATTTACACAAATCTGCCCCACCCCTAAAATCATGCTAAATTGGCAGTAACATGAATTTAAGTTGATTTTCATTCAGCATACAGTGAAATATCAACAATCATTAACACACATGTTGAGTTTAGATGAAATTTGACATAAACAGTTGCCCAGCTTTTGCATTCATAACCGTCATCAGTCCTTTTAGGCAGCTGATTGATCGCTGGAGTCAATGTGTTCAGGATCAGCTTAGCCCAGCATTCGATTAGCACATGTTTTAGCTGGTCAGTTACTGAAATTTTGTGACCATGCTATCTGTTGCAATGCCCCCACACTGAATAATTCACAGAGTTTAAATC
>Ga0209671_1001007_pt1 | contig 21890 bp, 10 predicted proteins | sample WorMetHERISLAND2_2_FD_187401 | JGI IMG/M metagenome (GOLD analysis project Ga0209671, IMG submission 187401) | Marine gutless worms symbiont microbial communities from Max Planck institute for Marine Microbiology, Germany - Olavius geniculatus... | ecosystem: Host-associated > Annelida >... | reverse complement strand
GCTGGTACTCGGCCCATACCAAACTTTTCAAGCACAACGAATCCGCAACTGAATGGCAGTGCACTGTGTGAAAAATCATTTTAGGCAAACTTATTTTGATAAATTTATGCCGACCTGCCTTAGGGGTCCGGTTTTTTTATGAAACACAGTGTAGTGTTAATTCTGTACTGAGTTTGCATCTCAGTGATTGGTGTAGAGGTAATACGGCTGTGTGTAGGGATGCTGTCTCACCAGTTGTTGCAGCATATCATTGATGGCAAGAAAGCCATCATTCAGAACCCCACCGAAGCTCAGCGGTTAGCGCTTTCTTCTCATCCCAGCTTCCTTGTAAATTTGCCGAGGGCTTTCGCTGCTTTTATTTGTGTGTAAGATGTGCCGTACGGTAGTGGCTGTTGAAAGTCCTTGAATTCCGTTGTTTAAGTCCATTAATGTTGCGGAATTTACTTTGTTGTGACCGGTAGTGAAGCAAAAGCAACACTCGATCAAACATTTGCGTGTTTACTTCAAATGCATATGTGCCGGTGCATGCTTGCATGCTGCTATATGAACGTGTATAAGTGGATTAATATTGACTGATCCACTGACTAACATTGGGTGAGGTCAAGTTAATCTAAGACCAAAGTCAAGATCAAATTTGACCTGACTGGTCGAAGCCCAACGTTAAACTTAGAATCAAAATTAAATCAGCTGACAATTTTCAATGTCGAAACAGTACAATTAGGGCTTAGCTTGACCAAACAGACGTCCCAGTTCGTTATTTGAGCATAATATTTACTTTTTGTGCAGTAAAATAACGTGCGGTGTCTGGTAACTAATAAGCATTTAGTTACTTACTCTCTACCGGCGTTAACTACACAGACGACACAAGCATGAGTAATGACGTCATAGCTGGCACAAATATTGCACAAAATTCCTTTTATATCCTCAAAATGGCCACATAGGAAAAAAACTAATATTGCACACATTACCCGATATAATTTAGGCCTGAAAAACACTTCTATAATGTTAATTTAACTAATCATATTATTGCAATTATTTGATGGTTGCGAAAAAAGATGAACGACCAGAAATGAAAGCCAAGTCAAAAGTCAAGACTAAAGTCAAGTCCAGCTTATAGATAAGTCCAAAGTTAAGACTTTAGTCTTAGACTAAAGTCTTAGCGAAACTTGGCTTTACCCGTTGCATTTTAAAAATATTTTCATTTCATTTCTTGCATTCAGGGCATTAGTGTGTGTAAAAGCTTCTTTGTCTTGATTTTGTTGGTGAGTTGTCTAAAGTGTACTATGTGACTGGTAATGTTTCGACTATAACACGTTGCACCTTTTTAACTAGTCATTTGGCACAGCAAGCAGCTTCATGAACTAATAGCTTAGGTGATGACATTTTCACTGAACAGTACATTAACTCGAATGTTTTCTTGGAGGCTCAGAGTTGTGAAGCTGTAACTTTCTATTTTTTAAATATTTCAAGGTAGTACATTTTTATTAGTATTTGAATAGTGCAGTAGTGAGTAGCGTGTGATATATTGTGCTTATAGGAAAGACCATGAGAAGTGTGAATTTGAAGTCCATGAAGTGTATGCCGTTGACGTATTGGTCAGCACAGGTGACGGAAAGGTATATTTTAGCTCGAAGTCATCTGATGTACATTGTACAAGGTTTTTTGTTAGCTGCAGTAATATTTACCGTGTTGTGCATGATCAGTTTTGCATGTTCAGTACCAGATTCTTGCATGTGGGGCCTGTAGCAAAATCTCAGTATGCCATTTTTAGTGAGTGATCACGACCAGAGACCTCTAACTTTGCAGTACTGGTTCTCATATGTAATGTACTAAACATAGAGCTGTAAGAATGTTCATTTTAGTACATGTGCACTTGTCTGGAAAACCTGGAAATGTCAGGGAATTTGAAACGAGCGATTGGCGACATCCCAATTCTGGGATTTTGGGATTACAAAAATTAGTTAAAATCGTACTTTTTTCGCATGTTAAATGATAGAAATAAGATTCTTACCCATCTGGTGAATAAAATATTTATGTGCGCTAGAGTTCCACTCTTTGCTGTGCACTGTAATTCGGATTTTGACAGTCATTGTCATTTCCTGCAGTTCGGATATACCTTCTGTGTGGGCCTATACTACACCATATGCATGAAATAGGTCAATTAAGGATATCAAAATGACGACCAATCTGTAAGCCTAATCCCGAAACAGGATCCCGGGATTGCAAATTTCTCAATTTCTATTGTAGAAGTTGAACTTGCTGTTCCATTACCATGTGTTTGTGTGCATTCTGCCTTGAAAGGCCATCCCCGAAATGACCTATACTGTGTCGGGTGGGACGTTAAACCATACTCACTCACTCACTCATCAGCGCTGGGGGGACGGCCTGGATATTTGCTTTGAACTTTCATAACGGTACTGTGTTTCTTAGTTTCAGTCAAACGTGACATATTTTGCGCCCCAGGGCCGGGAGATGGACACGCGGACAACAGTTTACAAGCTGAAGAAGGAGACAATCTACAACTTGAAAATGAAAGCTTCACGACGTATGTACTTGATAATACAAGAAATACATGTTTAGAGTTTCTTTTCATTGTTTTCTTGCCTCTGTCGTGCAGATTATGTTCTTGTTTTGTTTTGGCAAGTGTTTTTTTATGTCAGCAGGGTCACTCAAAAACTTGTAAAGGATTTGTTGGGGAGCGATTTTTTACATTCCAAGTGCTCGAAGTAATTTCTTAAAATGTTTTTTCCCCAGTTTATTAGCTCTGTAACGCTGGTTGTATTATCACTTTGGTAGTATCATAGCTCTGTCGTCTTACAATGTTGTGTGTTATCATTATAAGTCCTCGTGCCGCATCAGCAATTGTCACACGTTGTCGTCGTCGTGTGTCATCGTCACGCTTTGCGTCATTGCCATCATTGCACTAAATTGTGCGTTGTTGAGTGTCATGTGTTGTTGTAGGTTGTCATCGTCAAATGACGGAGCAGACCAATGTTTTTTACGTAAACGATCAGGAGAATTTTGCACAATTTGTACATGAATTAATCAGGGATTTTTAAAGCAGCCTAAGTAATGCAAACTACTGCTGTTGTCCATCAATTTGTGTTTATTATCTAGGGTTTGAATCTTAAACAATTTCAGTTTTGTCACCTAAGATAACTGTCTTTTGCCAGCATCAAGTTGTCCGACTCTAATTCTGCATTGTGGTATCTTTTGGTGTGCTTTCAGTGTATTTAAGAAGCGATTGTGAGTTTGTTAGTATTTATTTGCTGATGTTGCAGAATTTTACAGTGAGGTAGACAAGAAATTTGGTTGTATGGCATTTTCACTGCGGTCAGTGGTCTGCTTTATTGCTGTAATCACTATGCTTTGATTGATGACTACAATTAGCGCTGTGGAAATTCAGGCTTGGGTTGATCATTAAAAGCCCCAACAGCATTCTGAAGTAGATATGTTATGTTCTGCACACTTGCAATATCTGTAAAAGTTTTCTACACCGACGTCCATAAAAAACATGACACTTATTTTTTGCATAGCTTCATGCAGCATTGGTCGATTTTAATAATTTCTGGCGTGCAACATCAGGAAGAAACTTGACACCAATGACTACTTTGGCCACCTCACTTTAATACTGTCACTGCACTACCTTGTGAAATGCAGGTTGTTGAGCCTGCTGTTTGCGAGTGGTGTCAGCGTTTGCCGCTCGCATTCACACTGGAGGAAGACATTTTGAGCACATGCTGTAATCAGAAGGATGTGATGTGATACGTGTGACTTTTTGAGATACAATAGTTGCCAATCGTGTTCGTTGCTTTTCAGTTACCGGTAATCATTTCTGAGCGATGCATGTGCTGTCCAGTATGAAATCGTTGTAAATGGCCAAACTACGACTCTTGCATTTCACAAGGTAGTGTAGCGACTAGCGACATTATTAAAGTCAGGTGACCAAAACTACAGTCATTTGCATCAAGTTCTTTCCTGATGTCGCATGCCAAAAATTATTAAAATCGGCCAATGTTTCACAAAGCTATTGAAAAAAATAAAAGTGGCATGTTTTTTTATGGACCACGGTGTATATCCACAGCCCATAGAATGCTGCTGATTTTCGTTTCCTTAGCCCTCTGCCAGGCACAAGGCTAATTTACATTACAAGACCTCAGATAGGGGCTATTCCGTTGCACAATCTGTCTGTTCATGTCAAGCTTTCACTGCTTTCCCATGGAGGGATGGCCAGGCTTAGTTGGCTTTTGTGGCTGGTTACATACTGTGATGGTATTTCAATATTTGTACCATCTGGTATTTCATCAATTAAAATGATATGTTTTTCCTGAGGCTGTCTATCTGCTGGACCAGATAAAACTGCTCTACTTTTGTCTTTGTACATTTGTGACAGCTGTTGAAGTTTCTGAATGAAAATGTTCTCTAGTGTTTCTGCTGAACATAAAATTTATTTATTGCTAATGTCTTGCAGTGTTAACTGTTACAAAAAGCAATTGTTCTCCTAAGCTCTGATCACTTTTTTCACTTAGCAGAGAAATGTTTTTATTTTGTCTATTTTTGACAGATTTAATTATAGCTATTGCACTCTCGTACATGCCATATCCACTGCATATTATATGACTGTTCTATATTAGTATTTTAAAAAATTATATTACTGTTTTTCTTATGATTTAATTTGTTTATAATTTTTATAATCTTGTTAGTTGAATGAATTCTGAGCTTAATGAATTTTAGACATGAACAAACAGCACACTAACAAATAAGGAAATATTATCTTATTTGTTGTTGTCGATTTCAGGTCATTTGAGGATGAGAAGAAGGCAAAGATGGGAATTGTCGAGTGTGTTAAACATTCTTTGATTGAGCCGTTCTCCGTTCTCTATGAAAGAGAAGGTATTCTTGTTCCTGTTCTTGTTCTCTTTTTTTCTTGTGAATCTCGATCAGGTGTTCATTATTCAGCTCGGTCACTGGTTAACTGCTGTTGACATCACACCTCACACGATAGTGTGAGTGTTGTAAGGACAACTTTCAAAGTATATGGGAAAAGGCAAACTTTTGACCCTCAGCCAACCAAAAACCCCTGAACTGATCGTCACCAAATTTGAATGGCGTGATTACGTCGTGATTACCACCAAAAAATTGGGCTCAATCCGCCCAAAGGTTTTTGCTCCCCATATAGGTGAAATATACACCCCTACTGTTTGAAATTTACTACACTTTTTTGGTTCTTGAACTCGCCTACAGGCAAGCCCGTTAGACCGATTTTTACGCTTAATACGTCAAATGACACGGTTCTGTGCAAGGAAGTGCCTTTTTATTGTTATAAAATAAAAATTTTATTTTTCACTTATTTATTCGAACAGTTCGAAAAAAAATTACAATGGCGCCTATGGGGAAAATTTTAAAATCCTAGAGTCATAATTTTTTGTTCTAGGATGTGGTTTTCGGGGATGGCCCAATTAATGGTGACATTTATATTTATCCCTGGTTGACCCCCGTTGGCATGGCAATGAAATTTGGGACAAAATTGACTATAACTCGGCTTGTGTAAGAGATTTTGGCGAGATTTTGCGACTATAGGGGGTTTTCGGGTTTTTTACATATATGTTTAGTAGTAATTGCTAGGAAATTGTTACGATTTTGTCAAGACATATACTATTTTTTGTCTTCGAGATGCTTGGAGACCAAGAACATATCTCAAAGACTACATCATGAACACTAGTATCCTCTTCAGTGGTTATGCGCCCTGATTCTTTCTGAGACTTTGGCGTTTTATAAATCATTTAATTACTTACTTTGTTGCATCTGCTAACCTCAGCGTCATTTCTGTTGTGTTCAGCTTGCATTGTTTTTTCTCTGCCAGTTCTTGGCCATCTATAGGATTTTACTGTTTTTCCCAGTGTTAAGCAAAGACTGAGTCTATGGCTCAGCTGTATCACTCCAAAAATTTTGATGACATTTTTCCACTGTTGGGCATGGCTCAAGGCAAAATTGATCAGACCGTTTTTAATCATTATTCGGTATTCTTTGTTATTATCAGTTGTATTCAGCAGGTGGCAGCACCGTGCTTGGCATAGGTTTGAGATCTCTGGTCACTTGTGGTTCATGCGTGAAACTGTGGGCTGCCCTTGTGTGCAATATTGCAGGTGAACTTGTAGCCCAGTTCAAGTTTACGTTACTTCTAATGCCAAATGGTCCGATGAAGATCACCGGCTTGTCGTTTGACGAGAGTCTGTTTGAGTCTGAAAACAGTGTCACCGATGAAGAGATGAAGGTACATATACGAGGGTCGTTCAATAAATTCCAGGACTGTTCTTCTCAGTAGTCAAACAGTGACAGTTGAAGATCAAAACTATTATTAAGTTGCAGGGCCACTATTGTACATTACTTATTGTGGTTTCATTTATGACGTCATGCTGTGACATCATTATTATTGAGATATAAATGATGGACATTGACATTTGGCATGGTCACAGAATAATCATGAAATTTTTTAGTCGTAGAAGGCGTAGAAAGTGCTGAAATTTATTGCAGATTATTTGTTATGTTTAGCAGCGACACTTATATCTCGTTCGAATGTATTTGAATAGTTTTCCGGTTTTTGCAGCGACATTTAGTTTAAGAACAACGACGTTCAGCAACATGCGTCCGGATATTTCTACATGGTGTCAACAAAAACTTAATGCTACGGGTTCAGGCCGACTTGTAGAACAATGGAAACATTGCACTGAACTGCAGGAAGATTATGTTTAACAAGAAATATTTAGATTATGACCAATCTAATGTACTCCCCGTGCGCATCATTTTCTTTTGTATTCTTTTAAGAGCTTTTTCTCTCCTTTCGGCTTGTATTAGAGACCAGGGGTCTAACTGAGACTCGTTTAATATTATAAGCTTACTAATAGTGACTGGCATCAAGGTTGTTATTGAAAATTGTCTTCCCAAAGTTCATAAAATATTGCCCAATTTTAGGAAGTGAGACGAAAAAAATTTCCAATAATGGTCAATGATGCTAGTTGCCATTTGTCTTGTTATACCTCAACGCATGGGTGTATCTGGCACCGTTACGGAGATATAGTGCCTCAAAGATAATGGGGTCATGACCTTGACCTTTTGGGGTCACGTGACATCATCGGTCCCGTGACCATTCGACTCCTGGGTCGACTTTTTATGGGTGGTTCATAGTGACCATGCGTCTATCTTGCACCATTATGGAGATATGGCCATTTGAAGTTCTTCCAGGAACGTAGGTCAGTCGTTGATCAGTCGGTTGGTCCGTCCTCAATATTACACTGATCTCATATACTCCTCTTCGCTATGTTAGGAACGTAGCACGCGAGGAGTAAAAAATAACATAAGGCCCACCTGTCATAATTGTGCAATTTGCTGTCGTTGTATAAGAACGTCAATCCTGGAATTTATTGAATGACTCTCCTACTAGTCTGCTATTGCATCTGGGCTCATCTCGGGGTTTTAGCCTTCTTGTACCATCAGCTACTGATGATGGATGGCATATTTTTCCAAAACGAAGACACGTGTTGATGTTAGCTTTACGTGGAGGAATATCAGAGATGAACGGGAAAGTAAGACCAAAAATTTAAGACAGCGTTAGGCCAAGGTGAAACCAAAATAATGAGAGCGGCATGACCGGGATCGATGATTTCAGACCTGAACAATACCTTCGTTAAATTGACCCATAGACCCAGAAGTGGGATCATTTAGATGTTTGGTAGTTAACCTTCAGGTGTAAAACTGTAAAACCAGAATGGGATTTTGTACCAGAGCCACGGACTGCAGACTTTTATTTGAGACGAAAAGTGCAAGTCCAAGTCGAAAATCTTGAGACCCACAGAGTTGAGACCAAGACGGAAACCATTCAGTTTGTGGTCACAAGATTAGAATCTTGGTCTTGAGATGACATTCTTGAAGATTAGAGTAGTCCGTGAGCGAGGAAGATTAAGAGGAGTCGTTGTTAATAATAATAATAATAATAAAAAGTGAACATTTATATAGCGCACTATCATTTTGAAGAAATCTCTAGTTGTTATTGCTATTGTTTACTATTTAGCCAAGGTTGTCTGTGGTGTGTTCAGAGTTTGCTGGCCTCGTCGACGTCTCGCCGTGCAGCGAAGAAGAAGAAGAAGAAGGCGGAGAAGGCGACTGCGGAGGCTGCCATTGAGGACATGGATGAAGAACTCACGGCAGATGCCGAACCTTAGTCGAGATAACTCTCTCTGTCTCTCAGCGTGTCACACGGCAGGCGGCTAGACCTGTGTCACATGTCAGTGTGGTCTGATGTGTCGGACCTTGGTGATGTCACACTGCCAGCGGTCTGTTTGTTGAGGCTCGAACCGCAGTTGCAACGAATGTTAGTAATGAAATTTGCATTTTAACATTTTTTCCACTAAGTTTTGCCCACGCTTTTGCTTCTAATAATTGTTGAGTATTCAGTGTTAAAACTCAACCACACAGCGGATGGTGATATAAAATAGTTGTATGTGATGAATTGATGCTAAAAATTGACGAAGCTGTGTCTTGGTGCACTGGTTTTTGTCAGTGCGTCAAGTGCGAAGGCGACACTCTTCATTCAACAGTTTGAAATTTTTTTTGCAAATTTTTTTTTATATAACACGTGTTTTAATATTTGCCTAACTTTTGTTACATCTGTGGGTCGAGCAGTGTCTCATGTCAGCCGAGTGGTGATGAACTGTTGGTGGCGGAAAGTACAGTACTCCTGCTGATCGCCATAGATACGAAGATGCCGTTTTTATTTCCATCATTAATGCAGACAGTGCAGTTAGCGCATTGCGTGTGACGTTGTTGTGCACACGGTTTATTTTTATCCGTTATTTTTAGCTTTCTCGTCTTGTGTTTTGTTCGTTGTATCTGACGATTCTGCCTAAACTTGAAAATCTGACATTGTTGACTTTTGAGACCTCTTTCACAGATGTCTGGTAAACTTGCTAAGCCAAAGTTCTGTTCCTGCACGTGGATTATCTGCATTTATGGGCCATGGTTCTGATCGTTCCTTTTTTCTTACTGATCTGGTATTAATCATCGTTGTGTGCACCCAGTAGCTTCAACTGCTGAGGAGTGGACTGTCCGATTGATGTTATGTTTATTGATAGAAGTATTTTTATCACTTGGCATGCGTTATTTGATCTTTTGCTGGCTGAATAGTGGAGACATTTCGTGCGAAAAAAATCTTACACGCCATTCTGTTGTGTCATTGTTTGCATGTTTGCTGTCCCTTTGATAAAATGAGCACAGGGCTATCCAGAATTTTTTCCATAACGACAACAGCTTGACTTTTGTGTTGCAAAGCACTTTGATGCTTGGGCGGCGCTAGGAATCTGAAGCTGGGGGGATAATATGGGGCAAGGGCAAGGGCACAGGAGGGCAGTAAATTTTTGTGTGTGTGCCCCAAATGTCGACCTTACTCAGTTGTTGTGTGCACGGAAAAGATGCGGGATCCAGGGGCAGAGCTCCTGCTCGGAGTCAGGGGCCGAAGCCGCCAAGAAGCTGAAACACTTTGCTTGCGCGTCCAATGGAAGATGCAAATTTGCCTGTTTTTTAATATTTGGAAGCACAAAAAAACTGACGATTATTTGTGTTTTCTTGCAAAAATGGCGTTTTAATACTTTACGCCTTGGCATGATAAAGTGCCCAGAGGGCACCAAAATTTTTCGTGGAGAGGGTGGGATAAGGGGGAGAGTACATGAGATGTGGTATTGTACTAATTGGGTTAGTGATCTCTGCATTTACAATTAACTTATGAGGTGACTAGTTTAATGAAATGGTGTATTCTTATCGAGGTGGCAGTTTCTGCTTAGTGTGTTCAACTCTTGGGCAGCGCCAGTAGGGAGCAGGACAGCTGCCCCTCTGTGCCCTTCGCCCCTACCTTCCCCTCAGCCTGCCGCCCAGGAAAAATTTTGATGGTGATAATGTGTTCTCTGGTAACCATACGCATCCTGAGGCGTGATTTTAAAAACATCACTTTTAAAGGCAACACATATAGCTGTGATTTTTTTGTGTTTTCAAACATTAATAAGCAGGCAAATTTGGGGCTTCCATTTCGCGTCCAGAAGCAGTGTTTCAACTTCAGGGGGAGGAGTTTCGCTATCCTCATCTCCGACCAGGGGCTTTTTTGTTGATATGAAATTACAATATTGTTCTTTTTTTAAAAAGATTGTGTGAAAGAGCAATCAACAGGAGAAACGGCTAAGAAGAAAAAGAAATACCTGAAATAGACTATTTTTAAATACTATTTTGATTGGTAAGTAAAAATAAACGATAAAAATCCGAAAGCTTAGCACATCAATTGTGTGTACAGATTAATATAGTATGATAGTCTGCAGGTAGCTGCAGTCGATTGTGTTACTTATGGAATATGGATGCTACGATAGACTGTAGGGCTACAATCAATCAATCATTTATTTGACTCAGGCTACATGCAGTTAATGTGCTTTGTTTAGGCCTATAGTGTCTACTAATTAATTAACCTCCCGAATCGTGCGTTTACAGTTTGCTGGAGTAAGATCCTATAAGTAGGCCTCAGCCTGTGTAGTCAACTGCTAACCGTTTTAACGTAGCTTGACTTATTTTGGCCAGTACATCCCGGTACTGTCAGACTAAGCCTGTGTACTGAATTTTCTTTTTGGTTGCTGGTTAATTCGAGTACCAGCTTACATCTCCTTCTGTGATTGGTGAGATTTGGGTCATTATAGGTCAGGTGAAATTGCGAAATCCTTCTTAAAGGTGAATTTTGGCGGTTCTGCCTTTGTGCGCTAATTTTTGGAGCGAATAGTGTGTAACTCGTAAATTTGTATTTGACGATAGCAACTTACACGTATATCATCAGAAATGTCTGGTCGTGGCAAAGGAGGAAAAGTCAAGAGTAAAGCGAAGAGCCGGTCAAGCCGTGCTGGTCTCCAGTTCCCGGTCGGAAGAATTCACCGGCTTCTCAGAAAAGGTTTGTACAGAGACGATTATAATTACGATATATCTGACCCGTAACAATGCAAATTCCTAGTTACTTTGCGTTAATGTTATCTTCCGTCCGTACGGACGGAAGAATACGTCACGAAACGGCTATTTTCCGTCCGTATAGATGGAAGACCGCGTATCTAGGCGCTATTTTTTGTCCGCAAAGTCTCGTTTGTGGTATATCTGGCAGAGTTGGCAGTATGTGCTATTGCATTTATGTATATTTACTAGTTATGTACTTTGCTTAGACTTATTTTGGTGTGTATTTTTACTGTGGTTGGGCCGTGGCCTAGTGCAGGCGGGCATTATGGATATTAATGAGTGCAAGCGCTCCTCAGCCAGCGCACGAGCCAAGCAATATGCGGACAGCCATTTTGTCCATTCATCAATGGATTTTGTAGTAAAATTTGTAGCAGCAAACGTCTCCTCGTGCGTTTTGAAGACGATGCTATATACGGTAAAATCGTTTTATAGTATCACATTGTTTAATTAATTGCTTGCAAAATGGTACAAAAGTTGCGTTGCATACGATAACTACGATCGACGGTTAGCTAACTGCCCGATGCTGGCCAGTTAATTTGATGGCCATTTTGACCATTGGTTAGTGCAACGGGAAACGCGAGTTATGCAAATCTGTCAGTTGACACTAACTTGACCGGCCAGTTAAGATCCAGAACCCGGCCCTTAGAGGCTTTTCAAAAGTTAGGTTAAATAGGCCTATGTCAATATGTGATTGCTGAGTCGATTTGAGACTTAAATGTGAGCCTAAACCTACGCTAAGTTGATTTGGCTTTATTTGAATTTTGCGGAATCCGGAAAAACTCTTAAGGTGTAATTTGCGGAACGTTCCGCAACGAAAATTCCGCATTCCGCAAAGTACATCTTCCTTGCAATGTGATCAGAAGTCTATTCTTTGACAGCACTTCGCAAATGTTTATTACGTTAGTTTGCATGTCTCAAGCTCTATGGCATTTGATAATTGTTTTTTTACAGATTCAGCAACTATCAGATGATTTTATATTGTTTTATGGTTAAAATGTTTGATTCTGAAGGCTATGATTTAAGCTGAATAAGCTGGGGCAAAACAATGTTTGCTCTGCTTCCATTTGCCTCTGCATTTCCCTAAAGTGTGTGTTTTTTCAGCTTCAGATTTTGCATTTCTGGGCAAACATTTTTGGACGAAAAGAAGAGACATTTTTAACCGCCCCCCACAGCACCACTGTTGTGTTGTCGAGTGTTTTGCTGCATCAGTATCTGTAGTTTGATTGGCGTACTTATGTTTGTTGCAGGCAACTATGCCGAGCGTGTTGGTGCGGGAGCCCCTGTCTACCTGGCAGCAGTCATGGAGTATCTGGCGGCCGAGGTTCTTGAGCTTGCTGGCAACGCTGCTCGTGACAACAAGAAGACGCGCATTATTCCACGTCACCTTCAGCTGGCCATCCGCAACGACGAGGAGCTGAACAAGCTGCTGTCGGGTGTAACGATCGCTCAGGGTGGCGTTCTGCCTAACATCCAGACGGCCCTTCTGCCCAAGAAGAGTGGAAGCCACCCATCAGCAGGCGCGACTGGCAAGAGTGGTAAAAAGTCGAGCCAGAGCCAGGAATATTAAGCAGTAGTTTTGCTCACTGCAATAGTGACTGCTTTGTACTGTGTAATGTCTTGTACCTTGCTGACACAGTTATCGGTTAATTACAATGTAGAATGGTTGTTTTGCTGTCAAGTGACACTGTGTTCTGTGCCGACACAATAGAATTTACCTTTATTCTTCCAGGGCAGTTAATGATGCTTCACTAAATGTATGGCTGACATTTTTGTTATTCTTTTAAGACGAGTGCTAGTTTTCTTATTCTCTTGAAATTTCTTTGTGCTAAATATCTGTTTTTTTTTCTAATTTGGTCAATCACCAGTGCAATAGAGAGCTGACATTTTAATAAACACTTTTTGCAGCAAATCATGCAAGTTGCTGACGATTTTGGTTTTTGTGCTGTATAGCATGTGAGGGCTAAGGCGACTTGTTGGACCAATACAATACGTGGTGATTGATTTGATGTTCTAGATTTTTTGTTTGTTACAAAATTTGCTTTCAGGTGCATTCATTTTATTTTGTTGCATTACACTATAATGAGATGAGCAGATGATTGTTTCGGACTGTATTGTGCATTTATTTAATCCGCTTAGCACACATGGACGGATGCTTCTGTGTTGATTTTCAAACTGTTTTGTGCATTTGTTTAATTGCATTGGCACATATGGATGGATGCTTTTGTGTTGATTTTCAAACAACAGTTGAATTTTGTGTGATACAAGCCATAGATGTAAAAAAAAACGTTTAAAAACGTTTTTTTTGCCATGTTTTTTACGTTGAAAAAAAATTTTCCAACTTAATTTTAAAAAGTGCATTGAAATGCCTATCACAAAATTTGAGAAGCACTTTTGGAACCACAGACACAAAGTAATAGGTCATAGTGGTGGTAGTTTTCTTAGTTAGCCCAAATGCAGTAAATGAAAAGTTTTTTGTCTAATATATTTGATTAGTCTAGTGCTATGGTTTCATGACCACGCGGTTAAATTGAAATTAAATAAAGTTCTCTTTATCTAGACTAGTTTACAGCATTAGACATTGGGCAAGAGTTTGAAGAATTATGGCCAATGTTTTATATTCAACGTTTTTATTTTTTCCACGTTTTTACAGGTTTTTTTGATTTTTTTCTGGAACGTTTTTTACATCTGTGATACAAACTCTTTCCTCGGTAACCACTAACCATGTCAGATTTTTGAGCAGTCCTTTACTCGGTCATTAGGTGAAACTGGTAGCATGTGTGTATGGCATTTTACGCTGGCAGTTAATATGCAATGGATTCGATTTCATTCATAATACTTCCATTGCACTGCTTTATTAATGGACACACAAATTCTGTAGTTAATTTTCTGTATGTGCAGTAAATGACATGTAACGTACGTCAAGAAATAAACACAGTAACGGTTCGGTTTCAAGTAGGGCTTACATGTTTGACTATTTCATAGTAAGGCATACATGCCTTGTACTTTAGTACTTGCATGTGTGATGTTGCATTTCACAACTGTTGCAATAGCAAATGATAAGGCTTCTTTCACAATGTCTTAATTTTTAATACCTGGCCAGATACGCTGACAATATACAAGGTTACCAAATAAGAAATAGCCGTACAATTTCTTCATTATAGTGTTCACAGGTTAACTGTATACTGTAACAGTGTAGATGCTCTTAATAATTATATAATCCAAAGAACTGTGCATGTAATTTTTGTCTACAATTGCTGGTGTTAGTAAACAAAGAGCATGTTGATAGCGTGCATGCTGTAACACTTCTGATACAAACCCGCTCTCTCATACAAACTCGTGGCTCGAGTCTGATGTTTTAAAAGAAGCTGGGTCTTTTATACAAGCCGGGGTCTAAATCAAATGTTGTAATAGAAGCCAGGGGATTTGCAGGGACCTTAGGCTTTGGCCTGATCGCGAGGATTGAAATTTTCGGCCTTGACCGTCACATTGACTTTGAAAGGTAAAGCCGAAGAGGTTGGCGAAGTCACTGCCTAAGCTAGCAAAAAGTTTAAAAAGTATTTCCTGATGACTAGTATACGTGCACGAGAATCTTCTGTCACTAGACTGAATTCATTTGATTGTAGGCGGTAGAGGCTAGTTGTTCGTAAAGCCATGGCTACGCGCACCGATTTCCAGGCCCATCAAGAGGGGAGAAGTTTATTTGCCATATACGGAAGTTTTCCCCAAGCTCAGAGGTTTGGGGGCCTGCTGTCACTCAAAAATATAAAATATCGTATTTTAAAAAGCAAAATTTTTCACCAGAAGGGCCGCAAGTTAATGTTTTCCAAGGCCCCACTGTGGCTCTCGACGTCCCTGTCCTCGTCCGAGGTGGTTGTCCGAGTTTCTCAGACGAAGAAATCAGACGTGTAGCCTAGGCCTATACCTATTTGACGGAGTTAATTTAAAGTTGATCTAAGTCTAGATGGGGCCCTATGTAAGCGCGCAAAATTTGTTTTAACGAGTGTTCTAAAAATTATGAAAAGTTGGTTTTTTGCAATTTAGCACTCTTGTCTTGATATTATTTTACGATGCAGCGAGCATAAGTTCGTCCACTATTTATATGAGAACGTATCGGCTACAGATGGCGAATGTCATTAGCAGTTTTACTTGTATACGGTCTCCATCTGGCCAAACCCGTACCTGACCTAAATCCCGGGTTTGGCACTTTCCAAACCCGAAACCCGGGTTTGGCAAAAAGGCTCCTGGTTTGCAATCCCTATCTTGAATGCTCTGACTTGGGTTTCGTAGCCTGTGGCCTAAGTTTATGCGAGTGTAACCGGGCATTTATACAAAACGTGTTAAAAAATCAATGAAACCCAAAAAGTCGTGAATTAAGCTTAAGAAATTAAGTAAATTATCTGTGTTTCAAACTGCAGGCGAATACAATAAAAACTACAGTTTACATTTCTGGCGTATGACAGCCAATATATAAATAAGCACTTGCTTTTGCGTTGTTGTCATACATCGTCTAGAATCGTGGACCTCGTGGTACTGGTTTTCAGTTACATATTTAGTGCGCTTAATTTCTAGTTTCTAATTAAGTTCAATTTTATTCCTTGGTTGATATTTTCCGGTTTTGTTTTGCTTTTTTGTACGAAAGATTTAATTTGACTCAAATTTGTTCGGTGAAATGTCAAACCCTGCAGCTACTCCAAGCATAGCGGTAGATGTAATTGGCGACGATCGCTGGATGAGTTTGGTGCGTTCGAACTTTGAAAATTTTGCTTCACATTATTTTACACCGGTAGTTAAATGACAAGTACCACGAAACATTTTTATTGCAGAATATCTTTGGATTTCGTATTTATATTACAAAAATATGATTCGAACTTTTCATTGAAACAGCTATTATTTAAAAACAACACTGATGATAAGTCTATTTTCCGCTATAAATAGTTCCGAACTAGGTTAAATTTGTAACTAAACTACTTTTACATAGTACTTGGTTTCATTCCGGTAACTTGAAGCTGACGACCATATCGCAAAACGCGGTGTTAATTCTTATAGAAACATTAAAAATTGCTAATTGTTTTAACTATCAAGTGTAAAATAAGATGTAAAGACGTCCTATACGTGCACAACAAGAAAGTAAACAAACAACAGACCGAATAACGGAACTTTTGACTGCTGTTTGGCGCATGGGTGCACTGGAACCAGCTTCACTGAGAGGAAGGCTGTGATTGGCCAGTATCAAGTGTATGCAAATATACCACATTTGCATACATTTGATACTAAAGCTGGTTCCCAAACTGGCTCTGGTTAAAAATTATTAAAAATCGATTACAAATTGTTCATCAGACATTTTGTGCTGTTACCATGCATGTAGCCTTTAGTAGAGGTCTACTATCTGAAAATGCATTCAAATCACAAAGGTCAATTTTATCGGTACTCACCCTTTAAGTTTCTGTTTGTCTGTCTATCTTTTTCTATTCTTGAGGTTTGTGCAAGTGCTGATTCACAGTTTTCAATATCTCAATAAACTGTTGTCAAACTGTTGTCAAAAAACGACGTCGTTAAGCCTCGTGATTGTTTTTGCACAGGATGATGTGTTTCGATGGGGGTCGATTTCCTAGGGGTTTCAACTTTTATTGTGACAATTCAAGTGTGAAACAGCCAAAAAATACCGAAAATATGGTATTTTTAGTTGTTTTCACACTTGTTTGATAAGCAAAGCTTGCTATAGGGTGCTTAGCTGTAAACTGCCCTTAGTCACGTGCAGTGACGTTAAATACCGAAAAGTTCTGAAACGTTTTGGGGGTTTTCGGTACCGAAAACCTAATCTTAACCCTAACTGAAACTTAGTGAAAACAACCAAAATGGTGTCGCCATTTAGTCGTCATTGTAGCGCCTTTAAAATTTTACAGTTGAGTTGATAGACAAATCGGGGTTGAGGTTGAGGATGCCAAATATAACATATCAGATTGGCGCTTATCCAGCGACGCTCATGACATTTGGATGTATGCACTCACTTGATTGATCACAACATCGGTTGATGCCAGTGATGTTGTACGGCAACCCCCGCCATGCACCATGCTAGTTGTCATGCTGGCGACCACCATCGGGGGGTCATGGTAGAGGTGTCTGGGGAGATGTGTTGTTACATTGGCAGCAGCCTGTTTCTTCCATTGTTTCCTTTGCACATTGGGTGAACAACACCAACCAGCCAAGGGTGGTATGCATAACAACGTCGTAGATTAGTTTGGATGTAAGGCCTACGTCACGACTAACTACTTCCAAACTAGAAAATTACATTCGACGGCATGCAAATGGCAGTCGTAGCAAGCGACTAGCTAGTCACGACGTAGTTGAAGTCGGGTAGCCACTCTGGAATTTCCTGGCATAAATGTGCCCAGCCTCGCTCAGTGTGCAGCTAAAAATAGACATAGGCAAACTTGTCGCCTGTTGCAAGCTCGCGTGTGCTTGGGCCTAATTACCGCTTCATGGCCTGAGTAAGAATGTGCGATGCAAGTAAATGAAATGTATAGAATGCTAAATGTTTTATTCAACAACTGTTAATACTGGAATTAGTTTTAATAGTGTAAATGACTCACCAGAAATTATCTACGCCGCATGACATGATTGCAGCTGCTCCTTAGTGACATTAGTTTACATTGACAACGACCGACTAAATATTTACAATAGGAGTGACTAGCGTTAGTTTGGACGTTGGCATCTGACTGGTGCTACGACATCGTTATGCATACCGACTTAGCACTACATCCGAAGTAAATCGATTTTAGTTTGGAAGTAAAGTTACGACGTTATTATGCATACTGCCCCAGACGTTTTGCTCATAAAAGTTTTTTCGGCAGGCGGGAATCGTCCATTTGGCACACATGTCCGAACCATCGAAGATGGTTCCACTGTACCTGTTTCTCAACAGTTAACTGTTCCATGTGTCGGTGGTGTATAACGTATTATTCTTATCGTCTGTATGTAATGGTGTATACTGTGTGTTTTCCACAGCTAAACTTTGTCAATTTTGTACTACACTTTGCAACAGTAGGTTAATCAGTCAATCAATCAAAACATTAGACTATAGTTTTTTTGTGAAATTCACTGGCCCTGTCCTAACACCAGTTTCACACACAATAAAACTAATGTGGTGACAAAATCATAAGATTTTTATCAAGGAATCTTAGAGCATATGCTAGCAAATGCAATTATTGTGTTTGTGACATAGCATAAAAGATTCATTGCTGAAGCCCAAGAGAAGGAACCAGAAGTGCTTATAGTTGGTGATTCCATTATTCAAATGCTTGCACAAGATGAGGTACTGGACTGGTGTAGCATCTTCTTAACCACTGTCATATGTTTAAGCTTAGCAGTATGCACATTCTATACTTCATTGAACTCGATCAATTCTTATACACAGTAAGAACTACAAAAATTAGTTCTTCATGTTTGAAACAGTAAGTTAGTGTTGAAGTCAATGTAGTTCATACTTCTTTACTGTAATTATATATTTATCTGTAGTTACTGTTCATGGATTGTGTTTCTTCTGTCTTTACTGCTGTTAGTTGGGCATTTTTCTGTATCAGGCCTTGCTCCAAGCTGCCAAAAACATGTAGGAATGTAAGTTGTGTAACCTGGAGCTGGAGCAGTAGTGAAGGCAGAACCAGCAGGATGTTGCATGTATTATGCCTTTTAACTGATGGTTACCTTCTGCTACAACTGATTTGTAACACTAGTTAGTCTATGGCATTTGTTTTTTTGCAGATTTGGGATAAGATGTTTGTGCCGCTTCACTGCCTAAACTTTGGTATTGGTGGCGATCAGACACAGAATGTTCTCTGGCGACTAATTAATGGTGAACTGGATGGTTTTGCACCAAAGGTACTACTTGCCAAAGTTGTATTTCATTAGTTTTCATTACTGAAAGCATTGGTCAGCGACATGTCAGATATTATTACATCATGGTCTGCCCAAATTTGTGTTATATACTTGTACACCGTGCTATTATTATTCATTTTCATTATCATCCTATCATATATCATTGTGTGGTCATATAACTGTGGGCAAAGCTGAAAAACATTTGAGCCCACATCATAGCTATCACACCTCACACAGTAGTGTGAGTGTTGTAAGGACAACCTTCAAAGTCTATGGGAAAATGCAAACTTTGACCATCAGCCACCCCAAAACCCCTGAACCAATCATCATCAAGTTTGAATGGTGTGATTACATCGTGGACGCCTACAACCAAAAAAAATTTGGGCTCAATCCACCCAGGGGTTTTGCTCCCCATTTAGGAGAAATATATACCCCTCCTGTTCGAAACTTGCTTCACTTTGTTTTGTTTTTGGTTCTTGAACTCGCCTATAGGCGAGTCCGTTAGATCGATTTTTACGCTTAATGCGTCAAATGACGCGGTTCTGCGCAAGGAAGTGTCTTTTTACTGTTACAAATTAAAACTTTAATTTTTGACTTATTTATTTGAAAAATCCGAAAAAAATTACAATGGCGCTAATGGGGAAAATTTAAAAATTCTTCAAACTGTCATAACTTCCATTGTGTGCAAGATAGAGTCGTAATTTTTGGTTCTAGAGTATGGTTTTTGAGGTCGGTCTAATTAACAATAACATTTATATTTATCCCCGATTGACCTCCATTGCCATGGCAACGAAATTTGGGACAAAATTGACTATAACTGCGAGATTTTTGCATCTACAGGGGGGTTTACGGGGATGGGCCATTGAATGCTGCCAGTCCAATGAAATTTGGGACAAAATTGGTTATAGCTCGGCTTGTAAGATATCTGCGAGATTTTTTTGCATTTGTGGGGGAGTTTTCAGAAAGGGGCCATCAAATGCTGCTAACTGAATTTTACCCCGACCGACCTTTGTTGCCATGGCAACAAAAATTAAGACAAAATGGGCTATACCTCAGCTTATATGAGAAATGTCACCAAGATCCTTGCATCTGACGGGTTGAGGGTTTGGCAATTAGATGACGTCGGTCAAAGTCTGCTACGGCCAACCCTGACTTGCAGGTATAACGAGCTGCAACGTAGTAAGAGCAGCAGCAGTAGCAGACACATCCAACATTCTGTACCTGACCGTAGGTATACTGGTCTGCCTTAAAAACAGTAAAAGGTGAAGATGTGGGTCCTGCTATAGCACTTCTTACATTCGTCAGGCTCATTCCCCGACGTTTGGCAATAAAACAGCAAATATATGTCATATGGCCTATTTTGTGTTTAACAACGCATCAGCACAAAATAGGCCATTCAGTGCCATTTATGGTTAAAATTAAGGACGATGTGATGATATCAGTCCTCTAAAACAGCAAAAATCATTTGGGTAACCTTTGATGGGGCTAGGCATATGGCTCCTTACAAACTGACTTTAGTTGGTAATCACTAACATAGTCTAAAGCCTTCTTCATTTGATGTTATTTGTCATATTAAGCCTACTTGCCCAATGGTTACCGACTGGCCGAACAGCCCAAAATGTGCACCGTAAAACAACAGATATGCGTATATATGTGCGTATAGATATAGGCTTAACTAATGTAAAAGTCGGCGTAATGACGATATGGTGATCTCACTGTTTTCACTTTGGACCAAGATACTATTGGCCTGCTGCATCAGATGGTCATTGCCATAATAGGCTGCTCAGGCTAAAAGTGAGTGCATTAACAGCGAATGTACAAGAAGACAGCCAGATCATTCATGCATGCAGTTGTAAATGGCAAGCACATGGATAAGTTCAGCAATGTCCCATCACTTGTGTTATCCAGCCATCTATCTGTGCATTCCATATGTGTTCATAACTCAGGCAACAAGGCATAAAAATCCCAGATTGATGTAAATGTTCTCCATGGCACAGTAGCTGCTACAGCATCTTTCAGCTTTAAGTGTCTAATGTCTGGGTTAGGGTTGTGCTGTGCAGTTGGACAGTTTATAAACATATGAGTGCCAGGTTAGTTGAATATTGTGTCGGCACAGGGTCGTATATTCGCTTTCGCTACTTAGTAAACATTGGGCAAGTAGGCCTAATATGACAAATAACATCAAATGAAGAAGGCTTTAGACTAAGTTAAGTGATTACCAACTAAAGTCAGCTTGTAAGGACACCATATGCATAGCGCCATCTAAGGTTACCCAAATGATTTTTTGCTGTTTTAGAGGACTTATATCCTCACATCATCCTTACACACAGTTTTAAACTGGTAAGTTTTTTTTACGTATATTATGTTATAAGTGCAAAACTATAACTAATTTAAGTAAAAAAAGCTGCTTTGGCTTCCGATTCCTGTTATTTCTGCTAGCCAGTTATTAAATTTAAGTTTCAACATTTATAAAGTTAATTTTTTTTAATTAACTGATATTGCAGTAACAGTATCTTCTAAGGGCACGATGACAACAATGATGGGCAATTTTTGATGAAATTCTTTTATTATGTAGATATGTTGTGTGTCGTAGGTAATTGTAGTTCTGGCAGGAACCAATAACCATGAACACAGTGCATCACAGATAGTGGAAGGTCTGATGGAAATTGTAAAGACCTGCCAAGAAAAACAGCCAAATGCTGATGTACTTGTTATGGTAAGCATTGACTTGAGACATTTCGTTGTTGTGTACTTTAGTGGGGGTAAAGAATGTTACTAAAATTGAGTGGTTCTGCATATTTCTGTAAGCCCATTTTTGTATCAGTTTGTTAGTTATGATGATTCACATAAGCTCCTTGTATTAATGTACTTTTTCTATGTGCCAATGAGGTCATCATCATCATCATCGACAACCGTGGGCTCAATGCCCGTTGGTGTCTGACGCCATTCTTACTATCGCTGCCCACCGCTGCCTATCTAGGGCAGCGTGG
>Ga0209671_1001005_pt1 | contig 21906 bp, 16 predicted proteins | sample WorMetHERISLAND2_2_FD_187401 | JGI IMG/M metagenome (GOLD analysis project Ga0209671, IMG submission 187401) | Marine gutless worms symbiont microbial communities from Max Planck institute for Marine Microbiology, Germany - Olavius geniculatus... | ecosystem: Host-associated > Annelida >... | reverse complement strand
TAGACCGACTGGTTACAAGTTGTAAGGGTGTTGCAAAAATGCAGTAACAAAGTGCAATGCATCGACTGGTTACTGATAGCAGTAACAGCCGAGTGCTGCAAGTGACTACACATAAGAAGTTTAACCTCGGTGCTCATTGTTTGTTAATACTTAATGTGCACAGTTTTTCAAAAAATTCTATATTTATAGATTGTTGTCATGTTTGTGAAAACTGCTTATGATCAGTTTCATGATAATATACATTATACATGCTGTAAGTGTGTACTAATTTCATATATTTTTTGGAAATTTACAGTTTTTGTCAGTTTGTCAGGAATTTTCCATGGACAGTGCCATCTATCAGCAGTAGGGCTGTTGGTGATCTGACTGGCTAGGGCAATAAAACCATAGTGCAGCATGGTTTAAGGGTCGTCTTGCTCTCGTCACTTATTGAGTTAATCCACTCATATGTTTACTTACTTAGGCCTGCATTGCTGCTGATCATTCTTGAAACTCAACCTTGGTTGATTCAGTTTGTGTTTGTAATTTAGTGCTAAAACCACTGACACAACTGTCTGTACTGTAATGCTTTTTATGAAACATTTTGTGGCTGATAGTTGATGTTTCACAATTGACCTTTCTTTGCTGATGCTGTTCTGGTGCAGAACTACAGTTGTGTCGGTCAAAATTGTTGCTGTAACGGGTATCATACAATTATTGTTTTGAGAAGTATTGGGCTGTCATGCTGACATAGTTCACTGCCAGTGGTGACAGGACGAGTATCAAGCGTGTAACAATTGTAGTGATAATCTTTGTAATCTATTTCGTCTGCAGTTGAAAGTACTTAGTATTAGTATGGAGTAAGAAGTTCAAGTGTGGGGGAAGATGCACTTATGTACTCGCATTTCTCATTGCACTTTCGGTCTGTTTTTGCTCCGGGCTTGATGTAATTCAAGCAGTCATGTTGTTTTGTGTTTTTTTCTAGATGCTGCAGGGTGTGAAATTGCATTCAGAATGCCACTGATGGATATTAACAGCAGTGTTAGTGATTCGGGAAGCGATGATGCTCGGCAGGATGGTACTCCACCACAGAAACTGCCATCATATCGCTATCGGCCTTTGATTGATCGCATCAATGATCGCATTCAATCAGGCACTAAGTTTTTTTCACTGGAATTCTTTCCTCCAAAGACTGAGTCTGGGGCCATAAACCTGACGTCAAGGTACATTTCTTTTTGCAAGTTTTTTTTCAATTAAACTTTTGTTTAACATATTTTTGTACTGTCTGTAGAAAATATATCATGTATTATATCATTTCTTATGTAATTTTATTAGGCTATTTGTTCATTATTTTACTGTGCTAGATTTTTCAAATATTTTATTTTTTATTCTAGCAACTTCAAGTGTTATAAGTGAATCATTGTTTGATGCTTTGTTGCTGTTGATTTTAAAATGTGAATCTAGGCAAGTCTGGCTGTAATATAATTTTGAAAACGGATTTCACATAGATCTTTAATTAAAACAGTGTTTTTTTTCTTGGTGTTTCATTGTTTCATCTGACTGTAATAGTCAGAACTGATGAGTCGTCTGTTGTGGACGCAGGCTTGAACGTATGGCGCTAGCTCGGCCGCTGTTCTGTGACATAACCTGGCACCCCGCCGGTGACCCCGGGGGTGACAAGCCATCCAGTACGATGGCCATGGCGAACGTTATGCTCAACTACTGCGGACTGGACACTGTTATGCATATCACATGCTGCCGACAGAGTAAAGATGAGATTCGTGAACATCTCGATCGAGCTAAAGAGTTTGGTCTGCGGAACTTAGTTGCACTGCGTGGAGGTATCTGCATTGGACTTTGTTGAGGCAGATTTAGTTATGTCACTGCTAGCTAGACATTTTTTGCAGATTTTATGTGCACATTGCTATGTTTCGTTATTTTTGAGTTTGTTCAAATGAAATGCTTTTGTATTGCAGTATAAACTGTGGCTATATTTTAACTGTATATTTATACTGTAGTTGTTAAAATTTTGTTTAGAATTGGAAGAGCATTTGGTGTGCAAAGTTACTGATATAACAGTTCCACATTACTTATTTTAGACTGGCTTATCTTGCAGCAAGCACAGAGGGCTGGTAAATCAAAATCATAGTATCTGTGTATGAATGTTACTATTTTTTTATCATTGTGCATACTTTGAATGTTATTACCAGTAAATCTGATGCTTTTGCTAAAGTTTCCTGTTTTTATGCGCGAAAGCTCTACTGCTTTTAGCGCGTCTTAGCCATCGCAATTCGGTCTGTCTGTCCGTTCGTCTGTCCGTCTGTCACACGGGTGGATCAGTCAAAAACGGTGCAAGCTAGGATTACAAATTCTTCACCTCGGCTGCCTGGAAGATTCTAGTTTCAGGAACCGTAGAGCTTTTCCATAAATTTGAAAGGGGTCACTCGAACATGGGCGCTAAATGATACGGGGGTGGGCAAAATTTGCGATTTTTGGCCAATAAGTCGCTGTATCTCAGTAACGGTGCAAGATAGGGCCTAGGTTACTATTAATCACTAATAAGAAGTCGTACACTGGCTCTCGATTGTTGCCGAATTCACTGACCTTGAATGATCTTGAACGCCAAAATAGGGCATTTTATGGAATTTTTTGGTGATTTTGGGCTGCGACACAAGTTTGTATCATTCACAAGGTGGCGCCATGGAACTATCGTTATGCGATCCAGATAGAGAATTTGGTATTTGTATATTAACTTAGCGTGAACACTTCACTTTTCAGCTAAACTACTGAACCGAAACTGCTATAGGCTTTCGCGTGTCTCGTGAGCATTAGCTTAAATTTCTTGTTTGTCATTACCAATGCTTATATTTCGTCTTCGGGGACTCAGTGAAAACAAATAAGGATTGATCTGGTAGTTGTTGCACTACTATTGTGCTGTTACTTGAAATTACTGACCTATGGTTTATTGTGACAAAATGAAATAAAAACTACCCAAATTAGTTGTAAATTAAGATGCAAATAAGGTAAGGAATTTTGTAGATGGAAATGAAAATCATTTGTTCTTGCGCATCTATCAGAGTCAGTGCTGGACCCTTTGTGCTGAAGCCTTTACTCAAACTTTATGGAAATACATATGATTAGAATAAAAAACATGCAGTTTTGGTGTAGATTAGATGGGTTCTGTATGATGTTTAAAACGCTGCAGATCCTCCAGTGGGTGAGGAAGAATGGAAGGCTCCAGAGGATGGATTTGGTTATGCTGTCGACTTGATTCGCTTCATTCGCAAAACTTACGGCGATCACTTTGTCATTGCTGTTGGCGGTCAGTTCTGCTGCTGTTTACATGCCAATAGTGTACAACCGTACTTGTGTTTGAAACCACCAGAAATAGTCAAATAGCTGTGTTTTCATGTTGTGTTTGTTCTATTCTCATCGATGAACATAAGGATGCTGCTGCTTAGGTTCATTAATGTTTTAGGGTACTAGACAAAGCAACATATGCTTGTGTCTCTTTGTCAAAGTATGATATATCATGTCCCACTAGCATCAGCATTATTATCATCCCGAGAGTTTATCATAGTTTGTATTAGTGTATATTTATTGTAGCTTAAAGATATAAAGTATTGTAGTATTGTATCAGCATCACATGTCCTATATGACACAGCAAACTGAGAGAGATGTCCAGGCCTAGCAGTGATTGGTGTCTTATGAGCTCTGCTGTATAGGAGAGATCATCTGGTATAACTACTGAGTGCATTCAAAATCACTCAAATCTGATTTACTAACCATCGGTAAGTTATCAAAGTCACATGCCGTGTATGAACTGCAGGCAGGTAAATCAGCTGGTGAATGTTGTACTGCTGTGCTGTATACCAGGCTATCCGACCGGACATCCGGACTGTCCGACGTATGAGGAAGATCTGCAGCATCTCAAGGAGAAGATGGATGCAGGAGCAGACTTTATCATCACACAACTCTTCTTTGACGTCGACGTTTTCATCAAGTTTGTTCACGACTGCCGGGCTATTGGCATCACATGTCCCATCATTCCAGGGATGATGCCCATCCAGGTAGAGTCACTGTCATGTTTTAGTATTGTTTGTGATACATGTATTGATAGTGAGTGGAGCAACCTGATGTGGAGTAAAATTTGTGACAAAATGGGCTGCTTATTCAGAAACATTAAGTGTGTAATAAGTTAAGTAAGTAAGTAAGTAAGCAAGCATACTTGAAGTGGGCACAATTAAACAAAAAAGTTACGAAGTGCTGCAGTCTCTGCCAAGCAAAAACGTTTCTACTAGCTGTTTGAATTGTTTGTAAATTTTATTTACTGTGCAAAGTGTGTGCTTGCATTTACATTTGTATGATGGAGTGTTTATGTTTTCATGGCTGTGTGTTACTGCACTGCTGTTGTGTTGGCAATTCATGTAATGTGAAGTCTTTCCTGAACTGTCATGCTCATAGGGTGGTGCTGATCTTCATTTTCTTACACCATGGCCTGACACCAGTTTACACAGCGAGATCATAGATACAGGGATGATGTTTACGGCCCAGACGTCATTGGTTCTTGTTGCGCTGAGTCGCGGAGAGATGGGCAGGCTGAGGTTACTTGGCAGATGATTCAAGATGCATTATTTTATTGGTATTGTTTTTACTGCGAGCTTTTCTGTTGTGGAACAGGCATATCAGCAGATCATGAACATTGTTCGGATCTCGAAGCTGAAAATGCCGCTGGAGCTGATCGAGCAGATGCAGCCATTCAAGGACAACGACGAGGCTGTGCGACAGTTTGGCATCATGCACTGCACCGAGATGTGTCGTAAGATCCTCGACAGCGGCGTTGTACATGGCCTTCACTTCTACACTCTGAACCGTGACGTTGCCACCGTCGAGATCCTACGTAACCTCGGGATGTACACCGAGTACCCACGGCGCTCGCTGCCCTGGAAGACGTCAGCCAACCACATGCGATGTCGCGAGGACGTGCGGCCTATATTCTGGAGTACGCGGCCTCAGAGCTACATCTACCGGACATCGGACTGGGATGAGTTTCCCAACGGTCGCTGGGGCAACTCGGCATCAGCATCGTTCTCTGTGATTGATAACTATTACCTGTTCTACCTCAAGTCACGAGCACCCAAGTCCGACCTGCTCAAGATGTGGGGCGAGGAGTTGACCTCCGAGAAAGATGTTTGGAATGTGTTTGTGTATTACCTCAGCAGTGATCTGAACAAAGCAGGTGCAAGGGTTAGTATATATTATAATATGATATTTCTCATTTTTTGTGCACAAAATATAGTTCAGAGAATACTTGAAACTTCTCTATGTTAGCACATGCCAATATCAGTAATTGTTGCCAATTTTAAATTTTTGTTATTATTTGTTATCTTTATTTATATAGTACAGTAAAGATTGCAGCATCTGTTTATTTTGTTCTAGTTTTTTTTTTTTTCGGCAAAAGTACCGGTTTTATTGTCTTTTTATTGCTGTAGAGATAGTAGGCCTACATACCTGTTGAAATGGTTAATATAGCTCTGCATTACTGCAGTGTAGTGGTTATCTATTGTGCAGGTTGAGCGAACGCCTTGGTGTGATGACTCTATATCACCCGAGACAAACCTGCTTTTGACAGAACTGATTGATGCAAATCGTCACGGCTTCCTTACCATCAATTCCCAACCCCGTGTCAATGCTGCACCTTCCAGTGACCCTGTGGTTGGCTGGGGTAATCCTGGCGGATACATCTTTCAGAAGGTAATTTAATTGTTAATGTTCTCTTGGGTCAATGCTTTCACACTATTGGGTGGAAATCAGAAGAGAACATAAGCTTAGTAAAATATCCGCTGGAGCTGTCTCCAAAGGTTTCTGTGGACATTTTTAGCTAGCCTAGGTTAATGTAAAACGTTGTGCGTGTTTTCATCAGTAAGTTCAAATTAATATGCCATTTTACAATGTACCAGTATTTGATGTTTGATTAGTGTTAGTAGAATTGGCATTTTTACTGATTAACCTTTGATGAGTAACTTATTTTTTATTAAATCAGTTGCGATATGTTGGCGAGTCAGCAGACTGTCAGTCAATAAAGAGTGATCAAAAACTGCTCGTCTTAGAACCTTTACAGTTTCCATTTTCGTTCCACTGATATCACTGGCTCTCATCCATTTGTGTGTGCATACATTTATTTGCGATATTGTTGACATAATATTGTGGTATGCGCAGATGAAGTTGCGCAAATATTTTAGCAGTGTTGCATTTTGGGACAGATTAACTGGTTAGGTTTTTGGATCATAGGTCACGGTCACCCACCACATGACCAAATATGGTAGAATATAATGTCTTGATTGTTTTGCAATATATCTCCTTAGCACTGTAAATTGTTTTTTTTCTGGGTGGTCCACAGAGCTGGGACATTGATTTTTATCTGATATAATACCATACTTGATTCTGTAATGTTCAGGCATATTTGGAGTTCTTCACATCTCGTGAAAATGCTATAAGTTTGAAGGAAGTTCTCGCTGATTATCCGAATGTCAATTATCACATCGTTGACAGTGCGGTGAGTGTACATTTTATTTTTTAGTGATTTTTGCATTTACTTGTGGATTTGTTTTGACTTAATATTTCTAGTAGTCGTTGTTTTTATTTTTTGGGGTTCGAACTGTGTGTACCTTTAGTATAGAAAAAGTTGTGTTAAATTTTAATTTGTCTGTTGCAAAGCAATTGTGGTACTTTGATTCCTGGTTTATAGTTTATTGTTTTGTTGCCAATTATAGTGATTTTTTTAGTCATTATTTATTATTTTGCACAAATTTATTCAATAAGATTAAAAAGTCTGATAATCTTTACTTTATACATAGTAGGCATTTTAGTAATTAAAGTATAACATTATTAAATATGTTCATTGTACATGAAATGAAAATAAGAATTTTCTTAGTCAGTACTGTAATAATTTTAATTTTTTAAATGGATGAATTGTACATGGAATGAAAATAAGAATTTTCTTTAGTCAGTACTGTAATAATTTTAATTTTTTAAATGGATGAATTACTGTTTGAATAATAGGTACTTTTGTTTTCAGCACTACATTTTCTGTTTCTTGTTATGATAATTGCACAATTTGAGTAAATAATAAATGCTTCAAATTTGTGCATTTAATGCTTTCCTGCAGAGTGAGACAGACTACACAAATTGTGATACATGTCAGCCTATTGCTGTTACGTGGGGCATCTTCCCCGGCAAAGAGGTCATCCAGCCAACCGTTGTCGACCCAATTGCATTCAAAATCTGGAAGGTTTGTTTGGACTGTTCCGTTATTCATTAGATTCCATCTGTGTGTACTTTTCTGCACTATCATATTACTGATGGCACTGCAACTGCAACCGTGTTCGTTTTGCAGATGTCAGTTTGATGGCATTATTCAAATTTTTATTTGTTTCTGTGTGCCTAGTTTACAGATTTTAACTGCAAAGTAGCTCAGTACATCATTTTCAGTGTCGTAGAGAATCAAGACCATGGATAAAAAGGTTCCATCATTTGTTATCAGAGTTTTAAGTGGAAATAATGCACTAAGCTGGTGGCGGTTGACTGCGGTGTCGATGATGACAATGACACGTGTAGGATTGTTTTGTTCGTGGTGCATCTGAAATGAGTGAATAGTCGTCTTGCACAGAATTATGCAAATCTGCAATTGATGCCGTTGTTTTGCAATAGTTATTATTGATAGACACACATAGATAATGATTGTATGCATGATCGTACATGAAGAACTTACAACTCATATGTCCATATTTTTTGAAAATTTGATGACTGATTGCTTGACACCTCGGTTTATTATTTTAACGAATATGTTTTTATTTTATGTTTTCAGCAGTTTGTTTCACTGGATATTGTCTGCATGATGGTATTGAGTATTGACTGTAAATAATCCTATTCTCGTTGGCATGCCATGTGATGTGTTAGGACGAGGCGTTTGAGCTGTGGCGGAAGCAGTGGGGTGCACTGTACCCAGAGAACTCGGAGTCACGTCGCATCATTGACCGGATGATTGACAGTTACTGCCTGGTCAACCTGGTCGACAACGACTTCCCCAAGGAGTCCTGTCTCTTCGACATCATTAGGAAAACTCGCCAGCTTCGCGAAGTGGATGGTTTGTGATTTTGTGCTGAATAATTTTGGTAACGAGATTCTACCAGAAATTTGATCGATTACAAGGCAAAGACTTTTGAACAGTTTTTGATGCCTTTGATTGGATAAGATTTGCAAGCATCTTGACTGTACTGAAGAATTTGGCTAATTTGCAATCACATTATCAAGTTTTCGCAATAAAGTTTAGAGAAAGACCTTCATATTTTTGTGCCAAGACCAACACCAGGAGTTAATCTTCATAACTAAAAGTCAAGAGCAATGAGTTTATAAGTTGAACTGATACTCACAACTTGCCTTAGCATTACAAGCTTTTTATACCACAATAAGAACATTAATAGCAGCAGTAATAACAGTGATGTAGAATGTAAGGAATGTAAGTAAATCCATAAGAAAGCTTGGAGGCACAACTTAGGAGTTGGTCACAATGTAATACAGTCTCGGTGCCCAAATGTGTCGAAAACAATTAAAATGTTGACAGGTTATATAGCGTGCCTCAGATAAACTTGGAGGTTGTACCATTTTTAGCTTGCAGCTACAAAATGCTGTCTTCTAGTCTGCTAAAAAGCCAACAATATCACAGTGACTGTGCTTTACTTGGTTGTTAACTACCACTGCTATCTGTCTTGGTTTCATTGTGCATTTTGCCTTTTGTCACACTTTTGCATGAGTTTTTCATTATTTTAAGAATGAGGTTTAATCTATGTACAGCCTGATCATGTATTATCAAGTGAGACATAAGAGTCTCGCTCTCTCATTCCAGTTGAGGGGGCGGGTCGCCACCCCAGTCCATTCCAGGAAGTCCGGAGGTGTCATGGATCAGTTATGAACAGGCGCCTGTGATGAACTGCCAGAAATTGGATCCGGGGTTTGCGGTGCTTTGCTGGGCCGGTGAGGTCGAAGACAAGCGGCAGACGACCATTGCCATTGGTCGTCAGTTGCTCGGTCGACGTCGGGTCCAGACGCTTCCTCCACGAAAAGGTGGCCGCATAGGAAGCTGAGTCTCTGCTCCCTCACTCACTTGCAATGGTCGTTGTGTTGTGTGTAATTTGGTTCAGTGAAAGCAGCGGTTGCTGTCAATGGATCATAGGAAGAGTCCACTGATAGCAGATCAGACGAGTTGCATTGCGGAATGGGACACAGATGTACCTATGTTGTCACTGAGCACATCGTGAACGTCCTGGTTGTTTTTATCTGCAGATAATATATGCGTTTTTATGTGATTTTATCAGCTGCATTATGTGTTAATAAAAGCAAAAAATGTGATTTTTTATTTTTACAGTTTTCCTAAAAACGTTCGGTAATTGTTTCAGTTGTGGTTATAGTGATAAAAAACATTTTTACACAGGGTGATGGCTAAACTCGAGGTGCAATCATCACAGAAATTTGGATTTTTTGTCTATACAGAATTATGACATGCTATTTTTGCTAGTCTCTTGTTGCTACAAGTGCCTTATCAGTTTGCTTTATTAGGAGTTATATCCTGTGGGACATTTCCTGAAAACGAGCAAAAATGTCACCATGCCTTGTGCCGACATGCAGTCATCTGCCCAGTTGGTGTACTGTAGCTGGTGTGCAGTGGGCTAATCCACCCAACATGAAACAGCCGCTCCAAACATTGCTCAGCCTAGTGGTACTGTTATTATTTCTCCAGTATCATGACAGCATCGTAATCATTGTTATTAGGTGTCATTAATGGTTTCTACATCATGACACATAAGTTGTTATTAATCTGAGTTCCTTTTTTTAGATTTTTGTTATATGTGATCATTTAGGTCATGAGTGGTTAGAGGTTAGAGACTTATGATTCAGTATGAGACCATCATTTGATATCTGTTGTGTGTGGTTTTTTTTGCCATCCGGTGTGAAAATATTAAGTGAGTAATGAAATCAAATTGTTTCACTGAATCACACTGCCACCATTTCGCAATGGTTTATCGTTTGTATTTAGTTGGAATGCGGAATATTGTTACATATTTATTGTGTTGCGTGGGGGGAATGCGAGCACAGTATAGCTGTGTTTTTGATATCCAGACGGTTTTGGTTAGTTCATAGATACGTATACTATAAATACTAGCAAAGCACCCGCCCTACGGCAGATGAAAACTTTGAAAGAATTTTGTTTTGTTGTATTTAGATTGAAATTAGAACATTATTAACGTTATTAGAACGAAATTCTGTATTCATAATATACATATCTATGGGCCTGTCTAATGCATTGACCTAGGTAGGCCATCAAAAACGCAGCTTATGTTGTGTACAGTTCACTGTGTTTTGTTTAGTCATGTGTTATGTGTTGTATTTTGTAACCTGCTGAATATTTGCTGAGGGCAATATAATTGTTTTTTTTTATGTCGGCTGTGCAGCGATGTTACTTGGAAATATGTATGGCTCTGCTTGGATAAATAACTAGAAAGCAATCATAGCTTGCAGGTACCTCTGCCAAGGCAATGCTATTCGCTAGGTGGCGTCGCCATATTCGCTTTGCCAGCGGTTTCGCTTATGTCCCCTTTAATGCAATGGTAATGAAAATTTCAAAGTGATTCAGAATCCAGGATTCTTGCCGGATCACCCCCAAAATTGAATCACTTGTAGCTTATGCCATGCCCGACATGCCCTCAAAATTTCAGAAAGATCCGTCCATAACTTTTTGAGTTATCTTGCTAACACACAGACAAACAAACAAACGAACAAAAACCGGCAAAAACATAACCTCCTTGGCGGAGGTAATTATATCATGTTGTTGACTCGGTGAACAAACAGCATAGGCACAGACACTATGTATCTCGTGGGTAGCCAGACGCTCCTGAAAATTTGGAAGCGAGTGTTCGACTGTCCGACACTGCAACTTTTTGGTAGTTCCATGATTGTCTAATAGTACAGTTGCATTTGATAGAAATGTAGAACGTTAAAGCATTTTATTTGTATTGCAAAGTTTCAGTGACTTCAGGTATTGCCACATTTTCTACAGAACTTGAGCAGGGCATGAAACGAAAATAGTACGAGATTTGTATATATCAGACTGGACACCTTTAACTTTGACTAGGTGGCTGCGTCCCTGACTAACAGACAGTGCTGTCAGACTGCTGCATCTGGGCATTTTTATGTTTTATACAGAACATTTTACACTTCATTTACTTACTTGTTTTAGCCATGTGAATGCCTTGGCCTTGTGTAGTTTTTATGTTCGAATAGACCCAGTCCACTTTATGGTGGAACCCTGAAAGAGAGTCTGTTATGCTTTTTGGGGGTTTACCAGATAGACTTCATCCTTTTGCATTTTAAAGTTTATCCCAGCTGACATATTTGATTTATCATATATTGCACTGTATTTCAGAAAAGAACTGCAGCAAGCTGTATTGATAAGTTTGTCAATTCTCAACGGATTTTTAAACTTTTACTGGCACATTTTGCAGGAAATTGTGACAAGTTTCATTAAAGATCCATACCCTAAATGTGTCGCTACACTACCTTGTGAAACATGAATGCTCTAGACTAGCATGTTTTGTGCGTGCTTAACCCAGTTTTGTTAAGTTATAGACTACCAGAGTCTTGGCATATAGCATATGGCAGGCATTAAGGTACGTTTCGTCCATTTGTACTCCAGGGTTGACGAATATCGCACTAGAGTAGTCAAATGTCAATTCTACTGTATGTCTGTGATCATTTCGCAACTGACTAAACATCATTCTTGCAACGAAAAAACATTTTTTGCTCCAATGTTTTTTTGTTGCACCAGATGCCATTCACCTATACTGTATCGGGCAGGACGTTAAACCTTACTCACTCACTCGCCAAAATTTTTAAGTAGTCACGTAGATGTACTAAAACGAAGCCACTTTTCCCATTAATTAATATGCTTTGTGTGACACGACGTACAATTTTCACAAAACGCACAACAGAATGGCAGGCATTAAGAATGCAGTTGATATGCTGCTGTATTCTACATGCAGTCAGCCCGTCAGTGGATGACACGTCACGTTAGTATAATATAGTAATTGTAACAGTAGTTATGAAAATAGTCAACCTTTACCCTTTCTTGCGCAATGTGTACTGGGATTTGCTCATGACGAAAATATATATACTCGATTACCGTGTCTTGTCATCTATGATTCCGTAAGACGTGAATGTCGACTTCAAATGTCGTGTAGCGCCAAAAATTACGCCGTATTTAGGCCCTTATAGCGATAAGTTTTTATGTTAAAATGTTTTCTTATTGCAGAGGCGTATTATGTGTCACTTCGTTCGAATATTAACTGAATGCGATGTAAACTATAGACCTGTATTTTTGGCGAAAATTAATGATGGGTTGTAGGCTTACGATATATTTTTGGACCATTTTTTTTGTCTCTATCCATTGGAGCATCCAGCCAGCAATGATAAGATGAGTAGCGTTGTTCAAGTGCTTGGCGTCACCACTCAGGCCGGTACGTGTGTCATTAGTAGATGTATCTGACGGGGCGCTGATACAGCTCGTCATCGTACTGCGGCGCCATGGGGTACTCGTCGTCATCAGGCTCGAGGTCTTGCCCGCCGTCGTCCTGGAACGACGACAGCAGACGAGCCAGCTGATCGTCCAGCAACTGTCGGTCGTCATCCACTGTCTACATCATCAACGTCATCACATACACGAAATTATAGTCGGTGCTTAAGTTGAGGGGAAACACAGGGTGAACGGCGTTCCAACACTTGGGCGAGCTGGGGGGAACTCCGATTGATCTGAACCTTTCTGTCACCATTTCTTGTCATCATTTTCGTTAAAAAAATAATTGTCGCCAGAAACCAGATTTTTGTGACTAAAATACAGCACATACGATTTTGATCGGCTGGGGCTGCGCCCCAGACCCTGGTGGGTGGGGGGCTTAGGACAGGAAGTGAACACCCCGTGTCCTCCTCTGAATATTTTTTCCCATAAACGCTTTCGGCGTCTCGATCTCGGCGCCTCTCTCGCTTGTTACAGTTCAGTCAATCAGACCAGTTTAGGCAAAAAGAAATGGGTGATCATCTGTGCACAGAGTCAGACAAACACGTACATGTAGGCAACCGTTCAAGGAAGACAATATCTGCGACATTCACTGCGTGCACTTGGCAAAGATAGCAACTATATTACGCTATACTACCGGGCGTGTGGCTTCCAGCAGCTTGTCGGTGCCTGGAACTATGCTGGCGGAGTCTGGAGCCAGAGCAGAGTCCAGTCCGTCTAAATCGTCCCAACTCCAGCTCGGTGGACCGGCCGTGAAGCAATAGTTGTCACTCAGAGACTGGTCGCCGTCCACATAGTACATGATGTAGAAGTTACACATCTCGTCCTTCCCCGTCGGCCTGCACCAGACACGAATCGTGTCATATCGTATCGAGATATCCATGCGCGACACTACTCAGCTCTGATGATTTGTGCATTATCGTTATCGTAAAAGAAGAAGAATTGGACACAGACTGCCTCTTAGGTTCACGTCATTGACATTCTAACAGAACAAACGTAATGTGTCGCATTGCAATTAAAAATACGTTCGTTTCCTGTACAGACTGCACGCTGCAGTAAATTTGGAAGCAAGATAATTATTGTGTGCCTTTTTAACGTTCGCGACAAAAGACGCTGTGTAAATGTGCTTCGACAGTTTGACTGATTGGAGATATCCGCATAGACTAAGGGCGTTGCGTGAAAGCTCGTCGCTTTTGCATCTCGATGAGCCGGGGATGATTAAAAACACAAACAGAGCGAACGGAATCAACTGAACTGAAATGACGTAGTTCTGTTGTTTCAGTTCATTTCCTTCGCTCTGTGCGCGCCTCAAGACCAAACTTCATTAGGCGTAATTAAATTTGTTGTAGTCTCGTACGTTATTTACCCTACAGGCTGTATTTTCAACTTTTATGTGAACTTGTTCTATGTTTCTAGTGGCTTTGCAACATGCTGTACAACGAATTCGCAATAAATTGAAATACCGGTAAGTGGAATGTGGACTTAAACCCAGTTAAGCAAGCAAAGACAATCTGGCCGTCATCATCATCATCTTCTTAATTTGCTTAGCTTAGGGGCCTATTAGATACAGTTGATAAATGGAAATTGTACAAACAAGTAAAAAAATAAAAAGTTGAAAAAATAAGCTACATTGTTAGTTTTACGCAGATAAAGTTATAAAACAATAATAGCAAGTTTAACAAAAACAATATAAAACAAAAACCATTTCTAATAACTGTCATATAACTTGCGCACAATGAAGTCCCGATCAGTCAAATAGGGCCGACGCAATTCTGCTAATTAATAACTGTGTGTCCATTTTCAAAAGTTATTGTTAACTGCACAATCGGATGTAGGCTAGCCGATTCCGCTAATAGCCAGCGCCTTCTGTATACTATGTAGGCCTAAGTAATGCTGTATGCCGACAGTGCTCTTAGTGGTGACAGAACGATAACTCACCAAGAAGTGTCGTACGTGGAAACGCGGCTTGCATATTGTATGAAGTTCGAGCAGCTGCACTTGGCTGCACTTCGTCCATCTCTCTAAAGCGTTCTCTTGCAGTCGCCACCGATCAGTCACGAGATACTTAGAATTTCAGAAAGGTTTTGTTTCTTTTTTTCGTTTTAAAGTTTGAATAGATAGTGCGACGTGTTATAGCTACTTTACACAAGTAAGATACCTGATAGCCTAATATTCAGCAATTTGTAAGGTAAAATATGTTATTTTATACAAAGTCTGCCAATGGTTTTAGTGCATTACTAGCATCACCGTCGGAAGGGATTTGTCGTTTAGTCTTCGTTTTTTTTCGCTCGCGGCTCAACCCCTCAGTTATCACATGCAAATTATCTACCCCTTTTGCCCCATTCCCCGACTGCCAGTAAACCTGCTAGTAAACCTGCTATTACTCTAATACGTCGTGCATACTTACCCTATTTTATACGTTTTGTCCTCATCGTTCACCATCGTACACCTTGCCGCCTGTGTAAACGATAAGCCAGACATATAGTGATCAACGATAGTTGAATAACAAATATATTCAAGATGATTAAGTAAATGCCTATATGAAACGCCATTATGACACGTCTGGCACGTAGACTGAGAAACGATCAGACCCGTTGTACACGACTGTGGTAGTTGGGCGATAAGAAGATGTCTAATCTGCAAAAGTGTTGCCAAATTAATCCCCAAAAAGTTCGGATTACCCTGGGAAGTTGTAATCCTAGCGTTGTCTGAGATATTTGCACTGATAATTGGTCCGGGGAACTTTTGGCAGAACTGCCGTGGGCCTGCGTGGGAATTGGATTTCAGTTCTCATACTCATCCCATACCCATAGACTATACCCTTATACGGCAATCCTGCAAAATAGCGCTTTGATGCACATTTTGGACAACAGTTCAACAGAACTATAGTGCACAGCAGCACACTCGCACAGTCCCACAAATATATACGTCGTATAGATCTACAACTAGCCCTACAAAAGTCCGGGGAAACTGATTCATTTAGGCCTACTACGTATTTCCACTGAGCCGTATATTATAGGTCTCTTGATAGTTTGTAGTTAGGCCTGATGCCATACGACTAAACTGAATACCAGATTATTACGAGTTCTCAGAATAGTAGGGCTATACACTAGACGAATCTGAGCGAGCGCCACCTACTGACCAGAATGTCTCCCTGGCTCACGGTCATTCCCGGGTTCGTCACATTGTAGAACATCTGTGTCACAACACATTCAACAAAACGTTATCGCAGTCCGATAAGCCTTACGGATTGTTTCAACTAGTTAGTTGCACTTTACAAAAGCATATCGTGCAGTATTATTGAAAATACAAAACTGATACAGAAAAAGCTGTGTACCTATCAATCAATCAATCAAGTTTTATTTCAGACAGAAAACGTCCATAGTACACAGGTAAAATAATAGAAGCAATAAAAGCAATAAAAGTGGTAAAAAGAAAAGCAAAAATAAAACATATACACATCACATTATGGAATGGGTATGAGAACGTAAAACAATAAAATTTACAATAAGTTGCTATTTTGCTTTCATTTTTATTTTATCTTTTATTTTCCATCAAAGAACAAATCGATATTGTATTTGCGTCTCTCTGTGGTTCTTTTCGTACGGCTACGAATTACTGTGTTTAATTTTGATGAAATTTTAGAACTTTGCACTGTCACTTGGGTCCGAAGAGTAAAACCCAGACCGAAGTGCGACTAAAACAGATGGACGCTAACATTATTTTATAATCTGTCATGTTACTACGTTACCATTGACTCTGACAATAATGATAATGTTTATAATAATAAACGTGGCTCTAAAACTATACTGACGTAAGTTGTAACCCGTTATAGGCTATACAAGTGTTCAGTAAGTGAGCCATGTTTTTTGCAATAGTGTATGTATCCAGAAGTTTTAATCGATTTCAGTGACGCCTGAGTCTAGTGGGTCTAGGAAGCACATCTGTGTACCTGTGGCTTCTGCGGACTCATCCGGCCAATCTCGAGCCACTTGCCATTTCTGACGCGATACCCGGCATTAACGCGACCTGAAAGCATCGCATTAACGTTGTTATGGCAACAGCAGCAGCAACAACATCTATAGTCAACGTTCTACTGTACGTTGAGCGGCTCGCGTGAGTGGCAGCCGTAAGCCATTAACTGACGACTGCGTTATCAATCACTATTCTGCCAGAAAGCAGCAACACAGAACAGAACAGAAACTCGGTATTTACCGTACGTTAAATGCCATCATCACAAACTGCGCGGTAGCGCAGCACTGTTGTAAGGGTGACCAGCCATTTCAATGGGAGAACCCAAAACTTGACCCCTTGTATTTCCAAAACCCCTCAATTTTTCCAAACCAAAATTTGCACAGATGATTATGTTTGGCATATCTCCCGATGTGCAAAATTTAGTGAAAATCCGTTTACGGGGGGCTTCCCCACAAATAGGTGACATATAACGTCTGCGTGCGTGACTTCTTGTATCTTCCCTTCCGGTTAAGCTCATTTTTGTGTTTTGTGTTTCTGTAAAGGTTAAACTTTCTGTTTATTGTAAAGTTTAAACTTACCGTTCCATTATTATGTGTTTGTGTGCATTCTGCCGGGACAGGCCGTCCCTGAAATGACCTATACTATGTCGAGTGGGACGTAAAACCCTACTCACTCAGTCATCATCACCATTACACAATGTCAGAAAAACTTTGCTGACTGTGTAGTGGTAAAGTTAGAATTTTTACATTGTGATTTGTGCTGTTTTATATCTACAACCACGATGTCACGCTTACGCTGTATATAAACTAAACAGTTTTTTTAACATAAATTAAACATAACGGTACCGCGAAATGTGAATTTGTTTTTAAAAGCTCTCGGGGCTCAGTTTGAGCCAGTGCGACTCAGCCATTACGTCAGTCTGAATTCTCAGATTGATTCAGACTCAGAGCGCTATGATACAGAACGCATCACGGTTGGATGCAGTCGTGTGGGAAACCTGGGCAGACATCAGTAAAGGAGATCATGCCATAGACTCCACAGAAAATATTTTATTTATTATTTAGATATTTGTGTTTTTTTGTTCTTTATAAATAACACTAGTATGTTAGACTTCAAAGTAAACTTAGACCCAAGGTGTTATATGTCGTTGAGTTTGCACTTAAACAATCAAAACAGCCTTTTTATAATTTTGTTTTGAAGAAATCGCAAGTTCCAAAATACGTGCACAAATAAGGGCATGTTATAAGAAACGGGAATTAAGGGAGCAAATTTTCTCCGAGGGCTTGGTTCGTCTAAATGTGGAGACTGTCGTACCGTGTAAGTGAGCGTGCGTGCGGTAGGCGAATGGATGCATGACGATGGGCTCATTGTAGCTGCAAGCCGTCTCCATGTAAGTCGTCGAGTGAGGTGGGATTTCTCCGTCCGTTCCCATCAGGTAGACCCCGGCACGTTTCGGCTGCCTGCAAATCGCATAATGCACTTCCGTTTTAGTTTGGTTTTGTTGCTATCGCAGGTAGAGGCACGACCTGAGCGATTCGTTAATCTGCCGCACGTGCTTTTCAATTATTAAGCGCAGTGATAACGCCACAGTATGTGGTCCTAATTACGCACTGCAGGGGTCTGTCTCAAACAATGTAGGCTATTCAAATTACTGTCGCTAATAGTTCGCAAGTGCATGAGGCTACGTGGGTTTCGTGTCGGAACACTGCTAACGCTGCAAAACGTTTGAAATTCTGCTCACCATAGCATAGTTATTATGCAGGTGCACCGTGTTTGAACTTTCTGTGACTTTACGTCTCCAAGCATTTTTGAAGGGCCGGCGGCCAGCCCTTTTTCACGCTGGCTTGGACAAACATAATGCAATACGTATACGAAGCGTTTCAAAAGAACTTAGTTAATTGCTCACAAACTACACAAAGTAATAAAATCGTAATCATTACGGCGCATCAATCTGGAAACGGTTAAGGACAGAATGTTCGTCGCGAACAGTTTTAGTCTGGCTTTAAAACGTACTACGTAGGCCTAGTAGGCTACTCCTATACACTTAGGCCCGGACTCAACAAAAAAGCCTAGATAAAGCGATTTACAAACAAAAATTGTGCGCGACTAGTTAAAAATCGAAATAATAAACCCTGCGTATACTCACGGCTGCTCGGTGGTCATTAGAATAACTCCAGATTTGTCAGTCTCATTCTCTGTAATACATCACATCATACGGTTGAGGAAAGTGAAAACAACAGCTTTAATAAGCATTTGTTCTCTTTTCGCAAGTATAGGCCTATTAATATGAATAGTTGCGTGTAATTATAGTTGGCAAAAGCAACAGTGTTGTTGTCGTGGTCGCTGTTTTTAACAGAGAGCATTAGCGCCACGTGAAAGAATCGCATTAACGTCGCCATAGCAACAGCAACAGTAACACTGCAGCAGCTGTAATCAACATCCGACCTACATTATCCCCAGCAGCGCCTGGCGATCGCCGATTGGCGGCTTCCGTTCGTTTCTGTTGTCACAGTCAGCAACACCCAATTAGGCTTTTACACCAGGTGCAGCAGCTGCTGACCCAACTACAGAGTGGGGGCTGCACCAATCAATAGCAAATGCTTCTTCGACATTGCTAAAAAGGGATAAAAAGCATCAACGTCACAGTATATAGTATGTTAGATTATTCTGTGATTGTAGCTTATTAGTTAGACCGTATGTCTAGGCCGCTTATAACGTATTTTCAGCAGACTATTTACTGCGGTGTCATGAAAAATCGCATAAATTGCCCTGGCGGCTGGGGCTCCGTCCCCTAAGAAGACCTCTTTATCGCTGGGGATGTTTATGAGTTAGTATACTGTCCAGATTCCACCCCTTTGACGCTTCTAGCGACTCGAATCCACAAAATTTGCTTCTCCAGGAACAGATTGGTGTCGCCGTGACTGTATGAACATAACTCGTGACCCGCCGTGAGTAACAAGTGTCAAGCGTTCCGTGGGCCGTGTGTGATTTCAGATCACCCATTGGCTCTTGGGTATATTATACCAATAATTGAATTATTGTTTATTCTGCCGCTGCTGGTGAATGCGTAATTCTATCGAGGTTGTTTTACAGTTTTCGAAATAAAAGAGCGTGGGCTTAGGCCTAGCACTTGACACCTTCTGAAAGGCTTGACAATGAAGCAAATAAAAGCCAAAACAAATACCGTAAAACACAGAAACGAATACCGTACATAAAAATATTTTTGCATTGACACGAACAGTACGATGATTGCAGTACGACGTGAGTACGACGACTCACTTGGCGGGAGGAATGACGACACGTCCTTGTAGTGAACCTGCAGGACCAAGTATTGGATGGCCGTGTCTCCCCCTACTTTGAAGCCGACGCCTGGCGGAAGCTTGAGTTCTGGAGCGTCCGACCCCCAGGCGTAGACGATACTGTCTCCCGACGCACAGACCCGAGCCGTCTCGAACTTATTCGACTTCGCGTGCATCTCTCCGCAGTCCCTGCAGTATCAATAATTAGAAAGAGTCAACCCATTACAGATCTAAGATCTAAACATCGTTTTACCATGTTAGATTACACACCTGCCACCCGACACAAATAAACGCGCCCCGCTTCGTGTGATACGGGAAGGGAATATTGGGAGTCAAAATTTGCAAAACCGACGTTTGAGACAAAAACGATGTCTGGCAGCGACATCAGATACGTAATTTATGCAATGAACGCTGCAGCTGACGCAACGGCCAAACGTAAGAATAAAAGCGGTCGTTGCAGAATTCTTTGCGTTGCGCACTCTGCGTGAGTTGCGTCGGCTGAAAACCACTCTTTAGACGTACATATATAAGGGGTCTATATGAGGTAACGCGACTTACCAGACATCGTTCGTATTTCCTGGTTCCGTACATCCATAAATCAGAATATGATGCGCCTTTTCCATGCTCGCTTGCGGCTTGAATCCAACTGCACGCAGTAAATACATGCACTTCATTACTGTATTAGACTTAGGCCTACCATTGCCTCATTAGCTACGACTATACGCTGTGCTAGAAGTAAAACCTATTCTCACCTCCTATCTCAGTTTTGTACAATATACCCACTTAATTTTTATTTGGAATATTTATCATCGTTTGCCTAATTATTATACGATCAATATTATACGACATATAAATGTAATAATGTTTGTTAAGTCGAATTTGAACACACAATAAGTGCTATAGGCCTATACCAGAAGCGCTGGGCAAGCAATTTAAGCAACAAATAAATTAATCAACGGTAAGACTATAGTCTACTTCAGTTTAGATTCAACGCTAGTAAACCTAATAAAAAAATCAACAACAGTGTTTTGGGCAGCAACGTCTTAACTTTACGAAAAATGTTGAACAGCTTTTAGGCTTACAATAGAGCACAGAAATCGAAATAACAAAATGCCAGTGGATTGGACGCTATTTAGAGCCAAAACAAAGACAATAAAGAAGGAAAATACTGGCTATCATTGGAAATTAAAACGCATCCACGATCTGCCTACTTCGAATAGTTTCACCTGATCCTGTAATTTATGGACAGAAAAAGGTAATAGAAAACGGACCGAGGTACATTGGGTCTTCGCTCATCTTCATTCCATGACAAAGGTACGTTTCCGCCTAAAACAGCAAAAAAAATCTTTGCATTATAAAAATACTAAGCTCAGCAGTAGCCTAATTGAGCTGTCGCTGATACAGCTCCTTAAATTTGCTCGAATCTTGTTACAGAATCCAAATTATGTGTGTATTTCTGTCTGTGGCCACACGTGCTTAGACATTCTGCCAGTTAAACGCGCTAACTTACTACAGCAGAGCAGACCGACCGACCCACGGTGTGATTAATGCCCCACGTCTCAACTGACCCTGTTTATTGGCAAGCGCATGATGCACCCCAGTTGCTGCGCTATCATGACATTGTTTACCGACATCTATTATCTGTTATTATATCCAGTCTGCGATTTGCATGTTAAATTTGTTGCGTTTGCTAAGTAATACCATGAGACGTTCTACGAGCTAAACCTGCAGTAGCGACCACGACCGGCGGATTGTCGCTTTTCGTGCGATAATCTGGGGATGCATGTTGGTTCCTGGGTTATGAATAAAAACATTATTTTATTTATTTATTTATTCATTCATTTATACAAATCTGTGGTCCTCAGCGACAGCTCTTCCTAAGCTATTAGCTTGTTTGCAGAACTACTTGTGTTTATTTTTTTCTGTGTGCATGTGTGTGTTTGTGACAGTTATAGGGTGTTTACACGATCCAGCAAACGTCCAGCATTAGCACGTGTATTTTGAATACATTTGCTGGAAGTTTGCTGG
>Ga0209671_1001004_pt1 | contig 21928 bp, 10 predicted proteins | sample WorMetHERISLAND2_2_FD_187401 | JGI IMG/M metagenome (GOLD analysis project Ga0209671, IMG submission 187401) | Marine gutless worms symbiont microbial communities from Max Planck institute for Marine Microbiology, Germany - Olavius geniculatus... | ecosystem: Host-associated > Annelida >... | reverse complement strand
TGGAAGAACGGAAGCACAACACCTGGTAGCTGCAACGACGAAGTGATGACCACTTTTACTGGTAGCGGCAGCGCTTCGTCGGGTGTTGATCTGACTTCAGGTAATAGGCGACAGACCGATTCTCCAGAAAACCAGCACAAGTATTGCACAAGACCAAGCGATACGGGAAAGGAGAATCATGAAGGAACTGCCGTTACGTGTCTTTCGAGCATCGCCCGCGAGGCAGCAGGTCAGAGGCGACAGACCGATCCCGTAGAGACGAAATGCGAACGGCTAAACCTCGATGATCGTGCATCGTCGTTAGAGGAGTTTGCTGCGAAACCCGCCATCGTCACAGTTGACGGCGAGGATCAGAACGGCGCCGTGCGATTGGACGAGGACGATCGTAAACCTTCGCAGCAAAACTTGGCTGAAGCGGCGGCGACGTTTTCACAACTTCACTACCGAACGATGGCGTCTATCGGTTAGTGATTTATGTTAACTCGTGTCAGTCGGTTGTGTGCTATAAAAATGGCAAAAGTCTGCAATCTATGCACATCGAATGAACTGTACAGTGTGCAACCGGTCATTGGTCTCAATACAAATCTATCACTGCGTCGCTACGATTCAATTCTCATCAGCTGTCTCCGAATCAATCATACAAGACTCGCACTTTCCTATCTTCTATAATGAGAGAATCGACTAGTGTGTCGAGTTTGCTATTCTCCACTCACTGTCAAGCACATTTCAACAGACTGCATCTGTTTCACTGCAGCACGTCAGAGATATATTGAAGTTGATACACTCAAAAACATTATGAAAATGTTGAATCTCAAAAAATCGTTGCCTTTATTAACGAAATAAACTTTTACCATTGCATATAGTGTTGTATTTATACTAAACTTAGTTTAATAGCTTTCATTTTTCTGTCTTTTATCGTTTCTTATTCTCACATGAATTAAATGCTTAAAAGTTTTAAACCATCTATGGCGCTGAATGTCTTATGTTTTGCTGATGTGCTGATTGAAGAAACTGGTACTCACTCAGTCACGTCTCCGCCCGCTGCAATGATGTTGTCTTCTGGCTCGTCGACGTCGATGGTAGAACAGCGTCACGAGCGACAGCTACTGGGCGGTGGCGAAGTAGTCTTAGACACCTCGCCGCCACGAGGACGTTGTTATGACAACATCATGCAGACCAGTCTCGACCACCGCCGCGACCTTTACTTCACAGCACCGCCACCCATGCAGTTCGCTCTAAATAATGCTGCTACCAGCGCGCCTGGAAGCGAAGATGAGAGTCCGCTAGATCTGACGTATCAAGCGGGAAAATCAACTTCCACACGGTCTGCATTTGGCTGATTTGGTTTTAAATTAATTTTTGAGTGTTAATATATTGTGATCACGACGTAGTTATTTTACTAAGATTTTAGTTTGCACTTATTTGAATTGACTCATTGAAAGTGAGATTTATGCTTTTCGTGTTTTTAAAAATTTTTCCCTTCGTTTCTCTACCGTTGTAGTGAAGCAGCGGACAGAAATGGTTAATACCCTGTTTACACGATCCAGCAAACATCCAGCAAATTTACAGCAATCGTCGAGCAGTTAACACGTGTATTTTGAATACATTTGCTGGACGTTTGCTGGACGTAAACGGTGTAAACGCTGGTGTAAGCGGGGTATAAGACATCTGTATGTTTATTGTAATACTTACAATAGAAACAGCCGAGCAGGGGCCCCACAAAACGGGGGCCTTTGTACAAGCTAGAAAACATCAGACAGCCGCGCGACATTTTCAGTCTGTTGCGAAATCTGAACTTTACGACTTCGACTTTACTTGCTTGAAAATAACATTTTAGTGAGGGCGGGCCCCAACAGTTTTACCGAACAGAGCTTGATCGGGTATGAATCGGGTGCTGATTGACTTTGTAGGTCCGACGCTGAACGCGGCAGCGGTGAATCGCCGATGGGAAGCGCTGCTTCGGCGGCTGCGGATGATCGGCAAACGTTTGCTGCTGGCGCCATCACCGCTACGACTGATGGTAGCGTCAACGTCAGCGTCAATGGGTCGACGTCTTCCAAGCCACAGCAGACAGCCGGCGGCGGCAACAGCTCGTCCAAGAGATATCGGACTCACATGACCGACCTACAGGTGCGACCTACAGCATCTTAAAACTTTGTAACATAGTTGAAACAATACTAGAGAATTTCAATAATTCTTGCTAAGAATATTCCTGATAAAACTGGCCATCGAGTAGCTATTCAAGTTTCTGCCTCATCTAACGTCTTACTTTTTTTATCCAAGGCGGTATTATCATTTCATGTAATAACACAGTAAAGGCACATTTTGTCACTAACTTTTTATCGGCACGTCAGTGACTCTGCCATGCCTAACCGGTTCGGTCTGTGTATTGGCCATTAGACATTACATTTCTGTCACTTTGTACTTTGCACGTCTAAAAATTATTTTATTTGTTCTGTAAGTAGTTTAGCGAAAGTATTTTGACCGTCGTTACTTCAGGTACGGGTGATGCGCGCAATCTACGCCGATCATCGCACGCCGTCGATCGGCGAGTGCGCCACGTTGGGCGCCAAGATCGGTCTGGCGCGGCGCGTCGTTCAGGTCTGGTTCCAAAACGCACGAGCCAAGGACAAGAAGCGCTGCAGCCTCGCCGCAGAGACTGCCGGTGGCGCCACCACACAGTTGGACGCCGAGGGCACCGACAGTGAGTGCGGGACGACGGTGGTGGACGGCCGGTGTCGCTGGTGCGGTCTGACGTACCCCGGGCCGGAGAGATGCTCAGTCCGCGAACACGTCTTTTCACCCGAACACGTCGCCGCTGTCGACAGGTCTAGACTTGTTCATTGTTCGTTAGTTTATGACAAATTTCACACTACAAAGTCTGCGGTGTTATAACTGCCCAAATCTCACTCCAGACATACCCCGTTTACACGATGAAGCTGGCTCGACGAGCTGGCTCTAGTTAGCTGGACGAGCTGACTCGTCCAGCTAACTAGAGCCAGCTCGTCGAGCCAGCTTCATCGTGTAAACGGGGTATGTCTGGAGTGAGGCTCTAGTTAGCTGGACGAGTCAGCTCGATGGTTGCTCGGTGTTTGCTTGATCGCATAAACGGGGTATCAATCGTGATGACTGAAACGTGTCTCGCGTCCGTTTATCACACGCATGTCCCACGCACAACACACCGTTGATCACAGTCATGAAATAGCCTAAGTACATTCCAACGAGGTCTACATCGTATTATGGTTTGTTGCTAAACATGCTTAAATCTACCTCTGTATGAACTAGATGCCGCACTGCTAGAGTGGGTAAGCGAGTACGCAGTACGAAGTTAAAGGTAAAGGTAAAGGTCGTCAGTTTTTATAGCGCATCGTCGCGAACACGCCTCTAATGCGCTTTCGTCACTAACCAAAACCGCCGGCCACACGGCCACCGTGTGCAGCCAGCAGACACAGGCTGGCGCAGCGGCCGCCTAGGCAACCCCAGTCAGCTGTACCAAGGTCCCCACATTCCGTAACCCATATAATAGGTTACTACTCATTTAACCGACCCCGGAGGGATGGCAGGCTGAGTTGGCCTTGTTGGCTGACTGATAGCAAACGCTTTACCCACAAAGTGGTCAAACGGCCATCCATCATTCTAGCGCAGGATCGGGAAAGTTCGCCGGCCAGGACCGACGTTCTAACCTCTATGCTCTATGACACCAGCGGCATCGTACTGACACCACGCACATATCGCATCGACTACATCGTCGTTTGCTTTATGATGCACGACTGCAGCCGAAAGTTGTCGAAACGGTAGCAGTGCAAGCTGAGTGTGATTTAAATCTATAAAGGATCGTGCGTGCGTCGGGTGACGTTGAGAGACGAGGTGGAGGTGGTGCGAGTGTTGGACGTGCGGCTACCGCGGACAGTACTACTAAGCGTGATCACCGCGGTCGTCGTCTGGTGCATCATCGTCGCTCTCCGCTCCTCTCCCCGTCTTCCATCAACTCTGTCGGGCTCTCTGTTAACTTACCGGCTGCTGTCACGTGCAACGTCATCTCGGCGTCTTCTTCCACGCCACAGTCTACCACAGCCGCTTCAGCCGTTGCTCGTACGTTAACTGCCTGCCGACCATTATCTTGTAAGCCCGATGTACAGGGGCCGTTACTCTCCGTGTAAATATTAACATTGCACTTTGAAATAATCGATTTCTTTTCCACTTGCACTACTGCCGGTTGTTGCTGTCCGTGATACGGTGACGACAGTATTGTTTTCAGCGTCGTCGTTAAGTTCTTTTTGGCTTTCTCTCGGTAAACAGGATAACTCATGAACCGCTGCACTTAGCGTGATAAAATTTTGCGCAAATTTGTATCTTGACATACGCAAAAATCCGGTTGAATTTCAAGGTCATAGGTCATCAATCAATGTCACAGGACGGGATTTTCGGATACTTTAACATTGCAAGATAAGACTATGCTATTAGTCATACCGGTAGCTGATGTTAGGCTAAGTCGATAGAATGCCGATGGGGACGTCATTGCAGCATGCCACGGCGGCAACCGCAGACGTATTTAGCCTTGACAGCGTAGTTTGTGATTATTCAACTATGATTGCAAAAAGAAGAAAACCTTTTTAATTGCATTGTATTCTATGGATGTAATACACGGAAAGAAAAAAGTTTTAAAATGCTAAAGCAAATTTTTATTTTATAAGTAAAAGAAAACGCTTGTAACGTAATCGAGTATATCTCGGGTTTATAGAAATGAATGAATTTAATTAATGTTATCATTTTGTGCAGACGATGGGGTGATCATCAGTCGCCAGGTGTCAGCAGCAGCAGTAGCAGTGTCTGCAATAACATCAGATCATCATCACAATGCCAGTTATGATGCGAGTAGTTCTGGTATTTCTGGTACCGTCAATTCGTCGACGTCACTTCTTCCACATCCGTCATCGTCGTCTGAACACGCTGCAGTCGCCGACGGTCTGTAGGCAGGGTTTTCAATAGACCTAAATTTTCAGGACGTCATGACTTCCAAGCTAAAAAAACTTGGACGTCAGTGTACAAAATCTGGAAGTCATGCAGTAGGCGTACAAGAAAAATCAAGCAAAAACTTAATGCAAAACAATAGGCTACATATGCGTCACTTACGCTCCACCAACATACATGAAAACCTTGTCTGTAGGCTGATTATTTTTTTACGCCGTCTCAGCAGTGCCGTCGTGGCAATAAGGACAAGGGGACAATTGACACAGAGAGAGGACAATCGTTTTTCCCTTTTCCCCAAAAAATTGGGCTGTCGGAGAATTGTCGTAAAATCCTTTTGTTGTCGGAAAACTTCTGCCCAGAAACGAGACTGAAAACTTTCATTTGTGTAAAATTTAGGAGCAACGTTGAAATTTTGAGCACCCACAATCTCTTCCGTCGGAATTTGCACACGTCCATTGAAAAATTACAACTTTCTGTTCCGCCTGTTTTTTAACCCACGTCGCCGCTATGCTTAGCTATGACGGAGGCCTATAATGACAAAATTTGGTGAATATGAAAATAACTGTACTCAGAAGCAATGAATTTAAGCAGTAGGCTACTTCAGATAAAAGGGCGTCACTTTTATTCAACGTTTATAGGTGTTTTTTTAAATTTTCTACGCGCGACAGCATATGCAGAATGCTTCGCGCGTCTTATCCATCGTCTAGGCGTCCGTCCGTCTGTTCGTCCGTCTGTCTGTCACACTCGTGATCTGTATCAAAACGGTGCACGCTAGGATCACGAAATCTTCACTGTGGGCTGCCCCAAGGTCTCTAGTTTATCGTGACAAACTTTCGTGCTCGTGGGTGCAAAGAGGGGTACACCCCATAAAAAGACTATATTTTGCCGTTATTGGCTCGTATAGTGTGAAAACGGTTGCAGATAGGTACAGACATGCTGCTCATCATAACAAGCACTGGTGACGGGCTTTTTAGATTTGTCAACATCGACGATTTTGAACGACTCTGAACCTCGAAAAAGGTGGTTTTGGTGATTTTTTTTGCAATTTTTGGCTGCAGCGCACATTTCAACAGTAAATTGCAACGAAGTGTCTGGAGATAAACCGAGACAACCTGCATATGAATTTTCAGCATTAAACGTACATGTCAGCAGTTCAAGTCCCGACCCTCTAGGTTTAAGGAGGCCGATGTAAGCGGGCGCCGAAGACGGCTACTCCCCTAAAAGTGGTTATTTTACCGCTATTGGCTCGTGTAGCGTGAGAACGATTGCAGATAGGCAGAAACATGCTGCTTATCAGAACAAGCAATATAGTGACAAGCTTTTTATTGGTGTAAACATCGATGACCTTGAATGACCTTGAACTTCTAAAATAGGGGTTTTAGTGTTTTTCTTTGCAATTTATGGCTGCGGCGTAGATTTCAAGAGTGAATTGCGTCAAAATGGATAGAGATAGATCAAGACAACCTGCGAATAGGAACTGCTAGGGCTGTCGCGCGTTTCATGAGCTTTGCTCAAATTACTTGTTAAAACAAAAACGTGTTGTAAACGTTTTTTGCATGTTTGTTTTCTTAACTTTAGTTACATTTATGATTGATTGTTTGGGTGGATGCTGTATAGACTGTGACGGTGTAATGGCCGGTGGCGCAGCTACTAATATGTTTCCGCCGTATCTTGTCAAATTCCCTCCCGCAAACACCGCTGGAGTTTTGCCGTTCCTTTATCCCGGATACGCAGGACTCTTACCGTCCGGATTTGCAGCTTCTCACGTTCCATTAACCGGTATATATAGGTGCCATTTATTTGTCCGCAAGATGTCAAACCTCGCCCTTTGTTTTGCCTTTTTTGCCTTGGCAATTAATGCAGTGCATTATAACTTTGTGAGTAAAACTAACGAAATTTTTACCATCCACGTGCATTTTCAAAGTTTTTTTATTCCCAATAATGTTTACCGCCGGACCGGCCCCTCCCCAAGAAGCCTACTACTGCTTTCGACATTCAATCTTAATTTTTGGGCCTTTGGGCCCAAGGTAGCCTTTCTGTATGATGCCAATTTCTGGCTATATGTAAAAGTAAGTAATAATAAACAACATAAGTTATATAACGATCTTCAATGCATACAAGTCAGTCTCCATGGCAGTCCGTGCATTCTGAATGTATTTTTCTACTGTTTTGGTCATAGCAAAACAATAGCACCAAAGAGTCCGTATCTAGCAGTAGGATTGCTGACCCTCTATGACATTTGGTCCCAACGGCCAAAATTTGCATGGCACGTATTTGGTAACGTTTCCGCAAGTTTATTTTATATCTCCTTTATGCGTTTACATTTGCTGGTATTTAGGCGCAGGCTGGTAGGCCTGCAGTACGTTCGGATACTTCTAGTGACAGCTGGGCTTTAGTATAATATTCTGTTGCACTCGTGCAAATTTCGTGAAAATCTGGTGTGATCGGTTGTAGGTGGTAACGGGCTGAACTACTTGGCGGGCTGTGAACCAGTCGCGTGGAAGTCATCGCAGACGTAACGGCAGTAACACCGCTTCACTCGGTGCCAGCTTTTAAACCGTCCAGCACGGCATCAACAGCGCTTTTCCGTCATCTAACTATACTAGTTGAATTATACTACCGACACCCGCATTGTTAGATGTTGGGACCATTGTGCGACTGCGTAAAGTGTAAATCGCTGATAAGTTAAAATTAAACACCCATACAATGTAAATTTTTACATTTTTGCAAGCAAACTGTCTGAAGTTGCTGCTTTGGAGACTTTGGTCACAGAATTGTTTGAGTCGAAAGTCCTGAAGCGTCGTATCGTTTGTTTCGGGTGCAATAAGACGTGCAAAATTATGTTCTGATTGTTAATTTGTTATCAGAAACTAGCAGGATATGGTTAGAGCTCATATAGTCGACCATTTCTTTTCTCATCCCCACCCTGGCTACTTTCTTTCTATTCACCACCCTCGACGCCTGCGGCGTCTTGTTCTGGGTGTCTGCGGCGTTTTGATTTTCGGGTTCTGCAATATTGTCAACAGATCGACGCCACTGATACTGATGACTAAACTATACGAGCATAACTTAAGTCTGCATTTGTCTGTTTACATCTGTCCATGATCTCAGTCGCCAAGATATAGTTCTGAGACCATGAACTGCTGTTTTGTACGATCCGATCTCATTGCGCAATCTCGCACTTCGAATTGAGTGTCACATGGGATTGAAAAAAAACGATTTTCTAATTTATCCGTGGCGCGACGACGAAAATCTGCACAAGTGTGACACGAGTGTTTCTTAGCCGTAAATGCAGCTGTATTACATCGTGTCGTCGCAAATGTATCATGGGCTTTAGCCTGTATCGTCGACTGGTCTTGTTACTCCATCCCTCCGTCGTTTAGCGGCGTGTATTATATGACATTTTGTACCAGTGACTGAAAGGGTTTATCCGTGTGCAATAAAATGAAACAAAATAAAATAAAACTACAAAAATGTTCATTTTGTTGTATTGCAGTGTATGCAAACCACTGCAACAGAAAACAAGTTATCGGCGAGTTTGCACATTGTCGTTTGCATCTACGACGCCTACGCGACTTAACAGATGAGTTGAGTTGCATTGGCGTAATAGGTGAGAATTGGTCTTAAGTGTCACCAAACTTCTAAATAGACAGCGACCGGTTACAGTGTTGTTCCTAACATAGCGAAGCGGAGCATAATGACGTCAGTGTAAAAAATATTGACGACCCGTCGACTTCTCATAATGGAGAAGTTTCGAATGGCCATATCTCTGCAACCGGTTGTCCGATTCACTTCATATTTGGTTCGTTGCTTGGGTTTTCGGGGTCGGCAGATCGAATTGCTCTGGTTGGGGTTTTCGGAAAATGCGCACTGAGTATAGTTTTTACGTCATATTTGTTGCAAAAAACTTACAGTTAGAGCTATTTATTTTATTCTATTGCACGTGTGACAAATAGAGAACGCGTTCAAATAGGCTGCTGCTACTGCTGATAATGATGACGTCGATAATAATGATGATGCGGCTTCAGATGTGAACTTTCAGCGTCCATCATTCAGTCCGTACCGTGCCAGCATTATATCGACTTAGTCACTTACCGTCGAGTGTGTAAATTTGTTAATTAAATTATAAGTATTATTATTATTATTATTATTTCGCGTTTTGTTTTGCGTTGTGCGTGGAACTGCTGCTGTTTAGTCGCTTCTGATATTCGCGATTAGTATTACGTGTAACTGTATACTGTAGTCGCTGCGTGTGCGGCATGCAGTTTACTAGGCGTGTACAAGGCGACAGAAATCGACTGAACTGAAATATGCCAAACTGCCCTATTCGTTCCGCACAACGCAACTGAAATGAACTAAACCGCACCATGGCGGATCTAGAATCATGGAATAGGGGGAGCGGAAGAGTATAGGCGGTGGGGTCTAGGGACGGGGCTGTGCCTTTCCCCCTTCTTCCCCCCCAAAATATAACATTTTATGTAAAACTAATGCATTTTGGTACAAAGTGTTTACTTGTTTCAAGATGCAGCCAGTAAGTAGGGTAGGGGAGCGGCTGCTTCCCCCTTTGAATCCGCCACTGAAACCACACTGACGTATTTTAGTTCTTTTCAGTTTAGTTCAATTTATTTCTGTCGCTCTGTACACGCCTTAACGTTGTCGGCATGTTGCATATATAAGATCGTGATGTTCATCTCGTTTCGCCGACTGCGAATTTTTATTTTGTTAAAATGGTTGTCCGCGCGAGAGAGCGCATGTGCCATCGATCAGTAATTATTTATTTTTTTTTAGTTTGGGAATATGCTGCATTTTTGCAGTTAATGACGCCTGATGAAGTTGTAGAAATCACAACATTCAAATATGAAATTGAATTTGATCTGTATTACAATTGCACAACAAATAAAACCCGTTAAAATTTAAAATTTAGACTCTGGGTTATTTTGAGGTTTGAAAAACCGGAAGAAGCTAGATTTCTCTAATTAAACTTGCAGCCCTGTTTAGAACGCTGCTATTGATTTAGCTATTTTTTGCTATTTTTTCGCCGCCAATTAAGACAAGAGTTAGCAAGCAACGTGATTGTAAGCGAAATCAGCGTAGGCCTACTGCAGGATTTAGTACTATGATGACGTTTGCGATAACTGAACTGCATTTTCGTCATGTGCAGTTAACCTTTCAATCCGTTTTCGTTACTGATCAGTATTATGTATTATTTAATGCGCTATTTTTTCGGGCATTCGTATGTTGTCGCTTATGCGCCTCGTCAGAAAATGCATTGCGTGCGTAATTAACTTGTGTTGGATGTTGTTCAATCTGTTTAGTTGTTTAATGACCCAAACACTTATATCGACTTGCACGCAACAGTCTCTTAAAAGTTCGGGCAAGCGTTTGCTGTAATTTGAGTTGTTTTACGTATCATCAGTATTAGCGATATCACGAGTGTCATAATTCATAATTTTACGCGCGAAAGCAGCTACTGCTTTAGCGCGTCTTAGCCATCGCAATTCTGTCCGTCCATCTGTCCGTCTGTTCGTTCGTCACACGGGTGGATCAGTCAAAAACTGTGCAAGCTAGGATCACCAAATCTTCACCGTCGGTTGCCTAGAAGACTTTAGTTTAAGGAACCATAAAGCTTTTCCATAAATTCGAAAGGGGTCACCCCAAACGAGAACGCTAAATTACTATTAATTATTATAAGCGCTAGGTTACTATTAATCACTAATAGGAAGTCGTACATTGGCTCTTAACTGCCACCGAATTCAATGACCTTGGATGACCTTAATTGAACGCCAAAATAGGTGTTTTATGGGTTTTTTTGGCGATTTCGGACTGCGAGACACATTTCAAAAGCGAATAGCGCAAAAATCAATTGAGATAGACATAAACAAGCTGCCTATAAACTTTTTAGCATTGAACGTAAATTTCGACGGTCCAAGTCTCGATTTTCTAGGTTTAAGCTTTTAAGGAAACCTGCGCACGAGGGCATCAAAAAGCGGTACCCCCGTAAAGATTATTTTACCGTTGTTGGTCAGTCTTTCGTGAAAACGGTTGCACGTAAACATGGACATGCTGCTTATCACAACAAACACTAGAGACGAGCTTGTCAGTCGTATTAACATCGATGACTTTAAAAGACCCTAAACTTCCAAAATAAGGGGTTTTTATTGACTTTGCGATCTTCGGCTGCAGTGCACACTCCAAAAATAAACTGCGACGAAATAGCTGGAAATAGACTGACAGTTTGCGAATAAGAACTGCTATAGGCTTTCGCGCGTCTCGTGAGCATTAGCTCAAATTTCTGGTTACAGTTGGACTGTTGGTCAGGTCGCTATTACATTAGCGTTACATTTGTCGCGATCGCTATTGCATGCGTACTTGTTTGTCGTTACAGTTGGCGTTTAATTAATTAAAAAGGACTTTTACCACTGAAATTGACATTTTAACTTTTATCTGTGATTGTAAAACTGAGCAATAACCTAACAACGCGTAGCGACACCAATGGCGAACTACAATTGTATTGGTGTTAGAATACCAACCAATCAGCATATAAAGGTTGTAATTTCGATGAATTTGTACAGTTTATTACTTTCACTGTTCCAACTTATGAGATTTATTTAAGGCCTCGCTCACTTTTGGAGCTGATTGGTTGATTTAGTTTTTGTTTGGTTTCGTCTAGATGATAGTATTGAATTTTTAACAGAAATTTTCGTCGAAAAAATTGTCGTAGCCTATAAATGTTAAAGGTACAATGCTCTGCTATTAATCATTGTTCGATTTCGTTATTTTTAGTGTGTGTTGATTCGGCGACTCTGACAGTGTATCCTTCGTCGACGCTGCTGAACTGTAGACCTGTAGTTGTTTATGAGCTTGATCGTGTCGTTCGCTGTCGCGTATCAACATTAAGCGATTATCTAGCAAAAAATGTCAAAATTTTATGTCGTTAAAAAGTAAAGTCAAACATGTTGCATATTTACGAAAGTCCACAATCCTCCGTCCGCATGTCTGGCTCAGATGTATGTATATAGTCGCAGAAACAGAACTGCATTCTTGCTTCACAAGTTGCGTGAAATAATCAAACTACAGGGTGGGCCAAAATGTAAGCCTTAAACTTTTGTCCCGTTGACGTGTGGTGGGACGTTATTTAACAAGCACGTTATTACAAATTTCTCGCAAAATGCGCCAGTGAAAGAATTGAGAAAAACGGCCAATATTAATTGGGACAAATGCGAAAAAAGTTATAGAGGTTCACGTTTTGGCCTACCATGTAATGTACTTCTTGGCGTTTGTCAAAAATTGGCTGCAGTGTTTTGTGTGCGAGGTTGAACGCAGTTTGTTTGTATTGACACAGGGTCTTAAGTTGACTTAGTTAATACGTCTGTCGATTGCTAGTGTTTATTTGTATAATTAAATCGTGTCGTATGTTGTTATATCGTCCATCGCACGCAGTTAAATACTGTACGTACTTAATATACATTTGTGTACATGTTGGTGTAAATTTCGTCACAGGATTGGCGAAAATGTGAATAGATGCTAGCGGCTTGTTTTAGCTGACAGTCACTGCCTGGCTGCGTAAAAATTTCATTTTCTCGTTTACTGTTTTCCGTGTAATTTTGAGACAATGACTTGGAAAGCCAACTGAGTTTTCATATAGCGATGCTTGGGGGGACTTATTGGAAACCACTATGCACTCACACATAACACTGCACCATTTCGACAGATCTGTTGTTAAAGTTCGGCGCAGATTCGCATACCGCCATACGTAGAGGTTAAAAGGTAAAGACTTGTGTACGTCTCTTTATGGAAGACTCATTGCAGAGTCACGCATTTCACCTGCCATATGGGACCACACCTGCCACCCGACACAGATAAACGCGCCTCGCTCTCGTTTTAACTCCAGCCAAGTAGGCCGGTGCTTGATTTACCTACTCTGGAGGGATGGAAGGCTGAGTTGATCTTGCGGTTGCCTATAGCTTACCGCAGAGTCATCCGTATAAGTGATAGCGATTTGATCGGGAGATAACACCACGACTTCTAGATCATGATAAGTCTGACACCACCACCAGGCTACCTTAAATAATAACGGAGGACAAAAAAACTAGCTGTACTGTTACAACTCGTCACTGAACTGTAAAAAGATAAGTCTCGAGTCTTGAAAGGAAAACTGTAAACAGTTCAATTTTCAATTGCTAAGAAGTTTGCGCGCCTCATATTATTAATCCGTAAAATTAATGCCATTCTAACGACAAATTCGTGAGTTGGCAATTTAATGTTTTAATAGCGTGTTATATCTTCGCAGTCAAACGACTGACAAGAAATCAAGCATTTCGCGTTTGGCGTTAATTTTTTGCTAAGACGTTCGATATATTTAATACACACTGCGAGTCAAAATCAAGACGCCAGTATTGTCGTCACGTAGACCTATTGACCGATTTTAAAATTTTTGTACCAGTTTTTTTACTCGGATTAAATGTGCAAACAAAAAATACTTCATCTGGAGGGAATTTAGGGGCGGAATTAAAACTTCGATCACCCATAATGTTCTGTGTCGGAAATTTGCAGTTGTCTGTCTGCAAACTGCAGCGTTGTGTTTGTCATATACTTTTTTAAGCCTCGACTCTGCTGAGAACGAGACCAGAAGAACCTAGGCCTAAGTCATAAGTAAGGCCTAAACTCCAACGACAATTCATCGTACAATAGATGACATTGACGCACTCAGTGCCTTCCTTTGTGATTGACCGGTCCCCGGTCTCCGAGCTTTTGTTTGTCCGACCTTTGCAGCAATAAAACTCACGTTTAGAGCTCAGCTGAACTTTGCGCGTTGTTCGAACGCATCCAGATGACATCTTTCGCAGAATCGATGTCGAACTTCAGTCCTGCAGACAATCACTTCTGTAACGCACAAAGCCATCAAATCTTCGCCTGATTGATCTATCGATGTTTCGTATAAGTTCAGACTCCACTATATGTTTAGATTTGTTGTAAACCTGTTTGACTACAAGACATAAAACAAGCCAGTGATGCATAGCCGTATTTAAGGGGAAGGGTTAACGGGTTCTACTTCCCTTGCACCGAAATGTTGGGAATTTTTAAAGTTAGTGTGCCATTCCTGCGTACGAAAGAGAAAAGAGAAAAGGAGGGGAAAAAGGAAAGAAAAAAGATAAAGGGAAAGGAAGGGAAAAAGGGGGAAAAGAAGGTCGAACCCCCCGAGCTACGGTTTTGCAGTGATGTAGTGCTCAAGTCCGGCAATGGACTGGACGTCAAGCTCAAACTCTCGGGAGTAAATCGAACGTGAACTCGGACACGAGCCTTTGTGACGCGGACTCAAATTCGAACTCGAACTAAGCAAAAGAGAGAGAGAGAAATTTATATGTCATATCAGTCACAACCAATACAATAACAGTTTCAAACAATGACAGGCTGCCAGAAAGGAAAACCCTACCACAGCAGCTGGCCACCTATGATAACTATAATTAATAAATGTAAACAATATAATAAAAAGAAGAACAAACAAACAAATAATGCAACCAAAATGAATACTAAAAAGTGCACAAAACGCAAAGAAAACTGGATTAGTTCGATATTACACGTGATCAGAGCAAAAATAACTTTTAAATGGTTGCTACGGCAACAGGGGTCGTTAGGGGGCACATTTAAATGACACATTTAGATTGACTGGCCTGGAAAATATAGGGGTAGGTGCAAACAGCGCTCAATTATCTTTTACGGGGACTGTGATTATTTATGGCAAGACACGACTACATAACATCACTGCAACAAACTACAACGTCTCGACAAGTCAACACTTTAAGGCCAGTGGCGTAGCCAAGGGGAGACCCAGGGGCCCAGGCCCTAATCCTCCAGACAAAACATAAGAATACGTATAAACTGCACAAAGTTTGCCAATTTGGTCAGTTTATTTTCGGGAAAATAATTAAAATTATTGCCATCAGATCTCATCTTTTAAAGCTAAAATGCACCAAATTCGATTTTGGCTGGCGCTCCGCTCCAAACCACGCTGAGAAGCTCACAGCGCTCCCCCAACCCCCTAGCTAGATTTTAGGAAGTCCTACTTCTAAGGAAAGGGAGGGGGAAAAGGAGGGCACGGACAAGGAGAAGATGGGTAAAAAGAGGGGCAGGAAGGAAAGGGACGAAAGGGAAAGGGGGAGGGAAGGGAAAGGGAGACGAGGCCCCCAATCAAAATTTCTGGCTACGCCACTGTTTAAGGCGCGAACAGAACTAAACTTAAAAATGAAATAAAATAAACTGAAACAACAAAACTACGCCATTTTATTTCAATTTAGTTCGGTTTACTTCGTTTGCTGTGTATGCGCCTCTAGAAATCCGAGGCCACATTTGCGAAACTTTCCTAAAATATTTTCCAAAAATCTTCGTATGTCATGATTTGGAAATTTTAGCAATTTTTCGAATTTTTGACGCTTTTTTCGCAATTTCAAAAAAGTTCTTTTTTTCTCCGGTTTGTAAACTTGTTCAACCGATTACAGCACGTTGTACGACGTGCTATAGGACTAAGCCTACAATAAATTCACAAGAAATCGGCATACTCGTAAGTGGAGTTTCGGCCATAACAATTTCAGTCTCGATTTGTGCGCATGGCATTTCTCACACTTGAGCTCATTGTTCTCTTACCTTGTAGTTTTTGTTACCTTGAAGTTATATATCCGCTCTGCAGACAAAGCTGGATCTCTGTTCAACTTCCGTGCTTGCAAAAATCTAAAGCACGCCTACATAACGGCTTTGTCAGGTGGCAGATGTCGATGCTCGTCATCGACTACGTAATTCCAGCTCCTCTTCATCACTGATCGTCATCCGCACCTGACTGTCTACAGTCGGCGACCGAGCTTTTCCGGTCGCCGCTGCTCATGTCTGAAACAGTCTGTCTGAACACGTCACCTCTGCACCTTCCGTAGCTTGTCTTTCGGTCCCGGCTCAAAACTCACTGTTTAACATTTCTTACATTTTCCCCTCGTGACTGTACAGTGTCTGCGCAGTGACGCTTAGTTGCGTCGGACACTGTAATCGTTCTTGTAATCTTACTTACGTGTAGGCCTTCATGATAGATGTAACAGACGTTTTTACGAGTTTATTTCTGTCACTTTTACGTTTTTGATGCTTTTTAATCTTTTTTTCAATTTAAAAAAAGTTTATCGAAAATTTCGTCAAAAACTTCGAAATGCACTGTTGATACCACAGAAATTTAGATTTGTGGAAACCTAGCGAAACTCTGTAAAGTCCAAACTATTTATCTGCTGAATGAAACATGCAAGCGACCGATCAGCGTCCTGCCAACAAACATTGACACTTGCTTGATAAAAAGAATAGGCCCGATATTAACTATCTTGGCGTCAATCGTTGTCCGCACGTGGCAGTTTGTCAGCGCAGCAGTTTGTGTCTGTGGATCTCAGTGTAGGGACGTAGCCTACGTGGCTTATTAATTGTACCGCGATGGACTGAGACATGCAGAACAGACGCACTGACTAACCAACGGTCATTCAACGATCGTGCGACACTGACAGACGGCAATCGCAAACAGAAGGATGAAATAGTTTAAGACGGTGAGCTGACGAGTCTGAGTGATGTCAGACTAGTCCTGAATGGACAAATGCTCGATTTGCTTCAAAAGAGAGATTGATCAAACTCCCGTCAAGAGGCATTGCATAAAATAACCAAAAAACGTGGCCACCAGGTGCGATTTTCGAACTTTTGTCGATCAGAAAGTTTATTTTAAAATGAGTTTGCGGTTTAGCCGTGTCACCATGCTAAGACAGTGTGCACTGCAATCGCTGTAGCTCGTTCGGTCGATCGGCAGTTTTTCGGCTTTCCCCGAACTGTAATAAAATGCCGCGGGGTGGGTCAAAGAAATTCCCACCCGAGTGTTACTCCGCAGCACGCCGTTCAAGACCAGATGACGATGATTTACAACTAGAAGGCCAGTCGCAGTGCAACGTGACAATCCCATAGACCCCGGACATGCTGCTGCTGCTGCTGCATGGTCACTGGTCAGTGTCAGACGACATTGCAATGAGATGCTGCGCGGCTGCAGCGGCTGACGTCGACACCATGGACCTACCAGTCGCCAGACCACCGTTAAATTTAACCAGTCTCTCATTGTGTCCAATGGACCAGATCGGTTCAGTGAAGAGACAAATTGGTGCTTAAAGCGCGGCTTGCAGTCAAACAACTTGGAACCAGCCTTATAATAGGCGGATAAGGGAGAGTAAGTTTTTTTGGGAAATTATAGGGAGAGAAAGTTGAATATTATAATTTTGCATTTCTGTAAAACGCCGTTGTCATGATTTACGATATCTTGCAAGCAGAAGTGTTCTGTGACGCTTAGAATGTCCGTTTTTTCGCAGGGGTTCCGCCCCGAACCCCGCTGGGTAAGCTTACAACCGCTGATCGTCGGCATTATACACCTTGAGTTAGGGGAAACGTGTTTCAACAACTCAGGGGATAGACGCCCCTGAACACGTTAACTGTAAAAGTAACCTCAAACGCGTTTGGCGTCTGAAAGTGGACAGAGTGAGGTGTGCTGCTTTTCAATCACCGTATAGTTCGAAAGAGCGTTTTGAGTAGATAGATTTATAACGTTCCGGTTCAGCGTTAAATGCCAAATCTTTTTAAACCACTAAGGTAAATGTATTAAGATAGTAAAATATCGTTCAACATCGACCTGTGTGGCCTTTACGTGACACGTCATTATACCGGACACCGGGCACCGAGGCCTATCAATGATCTCTCTGCTATAGAAGGCCTGTTGATTGTTTTTGAGAACAAACAGTCTATCACGGCGATGACCAAACACACACGGACCAGAAGCAAGTGCGTCAACAGTCGACCACCAGCGACAGACGACCAGCTAGTGTCCGTGCACTCAACGACTTTCTAATAGCATTGCCTCTGCATGTTATAGACGCTGTTTGACGCCAAAGCCATGGCTTAAAACTTCGATGGTTGGCTTACGGCTTTTTAGTCTTACAGCTGGTTAGCCGGCTTGCAGCATACGCGGCAGTTTAAGCTTATACTGACGTGGCACAAAATTTTTTTCAAAAAGTCTCTTTCATTAAGCACTTTCAACTATAAGAAGCCAGAAAATCCCGGCAAATTTTCTACGGCGGCTTACGGCTTAGAATATCTACAGCGGCTAACGACGGTTTATGAGAGCTTACGTCGGCGGCTTTGGAGTCAAGACGCTGTTAGTGTTACACAATGCATTTGTTATCTCTACAGATGCAAGTTAGCTGGCCAAACACAGCTCACTTTTGCTACTGTTAACTCCGATACATTTCGCAAATGTTAAAAGTTGCCATCACCAAGTGAGACTAGTTCTTTTAAAGAACTGTTTACTAATTGTTATCGGACGACTTGCATGGTATTTCGTAGTCTGCGTGGAACTTCCTACTAATACTCGGCTGCGATATAGGCCTATGCGCTGATGTCCAAGCTAGCAAAGTCTTCTTTGGCCCACCACACAAAACACCAAAACACTATTTACAATAAGTGTTTTGCAATAACGTCGGTAATCACAGATTGGAAAAAACCCGTCGTTATAACGACAGCTAAGCTACCGAAACAGTCCGACATAAAGCTTACTAAAACTCTCCAGAAGTAGCGCAAATCCACGTTTAAGGATACAGAGCATCTCTAATGCGATACGTCTCTAGAGCGATCAATACAGACTAAACTTGGCCAACACGCAGGGCGGTTCAAAAATAAAGACAACGGCTTTTTGTCATAACTAATAATATATATTGGCAGATTTTCTAAATAATCTCTCACGGCCACATCCAGCAACAAATTTGCTGATTAAAAGTTCCGCCACGCCTTAGCTTCAGCTACTTTGTGAAACAGTAGCATCATCATGAGCTTTTGTGCAGCAAGAAGTTTGCACGGTGAGTCTACTGAAAATTTGATGATAAATGTAAGCGAAATAAGCCTTATTTTAAAAATGAACCAATAGTTTACGAAGCCCTAAAACCATGAGCGTTTATTATAAGGTTTTTGACGTTCAGTGACTTTGTGCTTCCAAATTTTCAGCTCAAAAGATCAAACATCAAAGTTAGGGTTACAGAGTAAAGTTAATAGCTAGGCGGACCCGAGACCGCCGCATAATATGTTAGCAGTGAGCCGCCGACACATTTATCTATAGTGTCAGTTCCGTTTGTCATCCGAATAGCAGCAGGTGAAGACAGCTATATATGTGTGTATGACAAACATGACGAACGATCAGGCGGAAACGACGTCATGTTCGAACGCTGCAGTTTCCGACGGAAGTCTGCTTTTGACGGCGGCTGCAGGTGATGGACGTTCGTCGCTGCTACTCGTCACTTCCTGCCCGCCGACCGTCGCCGACGACACGGCGACGACATCACGACGTCTACGACTAGTTAACGACGGCGATGACGTAAGCGATGACGTAGTCGTCGTGAGCGGAAGAGAACTGGCAGCAATCAAATTCCTTACGCAGAATGCCGCACTGCGATCAGTTGTAGCTTGACGTTTACCATCCCGCTTTTGTACCCCGCAAATGTTTGGCGGCGACAACTCTGTGTAGTCAGCAAGTCGTACGTTCGGATTTGCTTCCTCATCAGTACCCGCCGCGCTAGTTTCACGAGCATCGTCTCCCCGAGTAGCAGAACCTGGTAGAAAGATGGTAGACTTCTGCTCTAACAAGGTTTTGTGGTCGTTCGAGAAACTGGCAGCGCACCCGTAGCCGTCTCGACAGTTACTGATCTTCGTGTTGGTCAGTGCGTGATTTTTACAACAGCTGCTACTGCCGGCTGCCGCTAACCTCAATCCGTTCCTGGTGGTTCTCAGCGCGGGGGTGCTGGTAGTCGTATCGGCTGGTTTGTCACGGGATGTAGGCTGCACGGCAGGACTGTTCGTCGTGGGTGGTCCGACGATGTTGATGTAATGTTTTGTGTGGACCATGTGCAGCGTCAGCTCGGCCAGTGAACGCGCTGGCGCGTTGCACTGTATACAGCGCAGGATGCGGTCCGTCTGTTCCACGCCGCGTGCCAGCCAGACGTCCTGACCGCGAACCAGACGCTGTGGAGCCGTGGCCGTGGCCACAGGGGGCGGTGAGGCCACCACGACGGTCCGACGGTGGTGGTCCGAAGACGACGGGGATGTGGCGGGAGAGGGTCGCGGGGCCGGCTGGGGCAGAACGGCGACGTCAGAAGCCGGGTGGTGACCGGTCTCCTCGAGGTGGACTGTGAGAGAGTAGAGAGAGTCGTACTGAGAGCCGCAGCTGCCGCAGCGCAGCGACGTCAAGTTACCTCGTGCCGGGGGGATGACCGGTGATGGTGTCCCTGTCACTGTGGCTGTGACTTCATCAGCGTCTTGTCGCTCTTGTTTCTTTTCAGATTTGTTTTGCGGCGCTGGCGCTGTGTCGGCCAGGGTCTCAGAGGCCTCGGCAGCGGGCGTAGTTCGTCGCGGCAGTTTGGGTGGTGACGTCGGCGTTTTCGGGACGGAGGTCTCCGCGCCGCCGTCTGTTGTCATCTCAGGACGCGAAGACGTCTTCGACGTTGCTCCACCGCGGCTCGACGAAGAATCCAGATGACTGCCGCCGCCACCGGAAAAAGACGAAGACAATTTTCGATCATGCCGCCGCAAGCTGGACTTGGAGCTACCACGCTGTTGCTGCTGGGAAGACTTCCGGGTGTGCTGATGATCGGAGGATGATAACGGTAACGGTGGCGGCTGCTGTTTCCGTTGTTGGTTCAAGTGGTTGACGGCCGACTGCGGTGGAATTTCAGCGGTGACGTGTGAAGGGTTGCGGTCCACGCTGACGTCGCTGAGCGTCGCTGCCGCGGGACGTTTGCGAATGTCGCTCCGATGTCCAGCAACAAGCGGGGAGGTCGGAGCCGCTACGTTAGCGCTGCCGGCGGCCGCGGCCTGCAGCCAGCCGCCGTTCGCCCAGAAGCTGTCGCGTCGCCACCTGGACGGCGGGGGTGGCGGCAGGGGTGAGCAGAACGTCGAGGTCGAGGTCGTGGTAGTGGTGGTAGAAGCGGTGAGATGTAGGTTGACAGCAGGGATGGTGGAAGACAGCAGTAGCGGCAGTGGGGGGCTCAGGAGACTCGGCCCAGACTGCGAATGCACGGCTACCGACCGCGGTTTAAGTGAGTGAGTAGTTTCTGAACAGCACATCAGCACAAAATATACTATATTTTATTTTTTTTTATTTTATACTTCATTCACCATAATAATGGTGCCACATAATAAACACATCAAATAAACATGTTATACAATTATCCAAACGCGTTAAAACATTCCTATTCCACTGGCTGCGCGTGCGATATAGCTCGAAGTCATCTCTTTTCACAAAATCATTTTCTAACTATTTCCTGGACTAACTGTCTGTCCCTATAGTGGACCTATCAGTACGAGTGTTTACATTACTCAGGCCACTATAAAATACCCGATTGATTGATTAAATATGTGAGCAGAAATTCCGGCAGCTCAGAAAAACACCTTAATTAACTTCGTGCAAATTACATTTCAGCTGAAACTTTTCGATGCTATTAAGCAATAGGGCTTACGCCACTTAAAAGCGATACACCAAAAACGATCGAGAAACCTTTACAAATTCAATGTTCTTTGTTCTAAACAACTTCAAGAAAAATCTGTTAAATACAAAGTCAACTGAGCTCGTGCGATTCAGTGCTATAAATAGTTGAAACATTTAATTCATGTGGTAAAAGAAAAAAATTTAAAAATGGATAAGATCAAGCCTTTAAGCTAATACAAAAACAACATTATATGCAACGATAAAAGAGTGTATAAACAATTAAGATCCGAGACAAATGAATAACAAAAACTATTTGGCAGGCGGTAGCCGAGAGCATAATTCATGCTAATAACCAGTTCACGTAGTGGACGCCCGCTGCACTTCTATGATAATCTTTATTCACCAGTCCCATCAAAAAACAACAAAGAATACTAA
>Ga0209671_1001003_pt1 | contig 21933 bp, 15 predicted proteins | sample WorMetHERISLAND2_2_FD_187401 | JGI IMG/M metagenome (GOLD analysis project Ga0209671, IMG submission 187401) | Marine gutless worms symbiont microbial communities from Max Planck institute for Marine Microbiology, Germany - Olavius geniculatus... | ecosystem: Host-associated > Annelida >... | reverse complement strand
TGGTCCGGGTGGCTTGGTTGAATACCAGTCTCCGATCTCAGTCATAATGCTAGCATCAAACTAAGCTAAACTTCCAGCTGGTCATAGACAGAATGGATATATATGTAAGTCAGTGATTTATGAGATCCACACATGAGCAATAAAATAAAATGCAATAAAGAAAAACTGAATGCAGTCGGCAACAACTTCATCAACTGTTTATCGCAGAAGAGAACCTGGTGCTGCAAACTTGCACATTACCTGCATTTAGTTGCAAGAGTTGTACGTACTGCAGCAATACAACTAAAGAGCCTACTGTTATGCAGAACTTGCTGTTTCTTCCCTAGCAGTAGCTGTAACATACTCCAGTACTCACTAAGCCAACCCATGGAAGGATGGCCAAGCTGAGTTGGTCCGGGTGGCTTGGTTGAATACCAGTCTCCGATCTCAGTCATAATGCTAGCATCAAACTAAGCTAAACTTCCAGCTGGTCATAGACAGAATGGATAAGAAGAGAACATGGTGCTGCAAACTTGCACATTACCTGCATTTAGTTGCAAGAGTTGTACGTACTGCAGCAATACAACTAAATAAAACTGTTTCATTGCAGTTTTATTTTATTTTTACTGTACATACACTAGAAAATTGTTGGCTTGGTGCTGTAATGGTAGGGTGTCCAACTTCAAACTTACGATTACGAGGTCACTGGTTTGACTACCAGCTGGGTCACACTATCCAGTGGCTATTACTTGAATGGGTGACTATCTGCAGACAGGAGTGGGAGTTAGGGTAAGGCGCGTTCACCTGTGTCGAGTGGCAGGTAACACTGTGCAATCCAACATGACAGGTAACTGTGACAGTCCATAGCTTTGAGATAGGTTTCCCACAAAAACCTATACACTTTGAACCTTTTAAACCTTTAAACAACAAAATAAGCCGCTGTTGCACTACCGTTTTATTTTATTTCACTGCACATATGCTAGCATCTATTAAGCTAGTTGACTGACCGTCGCTGCTGACAATGAGTGTAGAGCCACTATCAGTGCGTTCGGAGTTGCTCTGCGATGCTCTTGATCCAGTTGTTGGTAAATCAAACGGCTTCAATAGCTCAATATCGACGACCCCGGAGTCTTTGCTGTAACGATTCACGTTGCCATGCTTGGGCTGAACGGTTTGTCTTTCTAGCTCTTCAGCTATACGTAGCGTCTCCATCTCACTCACCTGGTGACCAAAACAACTACTTCTGCTATAACTACAACAACCACTACTACTACTACTATTACTACTATAACTACTACTACTATTAGCCGTTTGTCTCTCCAGCTCCTTAGCTGTAGGTAACATCTCCATCTCTCTCACCTCGTGACAACAACTACTACTACAAGTACTACAACAATTACTACAGTACTACTACTACTACTAGCAGTGCAACGATTGTGTAGGTGTGGTGACACGATTAGTATCCAGCCTGAACAAGGACCTACTGTCTCTTGCAACACTTCCAGCATGACCACTATGGACCACAAGTCTAATCTTGACTAACTTTGAGAAAGTATACCGGTTCAACAAAAAACTCAAGTATCAGCAGTATTACTACTACTGCTACAATACCAACTCAGCCGAGCCATCTCTGTAGGTAGGCGCAATGAGTACCAGCATATCTGTGGTTTCGCAGTGTAAACTGGTGTCTGCCTGAAAGCTAAGGAAACGGAGATCAGCCCAACCTTACAGGCCTTTTGGCTCGGGAAGGATTTTACGGTTTTTTAAATACTACTACTACCACTACTACTACTACTACTCCAAACTAGTAGTAATGGTAAACTGATGGTGGTGATAAATTCAACTTACCTCGAGTATTGCTTCTTTCAAGTCGCTGACAAACCGACTTCGGTCGAGTTCGTTGCGAGCATTCAGTGTCAACAAAACTTTATTATTGTTTGAGCTCGACACACGAAAACCGTACTTGTAGCCTGACAATGCCAAATTAGTACCACGATTAGACATCCTGAAGACAGTTTACAGCAGGAATGATGTTCCAGATGCTAAAAAATACTAGTGAAACTAAGAATCAAATGTACCAAAACCAACAAAAAATATGAAAAATTGCACTAAAAAGTGGCAGAATTACACCAACAATTGGCAGAAATGGCAGCTACTACTCACAAGATGTTTCAAACAGTTGGACTGAGACTCCATAGAGAGGAAATGAACAGCGAAACATGTACGTTGCTGCGTTCTTTCGCTTGCCAATGATCTTCGTGACCTGTGATACGACTATCAACATTAGCAGAGCAAGAACCATCTCACAGCATCAGTAGTCCTCCCCCAATCTGTCTGCATCTAACTGTATTATTACTTCTGCATCAAATCAATACATGTTAGGTTCTTTCTGTTTGTCGATCTGCAAAATTATACACAACCATATTGCATGAAGAAATAGCACACTCAGACATCTCAGCAAAGATGTGACTACGTTATGTTACTGGTGGGAGATGACGTAGTCTAACATTGAGCAGACCCAGCCAATTAACTCAGGCAGCAACTCGACATTAGTTTGCTATACGTCAGTCGCTGCCGTGGTGTTGAAAGCGAGCATGTCACTTTGCATTTATACAGAATAAAGAGGGATTTAATCGGAGCTATATACAGTGTTGAATGTGTCTTATAGCAGCATAATCCCCAAACATTCTACAGCCCGTTACCTCGGAGCTAAATAGTACCCCATAGCTACCATAACTAATAGATGTGCACTCTCCGAGCGCTTCTAGTTTCCAACATGACATAAAAGGAAAAAGATATCACCATGCCACATTCTGTCACCATCTGCCTGACCACTGTCCAACCTCAACCCTTATTCTGACTTCTTTTATTATTTTATTTTTATTTTAATATGTAATAAACATTTGCGACAAACGCGCAAGAACAATAACATAGGAAAACAGTAAAGAAAAACTACAAACATTACTAAGGTAGACAAAAGGAACACAGAAAATACATGCTAAACATAGGAAAAAAATGAAAAAAAGTGGAAACATTACTAAGGGAAACAAAAGAAATACAGAAAATACATGATCCCTTAAGCTAAAAAATAGGAACAACGGTTACTCCAGCCCAGGGAAACGTTCACACCAATTTTAATTTCTCTATTCCTGTTGATTTCGATAATTACGAATACTTATGTGACAGACAGACATGCAGACAAAGGGACAAACGGATGGACAAGACCTGTAATGTGGTCTATTAGAAATGTTGCAGTGAAATAAACAGCATGCACCATGAGCATGTCATTGAAGAGGAAGACTTCGCGCTGATGTAAGCCGGGCTTTTCTCGTCGACTCAAGTCCTTGACTTCATACAGTCGACAGTAGCAGACTAGACGCCGATGTAGCACCGCTAGTTGCTGACATTCACACAAATGCATAATGACTCCAACACCACCTAACCGAGGGAGATGTGCAACAGATGGCTTGAAACAAAATCATCAAGCTCTGATCTAGGCTAACCCCAGTCACTTCTGCGAGCAGTAACAAAGTGGGGCCATCTAGTGAATGACTACTCGTGAAACAAGGCCAACTAGTTCAAGCAGTATCATGCACACAAGAAACAAACAAAAAACCCACGTCACCTTGATATTCTATAGGGTTCAAGTGGTTGTCAAAGTACATTTTATGTGGCAGGTAACGATCCTTACCTCTGCAATGGGTTTCCTATAAAAGAGTTATACATGCCTTTTAACCTCAAACAATGCAGTAAGCACTGCTTAATGATGGGAGAGACAGAGAGAAAAATGTTTGACTGCTAACCGGCTTTTTGCCAAGAATCATCTGTTCAACTCTGACGACTTGAAGCACGTGATCAGCGCTTGGCTGAAACTCCGAGGCACGAACACGTTCATAGATACCAGTCAGCAGCTCAGAGTCAACGTCCTCGCCATCATCAATACCTGTATATTACATACATCACTGTTTCACTTTCAGCTTTAGTTTGTCACCACGTAATATCTAAACTTGCAGTTCCAGCGATGAATTCCTTGAGGAATGACCTTGACTTTGAGGACAAAAATAATAAGGCCTTGGCCTCGACGTTGAAACTCTATGTTTGTGCGAGCATTTTTATAGTTCATTATGGTTTAAATAAAATTCAGCTGGCTTTTGGTGCACAGTATACAACTGTCATACTTACTTTACTCACTTACTGACTTAGTGGCCTTGGCCTTGAAGACCACTGGTCTGGCTTTGAGCTTGGCTTCAAAGACCGCTTGCTTGGCCCTGGCTTTAGACTCGAAGACCAGTGTCTTCAGGTTTTGCTTCAGCCTCGAAGGTCACCTTGAAAATGCTGCCCTCAAAAAATGTCCAATTACTTTGATATGTAATTACTACACACTACTACTAAATTAAGTGCAACTAAAGATGGAAAATACATGTACAAATGGTAGTTAAGTAATATATGAGCTTAAGTAAATAATGACTAAAAAAATCTGAAATAAGTAACATTTTTTAGATTCTCTTCCTCTCTGTGGTCTCAATTGCAGCGACTAAGTAACACAAGATAAATTCATTTCTTACAGTACAAAAAACTACAGAACATTCACTCATCAGTTAAACTGCAGACAGCAAACTGGAGATACCGATGCAGTGTGTCAACATGGGACAAAATCAAACAGACTGAAAGCGACACACAGCCATCCAAACCTCGTAGGTTTCGTATGAAGTCACTGAGTTTCATCTTCCGATCTGCTTTTATGTTCTTGTTGTGTAGGTCAGTGTTGAGCATAATTGTGGCAAAAGCCAGTAGAAAGACGGTGTCAGGTTGGTTGAATTGGCGCACTGTGTCCACGTTACACTGGCAGTAACGCTCGGCAAACGCCTACATCCAGCAATCTCATTCTCAGCTCAACTAACATACATCCAAAGTATACATAATGCACAAACAGCTTCCTAATCCCTACCTCAAGCTGATATAAGGCACACATGAATTACAGTCTAAACTTTGCTCTGTTACACAAATAATCTAAACTCACAGTTACACTCACATTGTGTGCTGTCAACTTCATAAACTTAGAAAGTGACTAATTTCAAAAATCAACTGCAAAGAAAATTCAACAGAAAAAATAACCTCCCCCCCAAAAAACAAAGGAAGACTAAAGTTGCTGACTTGAGAGGAACACAGAAATGAACTCATAAAATTCGTGGAAAAATTGTTATATAATTTCTAACAATAAACATCGGATGTTGTCCATGGGCACCAGATGTAACGCTGGTTTGTGACTATTGTAAGAAATATAGCTCAAAAGCACCTCTGTATGCACAAATAACACACTCCCATTGCAGAACGAATGATTTCAACAGCTTCTACAGGGTGGGCCAAAAAATGTGCCACTTTACTTTTTTTCCATATCTTTGCCAATTATTGAGCGATTTTCAAAATTCTTTCACCGGCACATTTTGCAGGCAATTTGCAATAATGTGATTATTACACATCCCACAGTCTAGTGTCATACGGATCATTCATCGTGACGTTGGTCTAAAATGTTTTTTCCATTTACCTACATTTTTGTTATTATCGTTAGTTTTTGCTTACATTTATATTTCACAAAGTAGTGTAGAGATGCATTTACAGTGCGGTGGAATGTAAAATAATCACATTATTGCGAACTGTCTGCAGAGTGCGCCAGTGAAAAAAATTTAAAAATTGGTCAATAATCAGCAAAGATATAGACAAATGTAAAGTGGCACGTTTTTATGGCCACGTAAATGTTGAAATAAAACGAGAAGACTAGAAATAGCGGGTAATCATTTCAGTCCACTCATCACCCGTGCAACCATCAAATGAGTATGTAATTAGCTATAAATTTACATAGCACATTCCATTATTCATTGACTATACAAAACAAAGCCGAAAATTTAGTGACTTTTCTGCATTCAAAAGTACCACAGTGGCAGTGAACAGCTCAAAAATACAGAACGTCTTATTAACTTATCTACAGTGCGATTCCATCAATATTTTTGAATCTTATCAGCTCCAGAAATATCACTGCAAAGCAAATTACTGGCCTCCATAAGGCGTTCAATTTTCTGTGCTTCTCCCTGCGCCACCAACAAATCAAACATCAGCTTTATACAGCCGATACTGCTACAAAACACTAGATGCTACTGTTGTCATTTTTTCATGTTTTCTAAAGCAAAAAAATGTATGGCACATAATCACAAACACCTCTTGCAGAAATGTCAATCTAAAACGACAGTTCTCATGAATGATCTCACTGATAGTGTTTTTCAATAAAAAATCTAAGTGCTTTAATGAGGTTGTTAAACTATACAGAAAGCAAACGTGTGCTACATGAAGTCAAAAAGTCATGCTGCAAAAGTTCACTAGCCTGACTGGGAGCAACCCTGAAAACTGGTAAAATGAACAAAAAAACACTGACTTTAGAAAAAAGAGTGGACACACGAAAGATGCCATCAATTTGAGTTGTCAAAGTCAAATCAATCAGTTTAAAATTTTGTAACTCTTGACGTAGACTAACTTGTCTGTCTTCAAAACGCCTCACAGATGCTCTGTCACACTATAAATGACAAACAATTTAACTCAGCATATGCAACTAAATTAAAATTCAAGGGCACCCCAATGTGGTGAAATTTGTTACAGATTATCAAGCGACTTGATCCTAAGCAGGTGTGGATTGAATTTAATCACCATTTGTTGTATATTATTCACTATTTCCTCAGTACACCTTGCTGCTAACAAAGACGCCAAGCATCATGGCGCCACAAATGAGCCACCGACTCGTTAACCTGCACTAACTATTCATAATTTTTGAGTGAATAACAAATGCTATGTAAAGAAAAAATGAAATGAAATAAAATGAAATGGCCACTGTGTCATTATTACTCACAGGCATCTGGAAGTACGACTGGTATTTGCGCAGTGCTATGTCAATCTGTAGACTAGTGAGATCAACCTCGATGCTGAAACATCTGTATGAAGCACATCATCATGAATGATATCATATCATAACACATCATAATACGGGTGGGTGGAATATGATGCTCTTCTGTGAAATTCCTCGCTTTCGAGTTCTCAGACTTTCCCCCAACTCTTTACAGCACTGTTCTCATGTCACGACTACTCATGTCAGGTAACATCAGCAATGAAATAGCACCATGATAGTCTAATAATGCAACGTAAAGCGCCAAAAATGCATGATCTGAACTATTATGCTGCTGAGCATTAGCGCTGTTTCAAAGATAACAATAAACAGCCCCCTCCCACAACTAACAAAATTTTACAAAATGTGGTTAGTTACTCTATATATAACACCCTGTTTAAAACCATAGCAGCAGATTTAATATAGAAATGTAGGGACTCACGCAAGGACTTGAGCATTGAACTGTTTCTGCAAGTTGCCAAGATATTCGCCGATCATCAGCTTGCTGAGTCCCTTGCGAGTGATTAAAAACCGAGCGACAGCGTTCGGCCGGTAGTCAAGAAACCGATGCTCAACCAAGTAGCAGATTCCCTTCTCCGGCTTCCTGTTCAAACATTCGCAAACAACAACTGCAAGCCACAGACAATAAACGATTATTATCCAAAATGATCCAAAACCAATGACGTCATCAACCACATCAAATAATGCAAATTCAACATGCCATGAAAACGGACGAATAGCAAGCTTACTCCACTGTTGTGAAGAAAAAGTTCTGCGGTGTGAAGTAAAAGTCCCATATTCTGTTCTTGACTGCTTGGTGATGCTCTTTGGCAGGAAAAATAATTGCAGGCCTAGCAGACAGTAATGGCAGCCAACAGCTCGATCTGTCTACGAAATATGTGGGGGCCGACTGCCGAGAATGCTTTAATGCCACAAGGATGTTAAGGTTGTTAAGCTGGTGCCAGAAAGTAGTAGTAATACACTGTGTCTCAAAAAACATCCTCGACATTTTTGACTGTAACTTGAAAACCAATCATCAGATTTTGATAATTTTTGGTATAAATATTCCTGACACAACTTGCCATGAAATGACCATTCAGCTTCTCACCTCACCTCATTCATTTTAACACGTATTATGCTTGGTTTGCTTTCCCCAAGTAGTGCAAAAGCAGACGTTGGGTGAGGTGGAAACTAAAACACTTATTTAGTAGCCAGTTGTGTCGAAAATATTTCTGCCAAATATTATTAAAATCTGCTAATCTTTATTCAAGGTACGATCAATAATGTTGGGGATGTTTTTCAGGTTTTCTGTTTATTTTAACACATATTTCGCTTGATCTGCTTTCCCTAGGTAGTGTAGAAGCATACATTGGGTGAGGCGGGAAACTAAACTGTCATTTTGATGGCAAGTTGTGTCAGGAATATTTGTACCAAAAATTATTAAAATCTGTTAATTGGTTTTCAAGTTACAGTCGAAAATGTCGTGGATGTTTTTTCGAGACACAGTGTATAGCTACTTGTTGAAGAGGTTGAGTCCAATGCGATAAGTTCGCTTGCGCTCCTGGTCGCTGACTCTGTGGTGGTGAGTTGGTCTCTGTGTCTGAGCTGATGGTAAATGGTAGTGCTGGCAGATGGCGGTGTGTGGTACTCGATGTTCTACCATGTCATGAAGTTCTACTGGCACAGATCCTGATGTCTCGTAATCCAATGTCACCTCACTGCTGCTGCTTCCACTGCTGCATGCCTCCACCACTGGACAATTCACAATATAATGCTAACTATCAATTATTTTCTGCAACAAATAAAATACCGTACTCCAAACTGATACAGAACTGCAGTGTTCTGTCAAATCTTGGAGCAAATGCCCCATCATCAAAACAGTGGGAAAGATTTCAGCGTCAGACCCTTGAAAAAGTAAATTATCCAAATGCATTTTCAGGCCTAGAATGTCCAAAAATCGACATAAGCTGGAGTTTCATCCAGAACCCACTGGAGGAAATTACAGCGCTACCCCATCCTCCAGAAAAGTAAACCAAAAAGAAAAAAAACGAGAAAGAAATGATCGACAGGGTAGAAAAAGATGTATAAAACTCACTGCAAAGGCTCAAGGTGACAAGCTGACAGCCATCCAAAAGGACAAGTACATTCATGGCTTGGACTTAGGCGGAGCACATTCGACTAGCAGTAGCAGGTAAAAGTAGATATGTTTCAATACCTCTATACTGCCATTAATCCACCACACTGGGCCTGGCTGTTCGATTTGTTTCTAGCTAATAGATATAAAATGTGCCATATCTATCGAGACTTACTGCAGCATACTTGCTTTTGGTGATTTTATTTCACATTTTTATTTCACATGAAAATAAATAAATAAAAAATCTTGAGTTGACGAGAAAACAAGTCATTACCGCCTGGTACCAAGGACCCAGTGGAGGCCGATCCTCCAGACGTGGAAGTAGCCAAGGCGGCGGCGGCGGCCTGCTGTACATCATTGAGTTGAGGGGCTGATTGACCCCGCCGACCACACTCCACACAGCGTACTGACACCAGCGTCCCCTTCGAGTCGTCAGCAGCCACGTCCTTGCGCTTCCAGATGGGCGATTCATTTACCAGAACCTGGGTAAACATATCCAAAGTTATCTGGCAAAAAGTGGAATCGCTGTCGCTAGTGCATGCCACATCTTGTTTATATTTGCCAGATAAGAGCAGCAATTTACAATTGCACATTTTGGCTGGGGGTTTGACCCCGAAACCTTCCCTTCCCAAAGGGCAGGTATCCCATCTAAAACAGTCCACCACCATACTCCACCAAAGAAGTAGTCTGGGTAGAGGCTGTTCGATTTTTTTTAGTGAAATGGTGTGTATAGGTGCATTTTTGGCACCGTTTGATAAAAAACTGCTTAAATTTAGACGCTAGATAATAGTCATTTGTGGTCTATTGGAGAAACACCTGCCTCTGGTGCCCCTCAATGGCTACATCAGTGTAATAGCTTTGAGAACTATATGCAGAACATTGCCAACACTTTAGCTGCTATTGCAATACTTCCATACACTTGATTATCAACGGAGAAAGTATGAACCGCGGTGGAGTTCTGCTGCTGGTGCCTGGAGTTGCAGAGTCTGAGACTGGAGTAGATGTTGTGACGCGGTGCAGTCAGCAGTTCGTCCACCCCAGCATCCACGTACTCAAGCGCGCCCATACTGCCACCGCCGCCGCCGCCGTCGTGCTGATTACAATACAAATAGAGTTGCATAAATTAACGATTTATCTCACGATAACACGTTACACATTTTAGCGATTCATAAAAATGAAATCGTTAAATTTTCAATAAAAATCACGTAACTAAGAATACACTAAAAACTGGAAAAATGACTGGCATTAGATAATAAGTAATCGTGACGTTCTCCGCATTTGTGCATGTGTGACAACTGTTACGTTAGCTGAATAACTTGAAGTTGATAAAAAATGCATTTTAGTTAAAATAAGTAACTGAACTTCTTTCTTTAATATCTTAATTGAAGTATAGCAATAACGACTGCCTGCGTCACTGCTGGTAATGTCAAGGATAATACACAATCTGTTGGTGACGTCATGACGTCTTAAGTAATCGCGACTTTTTCCGCCGCTGCACATAGACAGACAGACAGAGAGACAGACAAACACCACGACAGACAGAACGACGAACACACTATCTCTTCCATTCACTACATTCATTTGGCGGAGTTAATTAACGGCAGGGTAACCAGTTTCCAGAGCATATGAGATTCCCTGATTTACCATGTTTTCCACGTTTCTTCAGGCATATGATCACCCCGTAACAGTAGAAACTTACGGTAGTGTCGTCGGCAGCTGCAGACATGTCGCCGTACGATGAGTCAGTGAGAGAGTGCATCTGTTGGAATGTGGTCGACATGCAGGGCATCAGCAACTGGTCAACTTCATCAACTGCTTGTAGAGCCACTTCGTCTACGTCCCAGCTAGCAGTCAGCGCATCGATGTCGTCTAAGTTGGACGTAACCACCGCAGCCTGGCTCGCAAGCTATACAACCAGTCATTAAACTATCAATCAATCAAAGTTTATTGGAGTACAGGGTAGCACAAGTGACGATAATTCGTTTACAGTTCAATTGACTAGGCGAATAAAAGATGACAAATTTAAACAAGCAGACCAGGTGGCATGGTGACGTTATGTTATAAGGCGTTCTTGAACTTACGTAGGTTCGACCCCTGGTTGGGTCGCTATCAAGTGGTTACTACATGAATGGGTGACTGCCTGTGACCAGATAAACCATCTCGGTATATAACCAAACACCAACTCAGCCTTCCATCCCGCCGGGGTAGGCAAATCGAGTACCAGCCTGTCTGGCTGAGACTAAAGCGTGGCGCGTTCACCTGTGTCAGTGGCAGGCAACACTGTATGATCCCACATGGCAAGTGACGCTCCGTAACTCTCTGTAGGTTTCCGATAGAGAGCTATACACACCTTTAACGTTTATCAAAGGTAAAGGGTGCCATACCCCCACAAGGGGCATAGGCGACGTGCTCATCTCTCCTCCTATGACCGTACAGTCCCTAAGTGGATAGACCACAGAGACAGTGACGCATGCCAGTGCGACGCCAAACATACGGTTACCTTCCCAGCCGTGAAGCGTCACCGCCCTTTGGCCGCTCCCAAATTATACTGCCTGCTGAACGAAGGCACACGTGTGCGAACAACTTGCCCATGGTTGTTACTTAGCAGTGCACCGGCCGGGAGTCGAACTAGCGACCTCGCGATCACTACTTCACTAGTCCGACACGCTACAGTTAAACTACCAAGGCACACAATGACAGCAAATGTGACGAATAGTACCTCGTCGTCGGAAGCAGGTAACGGTGCGGTGGAGACGACGTTGACGGGCAGGGGGCGACGCTCGTGCCGATAAACCACCACTGCGGGACCCCGGGCTGCTGCTGGATCCATGTCCACGAGTCCCCGGGTTGCTGCGGCCTGTGGACGCGAGTCCTTTGACGAAGTGACGGAGAACGTATCTGGACTGGCCGCGCAGCAGGAGGGCAGCACCGTCTTGCCACCACGCTGATGATGACGATGATGATGATGCCGGGTAGTTGTCGTCGTCGTGGTCGACGTCGTGACGCTGACGCCGTGAGACTTGTGGACGGAGCTGACACAGCTATCAGACTTGGACTTAGAGGCAGAAGGGTCGCGGTCAGGGTAATGATACTGGCAGACGCTGTGGGACTTCTGAACGGAGCTGACGTTGCCGTGAGACCTGAAGGCAGCAGGGTCAACATCGGAGTCGGGGTAAGGGTTGTGGTTGACGCTGTGAGACTTGTGTACGGCAGCGTGTCTGTGTGTCGCTGCTGTGGTTGTGGTGATCCAGCGCACGGTGTCAACGCTGCGTCCGTGAGAGTCCGTCAGCTGGACGTCCCGCGCCCTTACACGACAGCACACTCCGCCACCCAAAACCCGCGTCTCGACCCCCGGCATCGTCCCGGGGGGCTCCAGACACCGGGACAGCCGGGAGCCCCCCTCAGCCTCGAGTCGCATCCGGGCAAAGCTCCGACTGAGTCGGTAACGTCTATACGCCGTTTGGATCACGCGCGCTGCCCGCGACGCGACGGCCGTTCCGCCGTACTTGCGGCACAGCATCTCGACCTGCTTGTCGCGCAGGTCGGGCGACAGCTCGTAGCCACGTGGCCCGCGCCAGCGTTGATGACACGACGATGACGTCATGCTTGCGTCATCCTCCGCAGCTCGCTTCAACGCCGGCCTGCAGCGGTACACAGCAGTTACAACAACTTACACGATCCAGGAAAGGTTGGTTTGGACTCAAGATATAACAGCCAGAATATGGCAAAGACGTTTCCAGCACTTTGAATATGCCTTCGAATGGAACAAGGGAGATACCTCAAACTGGCATTAAAAAGTTGCATGCATGGAAAAAGTAAAGAAAAACTAAAGAAGACGTGACTTGACTTATTGCCTTGGCTGGATGGGATAAAGAAGAACATAGAATCACTCAACATGATGATCCAGGAAGCCACAAAGAATGCACAAAACGGAGCAACCTGAAGAAAAATCCAGAAGAAGCTGCCGAACGTTGCATGCCTCTTGAGCGACGCCAAGGCAATAAGTCAAATAAATCAAGTCAATGCGATTGGAAAATTCAATAGTAAACCTATGAAAAATTCACAACTATATTCAGTTAAAACTGAACTTCCATCGCTGCTCGTTTTCGTTAACAAAGTTATCAATCAGCTACTCAGCTATAACAGCTATCACAAATGCATGCACAACCACCGAGCGTATCCCATCCACACAGTTTACAAAAATAAATAAATTACAAAACAGCGTCATTCTGTTAGTTTTCCAAATAATAAAAATCCGAAATATACGTTGTGTAGGGAATTTAACTCTGAGTAGCAGATGTGAGTTTTATGACGATGACTTCACTGTGACGTCATTTATAAACATAAATGTACAAAACATCAGTTTATACGCTCGTTACCGGTGACATGCAATGACTGACACATCGAAAACAGCAAAAATCATAAAAAGGTGATATCACTCACCATCACATCGTCTAACTGTCAATGTGCTGTTAAATAATATCACCTTGACCTTTTGGGGTCACGTGACGTCATCGGTCACGTGACCATTGGACTCGTTCAAAATTTCTAATGCCTAATCGCGTGAATGATCGTTACATTCCATAACTCTATATTATTTCATTATTACACAGTTTCGTACCGGTACGTCCGTCGAACGAAAAAAAGGTATGTCTTACTCTGTCCGTCTGTCGTCTGTCTGCCTGTCTTACACTGCTAAATTTATATTTCTGTTAAACTTGCAAAATCGAAAACGACAAAGAAAAACTGACTGAGAGACTCGCCTGTACGAGGTCATCACCGGCTGCTGATAATGATTGTTTACGTGGTTGTCATGGCGATAGTAGTGATGATGGTGATGACGGTGATGATGACGACAGCACAACGATGGAGACTGGGACTCTGCTGATGACGTCACTGATGACGTCATAGACCTGGGACTGCTGCAGACGCACGGTGCGTCGACGCTGCACGGCGACGGCATGACTTTGACGTCATTCGCCGCAGCGTGACACGATGATGACGCAGAACATGACGTCACCGAACTCAGCCCGTTCACACTGCAGCACAAACAACAACAACCATTGAAATAATAGCAATAATAATAACAATCATCCACGTCCAATCTTTATCCAATCTAGTTTAAGACAGCACACAAAAGCTGGATAGAAATTGAGCCAGACCGATAGAGAACTCAAGAAAGACGACCAAGAAATAAGGAATTCTTAAATTTCACGTTCGAATCAAACAGAAAATATACTCTGCCTGTATGCATATTCCTTGTATGTATGCACGCAAATAGATGCATTATGATAACGGGAACTCTATCACGTAATGACCAACCCTGTCGTCACGGTCTTATCAAATGTACCAAATGCTTATAGTTACACTGCCCATACAGTCAGCGTTAGCTGTTAGCGTGTTGAGTGGGCCGGAAAACAGGGCATAAAGCTGGTGCTGGTTCACACGCCGAGACGGCATCTATAGAACACCTGCAAGCAAAGCAATAAAACTCGCCCAAGGTAACATAGCGCTGTACGGACCACACGCATACCCGGTACCGTATACCACGGCGATGACAACACGTGCAACAATTGTTTCGACCACATCAACGACAGCCGAAACCGCGTATACTGTTGTGCACCCGTGAATAAAATGCACGCAAAGACATGTACCAAGCGAACGAGCTGAACCGAAATGAACTGCAAGTTAAAGTTCAGTTCTTTCCCTTATACCCAAGACACACCGAGTTGCGACTTACGGCGACTTCAAATCGTCGTCGGTCGCAGCAAGTCGCAACGTGGTCGCCCCTAATCGCCGTCTTGCGGTCACACCGAAACACAGATCGCAACGGATTGCAGTGTTTTTGTGCTGTACTCGAAATGCGAATCGTCCGACTGTACTAAGACTGTATACAGCGAGTTTACTGCGACTGTACGGCGACTTAAGGAGACCGACTGCGACCGCGTTCGCAGTAGGGTCGCTCAGTGTCGCAGTACGCTCGATATGTGGTCGCAGTACGGACCGCATAGTCGCAGTGCAGTCGCAGTACACTCGTGCGACCGCAGATCGAGTGCAGACCGAATACAGTAGCAGTGCGACCAGGGACGATCGTACTGCGACCACAGTAGGAGCTGTGCGAGAGCAGACCGACAGCAGACCGATCGCACTGCGATAGAAGAGTCGCCGCAAGAAATTTTGAACAGTTCAAAATTCCTCAGCGACATACAGCGACCGTATGGCGACCAGTGCGACCGACCACGACCGCACTGCGACCGTACTGGGACCTTACTGCGATCTACCGCGATTTGGTCCGAAAACTGGTCGCAGTACAATCGCAGCCTCGGTGTGACTGGGGTATTAAGGCTTAAAAATTAATAGAATATGTCAATGTATTAGAAAGGTAGACTGCAATGAGAATTGATGTGAATAGCCTTGGCCCTATCTGGCACCGTTTTTGTCAGAGATACGGCGAGTTATTAGTTGAAAATCGCCAATTTTCGCTGCCCCCTCTCAGCTATTGCCCTCTTCGGATGATCCGGGTGACTCCTTTCAAAGTTCTGGAGACCCTTAAAAGTCCTGAAACTATAGTCTTTCACGGAGCTGACAGAGAAGATTTCGCGATCCTAGGTTGCATCGTGTGACGGATAGACGAACGGAGAGACAGACAGACCCCTTTGCGATAGCTAAGACGGAGCTTCTGCATAGCTATCTATGCTAACGCCCGATAAAAAAACTCCTCCCATATGTTGTACGACAAACTAAAAGTATACAGCCAATCCGCAACCACAGTAGTTGTATACATCAGCAAGTTCCACAACAGTGGCTACTATCCCCCCAAATATGGAATCAAAATCGGGCGCAACTCCCCCTCCCAGTTTTGGGCTAAGGTTCCCCCCAATTTCTGACTCAAGTTTTCCTTTCCATTTGGGCTTCTTTACCCTCTAGGGAGAAAGTTTTTTTAAAGATGTAAAATGCAAAGTGAAAAATAGGGGGAAGTAAAAATAGGGGAGTTTTTTTGTTAATGGTGCAGATTAAAAATATAGGGGAAGTAAGAAGTAAGGGGAAAGTTTTGATCTACAACCTTATCAAAACTCCCCTCCCCCCCCGATTTTTCACTAAGCGCAAGCTGCGTCCACCAGGTATAGAGATAGAAGCCACTGACAACAAATACAAGTAAATGTATGGAGCATCGGCATTATAAGTCACAGAACTTGCCGGGGCAATGCTTAACTAATACACCGCGAGTATGCTGTCGCTATTAACACACAGCAAAACGCAAAGCAGGCTGGTGGCCGCAGAGGAAAGAGGAGTGGGTGGGTAATAGCGTGTTGTAGTGCAGCGTTTGGTCATTGTGGTGCAGTATGCTTTAGTTCTATTCATTCATGATATCAGCGTCATCAACATCACGGTCACACATTTCCGCCAAGCAGACGCATAAAATTCGACCTCATTGCATATAGGCCTAATATCACGTAGGCCTACATCGCCCCTTTCTCTGACGCCGATACGGGTATACGCAAGCACGCCACTATTGTAAGGCCGTCGATAGGTTTGGCCGCACGCAAAGTTACTGCCTCCATCTATCATCCGCGTTCGAAAACAAAATAACGCCGTTAAAATTGTAACGCAGTCTAAACGATGACTTTGCAGCATGTCGCTGCCGACGTGACGACGCATCTATCCACGCAGGCGCCTCTATCGTGACCCCCTGGCGGTTGCCGGCATGACAAATGAGCGCGGCCATGGCGGGGGCTGTCGCCGCAATAATGTCTTCACGATTCTACCAACAAACAGAGTAACGTATACAGACGGACAGACACTCAAACAGAAACTGCCAAAAGTGCATACAGTAACCAGGTTGCTATAAAACACGTAGATACGCCCACCGCTTGCTATGCAAGCCAGTCAGTATATGAAACATGGCAGATAAACAGACATCACATATAGGTAGCGCAGTGATTTGGCTGCCTGGCGGGCGACTAATACACAAAACGATAAAGCTAATAGCAGCGACGGCGGGATATAAATCACATATAGACTACCAGGAACAACCAGCAGCCCAATTTATCAATGTATTCAGACCAAGCAGACAACGTAATGTCATCGCTATGGGAGCAACAGCAGCAGCAGCATTAGAGCACTAGCCTATAATATTCATCAGATGATCTGATGCTTACGTTTTAGTCTGCAGTGAGACAATATGGTACACAGCAGTTCAGCATATACGCAGTGAACTATGGACAACAAGAAGCCCAGCTGTCGCTAGGGTCAGCCGAACGTACCGCCTACTTCTAAAGGCCAGCGTCCGACTTCCCGTTGCACAGAGAAAGCGATTTCCCAAAGGTGACTGACTGACTACAGTTCCATACACGCTACGCTAACGCTGCTATCAATGCCAGAATACGGTATGGCGCACGTGGATGATAGATGCAGGCAGCAACATTGCGTCGAAAATTGCTGCTGAACCGCTGCAGATAGCAACATGGTTAGAATTGACAGCTTATGGGAATACCATCGCCGACCCCCTTAATGCGGATTATAAGACGGCGCAAAGCAAGACGCCATGACGTCACAGTACATAACGTATCACCATCAATCCAATTCATCAGAATGCAAGTGGGTGGCGCTAAGCACTGACAGACGTCATTCAGTCTCATCATCTGTGTGAGAATCCTGCATCCAGGAACCAACAGAAGATATGATACACAAGTTCCATCAATACACTGCACGGTTATAGGGCTAACAGCACCGCATGCCAACCTATTTCAACACGCTTTCACTCATGCATATACTCTGCATTAGAGACATTTTTGTACATGTGCTTTACGAATGCATTTTGATTTGATTTGATAAAAAGTGAATCTGCAATTAGATAATCATCAAAAATCCCGCTTCACCCCTAATGCATCACTACAACGGTGAAATATAGGCATCTTTAGAATAACTTTTGGTATACTCTAATTCAAGCTTATCAAGTTTACTACTGATGTAGCTGGTGAAAAGATTATGAAAATTGGTCAGTATTTGACTAAATTATGAATGCACATGAAAAATGTGGGCTTACTTCTTTTATGAGCCACCAGATAAAGCAATTTCTGCACTGCACTTACCGCATAAAAACCATCATACACAGCAGACTGAAGCAATCAACAGCAATGTATAAGCCTACAGCAACGTGTTAGATGCGACAAAACGTTACCCCGGAAATAGCACATAGCATCTAGCTGCTTATCCACACTATACATATGGTACATAGCTAAACTAAGCGTTAGTGAGTCACGGCACGTAACAGTAGTTAGTAAATGTAGGCTAATTTGACACGACTCATACACAGACGAATTAGTCACTAATTACAGTTAATATAGCTTCAACTTATAGCAGGCATATAGCGTCATCACTACCAATAATCCATCAGGCAAACCTAATTATCCCTATAGTAAAAGTTGGCACACTTTCTGTACATCATGCTACTACATGTAGATTTTTTCACACTGTTTTAATGGCTTAATACTACTACGTAATACCGCGACGCCAATAACAGAAACACGTTTCTGTGTGGATTAATTCAGCGCGTCAACGCAAACAGAAACGGATACATGTAACAGATAGACTGTCAAACCTTGCTCAAGGCTAAGTACTGTCCGCAGGTAGACACAGTATGATACAGACAAAAAACGCACAAAACCCATGTGACCTTGACGTTTGAGTACGACCTGGAAATTCAATATGGTTCTAGAGGTTGCCGAGACACATGCCCACGAAAAACTTCATCAAGCTATGTGCAGCGGTTCATGAGTTGTCACGTTGCCAGAGAAACAGAGAAACGGATATAAAACTTAGCGACGATGCTGAAAACAATACTATGGTCGCTACCGCGGACAGTAATAACATACAGACGAGCGCGCCATGTTCTAACTCTAACTGGCGCTAATTATTATCGATCAGAAAGGTAGCACAACGACTCAACGAGTGCGACATTTGCACTTTGTCGTACAGATGCTAGACTACACAGCTGGTGACGTCACTGCTGCAGAGACTGACACGCACGGGTGCGAGGAGTGGAGGGGATCAAAGCCTGCCTTGTGGTCGCACGCGCCTCGTGACAATGTCACAAGTCACGAGCACCTGTGCTCCAGTTCACGCACGCACACACGCACGAACCAGCGTGCTACATGATTGTTCGCCGCCATCATCAATACAGTTCTGCAAATGCAGCAATTAAAAATACTGCACGTAAAAAGACAGTCCTGCAGGCATGGAGACTGACGCACTTTGGCCATGTAGTCCGAATAAAGAAATAATCGTTAGCCACGTTATACTTCTGCATAGTTACACATATGGCCATTGTCTCAGACTCTCAGAGACATGCAGACTGAGAAAGAAATGGAATGACAGCATGCGAGAGTACTGCGCAGAGATGGGCATTGCAGTAAGTCACGATGGAGCGGTCACGATGGAGAAACACTGTTCTACGGGCTGCTAACGCGTAGCGACATCGTCGTCACAACAACGGCATTAGGCAAAAGTCAAGTTAGCCTCGCAGCATACTATGCAGATACACTGTCTTAGCAGCTATCGTAGTGGCGTCCGTCCGTCTGTATGTGTGGACGTCACGGTCACACCCTGGCAAGCGCTGTATCACAACGACGCAAGCTAAAATCACGAGGTCTACAGTCTCAGCTCCACCAAAGACTCTGGTCTAGCATGGCAGTCGTATTGCAATGCCGATCGAGCCGTGCAATACAACGTACTGGTAGTTTTACAGATGCGGACAGAGTATCTTGAACTTCTTGTATCCACTAAATGGCTGGAACGACGTCAAAATGGCGCGCTGCATAACTTAGCTTAACTTGCATAACTCAACTTGTTGGTGGCGTAGCATAGTGGTTAGAACGTCAGTTCTGACAGGCAAACTTTCCCTATATCGTGCACTAGACTGATGGATGGCCGTTTGACCACTTCGTGGGTAAAGCGTCCGCTATCAGTCAACCAAGAAGGCCAACTCAGCCTGCCATCCCTCTGGGGTCGGTTAAATGAGTAATAACCCATTTATATGGGCTACGGAAGGTGGGGACAGAGTACAGCTGACTGGAGCTGCATAGCCGGCCGCTGCGCTAGCCTGTGTCTGCAGGCTGCTCGCGGTGGCTGAGCGGCCGGCGGCTCTGGTCAGTGACGAAAGCGCATTAGAGGCGTGTTCGCGACGATGCGCTATACAAATTGACGACCTTTACCTTTTTTAGCTGCAGACGAGCGTACCTTACCTAAAACCTGCTCATAGCGACCGTCTCGCTATATGAACAGCTCGCCGACTGAAAACGAAACTCAGTTTTTGTGAGTTTTCAAAGTTCTGAGACTGAGCAGGTTCAGACTCAGTTGCGTCAAGCTGAGTCGCTATATATGAACAGGATTTTACATCTAGTCCAGTGCCTTTAGCATTCTGTGGTGCTTGCTGTCTTCATGTACCTACTAGAGGTTTCAAGGTGTACAGGTTTCAAGACGATCTATAGGCCTACAGTGTATTATGCGAGTGTAACGTATGTAACGAAGTATAATACACTGCAGACCATGTTGAAATGTACTTATTATGACTGCGATCGACGGTGAGTTCTGCCTGATAATGATTGCTGTCAAATACTGTATAAGCAACCGCAGTATTTGGTGCTGTATACAGACCCGAGACATGTTTTCGGCATCACGCTAATGCTAATGTGGAGTGAAATCATCACGGGCAGTTATAACACTCCAGACACTGCAGTGAGGGATAAGCAACAAAACTAGGTCATGACATAAATCACTACAGTAACAGCACGCACAGGTGACCAGTGCAGATAACCTCCCGAAGATCCGCCTCTAATTCACACACGGATGCTGTCAGTCAGCATACAAGCACTAATTCGGCAGCGTTTGTTTGGCCTAAACTGCACCTGCTTCGACTTATTCTACGACAAACCCACAACTAATTGAAGTAGAACGCCCGCAGTGCTTGATGTTACACACTGTTACACTGTTTACAACTTGACCACTCCGGCGTGTGCGTGCGTCTATCAGCCAAACTCTGCCGATGATGGCTGCCCAAGAAGGGGTGTCTACGTCCATTGAGGACTATACTCCAAGCGTATTACTTCTCTCAAGAGGAGGCAAATTTTAGGACTTCAGCGGGGGCAGTCATCGTTCCACCAGAACTTGACCAGAAGTGTTATGTGAGGCTAAAATGCGCAACTCCGCCTCGGACCCCAAACCTTACGACGCTCCGCAGATCCCTTAATAGCCCGGGCAGGAAAATACCCCTTCCCGTTTCCCACTCCATTCGACGCTTCAACCTCTTAACACATTGGCCAAATTTTTCGGGCACCCATAAGCAAGGACACCGTCGGCGTCGCCTGTCATTGGCGGCAATGCAGCCTGAGTTTGGAGTGAGGGAGGTACGCGTCGACATTGAGGGGGAGGTTTAACATTGGAGGCGGAGTGGGGGATGGTCTTGCGTACTGTGTTCAAGGGTGATACACGCCCCTGTGCCGAAGGTCCGCCCTGTCGAAGGTATGAAACACATCTCTGTGCAGTGGACCAGTGAGGTGCTAGCGTGAGGCGCCAGGTATTTGCACTGAAGAAGGACGCTAATAAAAATACAGACATGCAGCAGCAGCTGTTGTTGCTGCCGGACTCGCTGCCATTACCCAACAGCAACTAAGTGTATACGTACTATACCGGCAAAAATCCCCAAGTCCACTACTTGGATTTGCAGCCAACTTGTTGCAGAAAATGTTGCACAACAGACTTGGGCTGCACAGCAAACCCACAAGTTGTACAAGCCTAAAACTAATCCAAAGACTGACATCTCGTCCCCCACGTAATCCATAATCGAAATCGGCTCAAGTCCTCCCTACTTTCTCCTCCTTCCACCCCCTTTTCC
>Ga0209671_1001002_pt1 | contig 21950 bp, 11 predicted proteins | sample WorMetHERISLAND2_2_FD_187401 | JGI IMG/M metagenome (GOLD analysis project Ga0209671, IMG submission 187401) | Marine gutless worms symbiont microbial communities from Max Planck institute for Marine Microbiology, Germany - Olavius geniculatus... | ecosystem: Host-associated > Annelida >... | reverse complement strand
ATGATGTTGTGTACAGTGAACGGATACGCCGCGTTTGCAATATACAGAATCGCTGCAGCCTGCAGGCTCTCGCGGGACTACCTACATTCGAGATTATACCTGACGCGTGCAGGTTCAATAAATACGTTTGTACTCGGCGGCGCAGTGATGGAGTTCGCGGAGGATCGGTACCAGCAGCAGCAGCAGCAGCAGCAGCAACTGCCACTCAGCGCGTTCGATCATCAACGTCTGGCCTACGTACGACGGACGGGCGTGTAATTGGAATTCGCTCGCTTCGATCAGCGCAACCGACCGGTCACCGCTGCGCTCGTCAACTGCAACTATTACGTCGAAACACCACTTACTTTGATTTGTTTTGGATTTCAAATAATCTGCAGATCTATAAAGCGTCGCGCTTAAACTCATAGTTCTCAGGCGCGCCTGTTACGAGTATCGGCACAATCGAAAAGCCGCGACTTGAGGCGTGATTTCTACCACGGTTAGAAGTTAGGACTGATGTCTACTAATATCACTGTCGTTCAGTTCAGACGAAAAGTCGTTGTACAATTTGTTGTAAAATATTATTGTGCAGCAAACTGTACAACAAGTCCAGATCGTAGTATAGTGGAGTATGGGCTTTGGGCACTCGATAAGTGAATTCCATCGACGTTTAAACGGCGTTTACTCGTTGACCAGTGCGTACGTAGTGGGGTCAGCCGCGAGAGGAAGTTACAGCTTTTTTACCTATAGACTTATAACCCTACTCATTGCAGTATCATTATGCCGCTTAGTGGGCTTTATGGTTAAACTCCAGTTTGCACTAAAACATCAGTGCGCCGTTTAACCGAATCCGATCAGAAGCCGTATGCGCGGCTTTTTACGCGCAACAGCAGCTACTGCTGTAGCGCGTTTTAGCCATCGCAATTCTGTCCGTCCGTCCGTCTCTCTGTCACACGGGTGGATCAGTCAAAAGCGGTTACTCCTGAGTGAGATCCGTAACGTTGTCATGGGCTCAGTTTACCAGCGGGCTGAGTTTACCAGAGGGTACTGAATAAGCTGAAACTTTGAGTTGTTTACGCTTTTTGGCAACTTAAAAGATTGTGTTGCGGCTTACTTTGCTATGAAAATTAACAAAGTTTGTGCTGAATAAGCACGAACAAGCTGTTTGGTTCGAACAGACGGAAAACTGTGTTTCAGACTGTTACCGAGTTAAAACTGTTTCGCCTAATTTAGCAGTCTCTATAAGTGAAACGCCATAATCGTCTAGCCCGTCGCTCATGTTTATAGTCACAGCGAAACCGAATTTTCAGACATTAGAATCAGCTCAAAACAAAGTTGGTGTTCATGCGCCTGTACTTATCTATATCGGTTTGTGGTGGGCAGCGGAGAAGTGATAAAGACGAATGCCACGAACAAATTGACGAACGGAAAGACAACCACAAAGTTACATAGTGTTAAATGTCGTGTTTGCGCAGATGGGCCTAGCGCTCTAAAGTTGGAAGTTGGAATAGACGCCTAATGATATTGTAGGCTATGAACAATAAAAGCAAAGGCTGTTTCCAAAAACTGAGAAATACAAGTAATCTGAGCAAAGCTCACGTGACGCGCGACAGCATCGGTCCTGCCACCTGGGGAATCAGTGTAGGGGCCGACAACGTGCAATAGAATAATAATGCGTTTTGAAAAATTACCCAGATTCGGGGCCTCCGTATGGAGGACTCCTTGAATGAATGTGCAGGTCAAAACTCCGACTGTTATAGTCTACTTTCTATGCTAGAAATTTCACGCGCAAATTGTCCCGGTATATCTCTAATACCCGGTTACTTCGGTGCAATTTATGCCAGGGTGTGACAGAGTCAGACGGACGCCTCTATACGATAGCTAAGATGCGCTTAAAATGTGACGCGTAAAAATGAAACGAAAATGACTAAAAGTTCAACAATAGACCTAACACGTGTGGAATAACAAAAATACAGTAATTACAGAAAAACTATCAAACTCAAACAACAGTACTAGTCCTACCCTTAACCCTTGTCTCGGCAACGGTTTTTGCGACGTTTGTCGGCAACGGGGGGGGTGAAATGACCCCAGGCATATCTAGAGTTCTAGAGCACATAGCGACACGGCTACCCCCATATTTTCGGGGTCAAGCCTTTCAATAGTGATACTGCCGACGTTGAGGGAGGTCGGTATTCAAGATGGCGGCCACAAAACCGGTAGTACTAATGATGTCGCTGGTTTTCCAGATACACGTGTCGCTCCAACGTTAGCATCGGCGTTTACGATTATGTACAAAACATTTTAATCTCCAAAGATATTGACAACCCAGACTTTTGTATTTGCAACAGAGCAAAGAGTGGTAATGATAATGTAGAGACTGCAGACCTGGTATTGACGGTAAACAAGTAATAGGGTGTTTACACGATCCAGCAAACGTCCAGCATTACATTTGCTGGAAGTTTGCCGGAAGTTTACTGAAACGTGTAAACACCCCATAACTGAAGTAAGGCTATTGAACTGCGCTTATCTGGCAACATAGGCAGAATGACGAAGGATCCAGGTACCTTTAGCAACTTGTAACAGTATGGATGCGGCAATCATCGGCTACACGTTTAACACTAAAAGAAGTTGAGACCGCATTATCTGCACACTAATATTTGGGGACAACCAGCTCTCGAACGAGCAGTATTGTACGATCGTCTTAAGTCGATGCGCCCCAATGCTATAGACGACTGCAGGCATCACGTGGTGGTCACGTGACGGATTTGACAGCGCTGACGCCGGAACGCCGCACGCATGTCGGACGCCGATAACCTTTCTGAACATCTGAACCAATCCGGCGGGTATCGTTATGCTGGGAAGTCACTCACTTTCTGCCGTGCGCCAGCGACAGTGACAGGTTATAGTTGGCTTGCGGCCGTCAGCCTGTCCGGTAATGCGACATGGGCAGAGAGTAATTTGTTACCGTTCCCACTCGATTCTGTATAGGACTATTCCAGCAACCACTACCACTGGGTAGCTATTGGTAATAGTTGATCAATGCAAGTCCCACAAAAAAACACCTTGCCGCCGTGCATTCAATCAGGTATCACTTATCGACTTCGTCGAAGAAAGCGGGTTGTGTTTTCACCCGTTTCTTTCTGTCTGTCTGTGCGCCAAAAATACGTTATTGTAGAAGTAAAGCGCGAGACAAGGGACGCGTAAATTGATTAGAGTCCCCACATCCTGATAATAATAGGAGTATACATCTAAAAAAACTTAACCCTTTCTATAGTTTTACGCGCGAAAGCAGCTACTGCTTCAGCGCGTCCTAGCCATCGCAGTTCTGTCCGTCCGTCCGTCCGTCTGTCTGTCCGTCACACGAGTGGATCGGTCAAAAACGGTGCAAGCTAGGATCACCAAATCTTCACCATCGGCTGCCTGGAAGACTCTAGTTTAAGGAACCGTAAAGCTTTTCCATAAATTCGAGGGGGTCACCCCCGAACGAGGGCGCTAAATGAGAGGAGGTAGAAAAATTTGCGACTTTCAGCTAATAAGTTGTTGTACCTCAGTAACGGTGCGAGAGAGGGCCTAGGTTACGATTAATCACTAATAGGAAGTCGTACGCTGGCTCTCAATTAGCGCCGAATTCAAATGACCTTGGATGACCTTAAACGCCAAAATAGGGGTTTCTATGGATTTTGTTCGCGATTTCGGACTGCGTAACACATTTCAAGAGCACCGCAATCAACTGAGATAGACATGGACAAGCTGCGTATGAAATTTTCACCATTGAACGTAGATTTCGACGGTCCAAGTCTCGATTTTCTAGGTTTAAGAAAACCTGCGCACGAGAGCATCAAACAGCGGTAGCCCCGTAAAAGTCATTTTACCGTTGTTGGTCAGTCTTTCGTGAAAACGGTTGCAGATTACCATGGGTATGCTGCCTATCACAGCAAGCACTAGTGACGAGCTTTTAGTCGTATCAAGATCAATGACTTTGAAAGACCCTGAACTTCCAAAATAAAGGGTTTTATTGATTTTTGCGATCTTCGGCTGCAGCGCACTCCAAGAATGAACTGCGACGAAATGGCTAGAGATAGACTGACAGTTTGCGAACCGGAACTGCTATAGGCCTTCGCGCGTCTCGTGAGCATTAGCTCAAATTTCTTGAAGTCGGATGTCATCCAATCTGACAATTCATTGCATCAGTGAAAGAATTTCGAAAATCCATTAACATTTGGCGTAGATGTGGACAATACAAAATTGCGACGTTATGGGGAACGGTGTACAGTGCTATTACAAGAGATTGTCTCTGAACGCCACCAATCCTTCGTATGTACGCCTTACGTTGCATACCAATGTCATTAAACGACTACGAAAGTTACGAAACCGACTCAATTAAACGCCAATCGTTTCGTCACTGAATTACGCATAGCAAAGAGCAACGACGTCTCATTGGGTATACACGGCAACGAGCAGACGCGTATAAAAGCCAGGCACCTCTCATGCCTGCACATTCGTGCTGATAAAAGATTTATATGTTGTACCACCATGCCACAGTCTTGTTTCATGAAAGCGAAAAAAAACAGACGGCCGCGTGTTCGTCGACAAAAAAGAGCTAACTCGCGAACTACACTGTGTCCCAAAAACATCCTCTACATTTTCGGTTGTAACTTAAAAGATTATCCAACTTTGACAATTTTTGGTATGAATATTGTTCAGACAACTGGCAACTAAACTGACCACGTAAATTTCCCACCTCACCGAACATCTGCTTCTGCACTACCTGGGGAAAACACAGGCAACGAAACATTACATTTTTGTCCAATGCTGTATTATTTAATCAAAATTATGCACAAAAGCATACTTTTGTTCACATTTCTGACACTGGCTGACAGTTCATCCAATTGTTTAGTGTTTCAACTGCCTACAGTAAAACTGCTCGAAATGTCAGCCCATTAATAGGCACTGAAATGCTTTCTCCATTCACTGACAGCAGCATCGATAATGTTCTGCTCCAAACCAATCCAGATTTTACGAGTCACTTATTGAATTCATGACCGTTATCTGGTAAACACATTGCTGCATGACAGTCAAATCTTGTAATCGAGTGGCTGTTGGGGGCCACAGATCTGGACAGAAGGAATTTATTGTTTTTTTTATTCATCTTAAAACGTATTTCGCTTGGTCTGCCCATGCAGCGCAAAAGCAGGAGTGCAGACGTTAGGTAAGGTGGGAACTTAAGCAGACATTTAACAGCCAGTTGTGTCAGAAATATTTGTGCCAAAAATTATTAAAACCTGGTAATCCTTCTTAAAGTTATGATCGACAATGTCAGAGATGTTTTTTCACGTTTTTTTTAATTTCAACGCATATTTCACTTGGTCATCTGTCGCTGGGTAGTGCAGAAGCAGACACTGGGCAAAGTGGAAAACTGAACAGTCATTTGATGACAAGCTGTGTGAGGAATATTCATACCAAAAATTATTAAAACGATAATTCGTCTTCAAGTTACAATGAAAATGTTGGGGATATTTCTTGCGACAAGTAGACTATCTAGCAGAAGCAAGGTCTCTGTTACAAGTATAGGGTTCCAGAGCACTTATTAAATTTAAAAGCATGCGATGGATATTCTCATCACATCAGCTGCATTTGCTCTGATGCTATTTTCACATTTATTGAAATGCATAAACAGTAAAAAGTTAGATATGTATTGGCAAAAGCACAACAAAATAAAAAAATGCTGAAATCACAAATGAATAACTGCATTCAGTTTGTTTGTATCAACTAAGAGATGTGCTAAATTCCAGGCAGTGGCTAATTGGCACCACCAGCTTATTAAGTAGATAGTTGCAGTGTTAAGATTTTAAATTTCGAACAAAACTAGATGGTCGTTACGACTCTGTCAACTATTATGCATCCACCAACATGTGACAAGAAGACAACACTCGAAATATCATCTTAACAGAACCAAAAAATGCATTTTAAGGCATATCTGACCCCACTGCAACCTTGACCCCAAAAGTGAAACATTCATACTTGCCCCAAAGTCCGTTGGTGGTAAAATTTTGGTCAAATTCCGTCAACAAATAACCTAAATACCGTGCTAACAATGTTTGTTCGAGACGCATACACAGATGCACAAACACTCTGAAAACATAGTGTCTCCGGCCACTATGTTGGTGAAGACACAATAGAAATATTTCAGATTGTAATCAATCTAATCTAATTGTCACACATTATCCGCTGATACCGAAAAACCCAAACAGAGCCATTCAACATGCCGAACAAGGACCCAAGTGTATCTGATGACTCATGGCTGATGAACATTTGAGATTCTCCAAAATGTGGACTGTCCACCATCACATGACGTCATCAGTCACGTGAATGATCATGTGTGGTTTCCTATAGGTGGTCAGTTAAAAACCACACGTCCATCTTGCACGGTCATGGAGATATGGAGCAGTTGGAGCCTCAAAAATTCGGGGTCACAATTTTGACCTTTGGGACTCACATGATGTCAACATGGTTCCTACTGCTCTGCAGAATTCATTTTCCCTGACTTTTCCCAGACTTTCCAGAACAAACTGAATCGTTTTCCCTGACTAATCTGTTCACGCGAAATACCAATATTGGTTTTCAATCGCTTACGATCACACTAGAAACAAGGGAGGCAGATCAAATAAAAAAGTGGAGGTAAAAATAATCTGCAAGTGAAAAGAGCAGAAAAAATTTTAAACTGTTGTACGCAGTCTGCATACAACAGTTCAAATTTTTTTTCTGCATCTTTGTTAACTTTTGCATCCTGGTACTTTTAAATTTCCTGACCCTCTGAGTTTTCCCTGACTTTGGAATGTAAAATTCTCCGACTTTCCCTGTCTTCTCCTGACCGTAAGAACCATGTGCCAAATCAAGTGACGATCGATATCTGGTTCAAACTGGAGTAGGCCAAATGTCTAATATTGAATACAGTATTATTATTAACTAGACTACTAAATTCCTAAGTCATCAACCACATTCATATAAATAAGCTCCAACAAGGCAAATTACATTTACAGTCGTTAATCACATATTCATCACAAGTTGTCACGAGGGAGAAAGGCTGGACAACTGTAATGCAGCATCCATCTGCTGGCTTGCTATCTGCTACAAATAACACAAATAATACGCAACAAAATTAACCAACTTCAATGCACTTATGAATACAGGCTTAAAGTGTAGAAGAGAAATTAATACAAAGAAAAGCACACAGCATTACAGCTACAATAAAAAACCCTCTTAGGTTGCATTTTGGCATATTACTGAATATGAGAATAACAATAACTGGAAAACAATTCAAGAGTTCAGACAATGATTCGCCAAGTCAGAAAAAAGTTGACCCCTGAACAAAAATGGTGACCCCTTCACAAAGTCCATAAAAGTATGTAAGGGAGGTGTCAACTGCAACCCCTCTTCAATCATCCCCCATATACACGGAGTTTAGCTGACCCATGCTTACCTGTGTCCTGGAATCAATCAATCAATCCAAAATAACCACTACACACCTCACAGCAGTGGTTTACAAGCTCAGAGATGAAACCTAACCAAAAGTGCAAGTTACAAGTGACTAATGGCCATTAAACCGTGGCATGTGAAACAGACATGCTCAAATGACTCACATGAACTGCACTGATCTGGGACAAGCCGGTCATTACAAGCAGGCGCTGCCTGGATGTATCATCAAGCTCCACATCAGTCGGCACAACATCCGATGTCAACTGACCGAGCAGTGAAGATGTCACGCTGCTGTCATTGGAAGCCAAAGCGCCGGTTGCAACACTACACTGGCTCATCATGGTAATACCCTCACAGTTCTCCATCAGCTACAATTACAACCGAAAACTAATATCTGCATAGAATTGTATCTTTTCCCTCAAAGGCTTCCCACGACATCCTTTGTGTCCAAGCCTAACCGGCCTACTGCAGTTATTTTTGGATTAGGCTGAGCCCGGTAACCACAGCAAAGCAGTGACAGAAAACGAGACATATTAAACAATATCCTAGTAAGGATGTGACAAAGCGGAAAAATATTCGCATTTGTGAAATGCGAATATTAACTTTATTATCTGTCGAATAACGAACGCAAATACTTATTCAGCCTCAAGCAAACTTCACTAAACCAGTATTTGAATAGTGAAACATCCGAAGTAGTTGTGCAGTATTCACTGTTCAGTAAGGGTGACCAGCCATTTCAATGGGAGAACCCAAAATTTGACCCCCCGTATATCCCAAACTGCTTAATTTTTTCGAACCAACATTTGCACACATGATTACATCTGGCATATCTCCTGATGTGCAAAATTTGGTGAAAATCGGTTCACGGGGGGCTTCCACATGAATAGGTGAAATATAACGCTTACGTGACTTTTTGTACCTTTCCTTTCCTTTTTTCTTGCCATCCAATACAGGAAAAACGACTGAACTGATTTTAACGCGCGATGGCTCATATGCAAAGAAGTGCCTTTTGGGGGTTACAAAATTTAAATTCAACATTTTCACCTACCGGTAATTTTTCACAAAAATATGAAAAATTACAATGGCACCTATGGGGAAAATTAGACAATGTTTTAAACCATCATAACTCCAGCTATGTATAAGATAGTCGTAATTTTTGGTTTTAGGGTGTGGTTTTTGGGGTCAGTCAATTTAATGACGTCATTTATATTTACCTATGATTGACCCCCATTGTCATGGCAACAAAATTTGGGACAAAATGGGCCATAACTCGGCCCCCTTAAAAGATATTTGCATGCTGTTTGCACCTACCCCCATATTTTTGGGCCCGGGCTATATGATGGTGTCATTTAAATTTCTCCCCTGCCGACCCCTGTTGCCATGGCAACGAAATTTGGGACAATGGGTTAGAACTCGACTTACCTAAGAGGTATATCAAAGATCTTTGCATGAGATGGGGGTGTTTTCGAGGTCAATTTATTTTGGTATGGGCAGTCTCATGCGCAATTATTCGAAAGCGCACATACGCACCCCCGCAAAAATCATACGTAAAATATACAAAAAATCGTTATTATCTACCAACAAAAAATATTTCTACATTTTCTAAAATTGCTATAATTAACTAATCAGACGTTAGATTAGTATGACATTCTAAAAGTTAATGACAGAATCTTCTAATTCGAGAGCTGCCTAAAGTGAGATAGGACACCCATCTGCTTCATATGTGAACTGATAGTAAACCCATAGAACTAAGCGAAGTAGCCCGTATTCCAAGATAAAACAAATTTTTAATTTACTTTACGCACAATAAAATAAATAATACACTGGCGAAAAGTAGAGTTTGGAGACAAAACAAACGGATTTTGAGTCGTTAAATTTGGCGGAAGTTGATAGTAACCATGGCAATAAATTGTTATGACTTGCTAAATTTCCAGCCTTTTAAAAACTGTTTTCTATAAAAGCCGCAGTGCATGATGTAAGAGTTTTTTTTGCTCAGGAGAGATGTGCGAGATGCACAGATATCACCCCAGCTAATGAAGGAAATGGTTTTAACTGGCTGACCAACAGAGCAGCCAGTAGCCAGTGGTGATCTTCAGTTATATCCAATTTGTACACAGTGTCTCAAAAATCTTTATATGGTGTATATTATTTTTTGGAAGTTTAGTATTCTCAAAAATGTCATTAAAATCTGCCAGTTAATAGTAACCATGATGATGCCAGCAGACAACGTTGGTGTTAGAGTTGGGTCAATTTAAATTATTATAATGTGACTTCCGTCACAGTAGTAGTAGAGATAGGGGTAGGATAGTGGTAGTGTAAACGTAGGGTTATGGCAGCAATAGGGGTAAGGTAAGTTATGGTAGGGGTAGAGTATGGTATCAGAAAAGTAAGGGTTACTTATAGCTGAAGTAGAAATAGGAGTAGCAGTAGTTGTGGTAGTAATTGTAGTGGCTATTCTACTGCCAGATTTTATTCAGCTCCAGATTACTTCCAACGGCAATAAAACTGCAAATATTTATGTAAAAAATTGTTCAGTTTATATACAGTGTAAGGGTGACATCATGGTTGTAGATATAAAACAGCACAGATCACAATTTGAATTTTTAAATAGTGATCTGTGCTGTTTTATATCTACAACCATGATGTCACCCTTACACTGTATATAAACTGAACAATTTTTTACAAATTCAAACATCACCATTGCACAATATCAGAAGAACTTTGCAGACTGTGTAATGGTAAAGTTTGAATTTTTAAACTGTGATTTGTGCTGTTTTATATCTACAACCACGATTACACCCTTAGACTGTATATAAACTGAACAGTTTTTTACATAAATTTCCTTTAGTCCTCAGCCAGACACCAGTTTTACACTCCGAGACCATGAATATGAGGCCAGTGCATCGCGCAGTGTGCCTGTTTATGCCTCAGCTTTCGCTGGTACTCATTGCACCAACCCACGGAGAGATGGCCAGGCTGAGTTGACCTGGGTGGCTGATTACGTACCGGAATGGTTTACCCACCTGCCGACGGTCAACCATCCAATTACTAACAAGGCATTTATTAACTTCGATGATGCAACCAACGACGTTACCAACTAAGCCAAACCACCAACGTCAGCAACAACAGTTTTAATTCAAAGCAATTGCAATATGATACTATCAAAAACTCTACACCCATCCAATACATCCTAAATGCCACGATAATAATTTTCGTGCATAATAATAGTAATAATAATAATCCATGAGAATGCTGTACCTGGCGACCGTCTGATGTATCTATGACTAGATTGCCATCGACATCATCGAGTGGTCGGATACCATCTTCCACCACGCGGAATACCATCGGATTCTTGTCCAGCATCAGCTTATCTGACACTGCAAGCAAGCAGTCAAACAACAGCTACATATCACCACATAAGACATTGTTCAGAGAACTGCTGTGTTCTTAACATATGAAAAGTAATGTCGCGCTGCAACACACTGAAGACAACGAAGCAAAAGAAATCTATTGTCATTAAAACAGCACTAAATCAAATGCACTGTTAGCACATCAGCTGTGTAGAAGTCATTTGCTCCACTGGCGTTGTGACAGAAAAAGGCAACTGCCCCCGTCCCTACATTTTGACTTGTTGGAAATTTTTTTGGTCAGAAAATACCAAATTTTGGGTTGAAAATCCTCCATTTGGAAAACAAATTGGGGGGCAAAATTAACATTTTGAGCACCAATTTCTCCTGTCAGAAATCTGCAGCTCTTACATGTCGTAAAAAAGCAACTTCCTGGTCCCAACTTTCTAGACCCAAGATCCTGCTGACTTGCTCCTAATGGTAAATAGCAACACAGAAGCAGTATTAGCAGTAACAATTATCATAGTCCTAGCACAGCAGCGGTGATATGAGTCCCATTTCTACAGCACTATATCATTATCACTTTAGAAGCTCTGGCAGCGGTGCCACTGACAGAGCTGCACTGTTAGGAAATATCTCAATTTACTTACCGAGAATTATCCTCAGCTTTCCACAGAAATTCCCCAAAGTTCTTCCGAAGTCAGCAACTAAGAATTAGCAAGTTTTTTTCTTACAGTGCTAAGTAAATTCCATCTTATCCTTAAGATTTTTGTATATTCGATGTTAACTAAGATTTTCATAAGTCTGACTTGCAAACGCCTGCGTGAATAAGGCACCTAAGTTGTTTGCAACATACAATGATGAACAAATGTGTTCTGATCAATTAAACGATTCACAGACAAAGGTAGTAAGCTGATGGGAGCTCACCGGTGGTAAGAAAGAAGGTGGCAGGAGATATGGCTGTTGTTGATGCTGCTGCTGCTGATGGTGCAGCTGAATCACAAACCAAGTCGGAGTGAGCCGTGCGCCGATGCATAGCAAGGGTCGACGTCTGACGATACGTCTTGCCGCAGTTAGTGCACACATACGGCTTCTTGTGAGTGTGAACAACGTGGTGCTTGTACAAACTGGAGTACTCCGTGAAACGTTTACCGCAATCTTCCGATGTGCAAATATATGGCTTTTCACCTGCAGACAGAGCCACAGACACAAACGTAATGTGGTACACTACATACCATACAAGCCTCCGTGGTGAAGTATGCAGAGTGCAATACTGCTAAAAAATCAATGGAAAATTTCTACATTCAGTTGTTAAGCCATGTAATAATTTTATCATATCATTGGTGGGCATTATTGGTCATTATTGATCTTAACAGCTTCCCCCGCAGGAAACTGGAGGAGACCACTGGGACGTCCTCATATTACATGGATGAAAACTATTCAGCAGGATCTGAAATCCAGCGACCTCAATATGGACGACGCAGTTGACTTGGCTCAGAACCGTCCACTCTGGAGATTGATGTCTACGTTCGTCGCTACGCACTCTTAGTGGTGCTTGCCAGAAATGATGATGATGATCATCATCGGTGGGCATGGTCTAACAATATCAGATTTGTTTGCTGCATTAATTATAAGTACTACACATAGATAAAATTACAGCAATAAACATAATTACACATCGTCATCAGCTTAATGATACTGGTACTGTGTATTTCAGAAACACTGAATTCTGTTGCTGCTGTGACCAGCTGCAGTTCTTTTGCCCAGTTTCCAGTAGTATATGCATACCCCACGTTGTTTAATTCATTGACTGATTGCATCGATGCACATAAATATTCATGACGTTTATGTCAAAGCATTGAATTTTGTCACGACATGATGCATCGATGCAATTCATCGCTTAATTGAACAATGAGGCCATACTGAGTTAGTTGGTTAAATGGGCCAGCTGTTAATCAAAACAGCCATCCAGCTAAATTCGGTTATAATTTATGTGAGCTTAGCTAAGGTTAACCTTCTCGGCTTAAATTTGCAAAAACCTTGGTCCATTCAAAAATCTTCTTATTCCAGCTAAGTCAAAAAACTTTTAAAAATTCTTATACCACGACTTCATACAAAAAGAATCACTCAATTCTGCCCAATGAGTAGCATCAAAGCACTGAAGATTAAGTCAGAAATGTTAAAAAAATAGCACAAATAACTCAAGACTAAAGGAATATGCAGTACTGCATACCGGAGTGAATGCGAATGTGGTTCTTGTAGTTAGTTGCACTGGCAAATGTTTTGCCACAGCCGGCCATGTCACAGAAGTACGGCCGTTCTCCTGTGTGAGTTCGGATGTGAACTTTACGAATGTTTGACGTCGTAAATGACCGGCCGCAGTTTGGGTACGGACAGATAAATGGCTTCTCTCCTGCATCAAAAATGAACAAAGACGCATGCTGTTTTAATAATCAAACAATTTTTCATACAGAAATTAAATTATGTTTATTGTTACAAAAATTTCTGATGTTTGTAAATAAAAACAGCTGATATTGTCATAAATAACAATTTTTAATGCACTGACGATATACAGGTGATATAATGTGCCATTTAGCAGTGGAGACAAAGCTCTGATGAGGAACTTGTACTGGTTCAAAAATAGATTTTTGGAGAATACTGGCAAAATTTCTGAAGATGAACTGCAACGGCAAAAAGAGTGGGAATGTTATTAACAGAGACTTGGAAAACATGCAGCAAAGACCAAAGGCATGAAACCAGCAGACTGAAGCATACGCATACTGGAGAGAACATGATCACTGTGGATGAAATGGTACGCTTGCTAAACCATAAAAGCCACAAACATATCGTTCAATACGCCAGATATCCAAAGAAACAGATGTAACAAAGTCTAGCATCGTACAGATCATTCACTGCATTTTTGGCTGGAAGTGTATTTTGTTTACCAACATGCTTGCTGTTTATGATTGCTAGTGTTTCTTGCATTTATATTTCACAAGGTAGTGTAGCGACATAGTTAATGTGTGGCGAGATATTCAATAATCACTTCATTGCTAGTTGTCCACAGAATGTACCAGTGAAAGAATTTTGAAAATCGGTTAATATTTGGCAAAAGACAATCACAAAGTGTGACGTTTTTTGGGGACACTGTGTAAATACCACGAATAATTAAATAACAACAGAAAAAAACATACATCACTTAAAATATGACAACACTCCTGAAACAATCTTGACTGATATGCACAATCAGCAAGATTAAACCATCTGCATTCGAAACTGTGTTTACTGTATAATGCACGACTGATATTTTTTGTACAGTGAGCTCTTGAGACACACCTGTGTGCGTTCGTATATGTTTCTGCAGGTCACCGGATGTCTTGAACGCCTTCTCACATCCATCCACCGTGCACTCATATGGTTTTTCCCCAGTGTGGACTCGACGGTGACTCTTCAGCGCATAACTTGTAGCAAAAGTTTTGTCGCAGCCAAATAAGGCACACTTGTAGGGCCTGTCTCCTGTGTGCTTGCGCTGATGGATCTATGGACCACATACATTGGGTTGGTGGCGTGGCATAGCGGTAACACGTTTCATTCGATCAGCGAACTTTATCAACTTACTATATGCCGGGCCAGGTAAGTACTTGGATGGGTAGCTGCCTGCGGGCAGGTAAACCATCTTGGTATATAACCAGCCGCCTAGGTCAACTCAGCCTTCTATCCCTTTGGAGTAGGTAAATCGAGTACCGGCCTATCTGGCTAGGGTTCAGGTGGGGCGCGTTCACCTCTGTCGGGTGGCAGGTAACACTGTGCGATCCCATATGACAAGTGACGCTCTGTAGCTCTGTGAGGGGTTCGCTCCTTAAGAGCTAAACACCACCGTTACCTTTTACCTTTTTACACAGGCATAAACTCCACACCAGTACAGCAACAGAAAAGCGAGCACAGAGTTTCAAGTAAGCCTGTTCTTACTGCCATAGTTTCCAGCGATCATCAGTCATTATGTGTTCTACAGTGTGATCTGGACAAAAGGCCTCCAGAAAAGTACAAGAAAAGAAAAGAACTGAAAGTTTGCCAAAATTAGCAGTTTTCATCCACCCCTCCTCCGTTGTCTGGTGATAACCAAATTTTGCATGCTGGTCTTGCTGGAGAAGTGTTTCTTGGTTCTGAGTTTCAGAAAGATCAGTTGGAAAATGTCAGAGCTGTAAAGGGTTGAAGTCTCACCTCTCCCGATGACAAGATGCAATACTTACACAACAGCTTGCTGCAATCTCACAAGCCACTACAAGTCCATTGGAAGAGACAGCACTTATCAGAGACGAGAATTTCCAACAAATTCAAGCAACCATTCATACAGCTTCCCACTCTTGGTTTCTATGGAATTGAATATTCAGCTGTCATAGAACTCCTTCTGCCAGAATGGGAACAGGTGGCACAGGTGCACATTATCTGCCCTGTCAGAATGCTGAAAGTTTTCAAACGCATCTTAAGCATTGCAAAAACATACCTTGAGGTGATGGAGAGTGGTATAGCGGCGCAAACAGTCCTCGTAGCCACACACAAAATTTTTCTTCACTTCATTCTGAGGCTCAAAATTGCACGTCGTTGGTCTCTATGCCACCAACCACACATAAGTAACAAAACTACAGGTACATTATATGACACGGACATTATCTAATTCTGCATTTGAAATTCTATAGACTAAACTAGCAGATTTTAATGACATTTCTGAGAATACTGAATTTCCAAAAAATAATATACACCATATAAAGATTTTTGAGACACTGTGTACAAATTGGATATAACTGAAGATCACCACTGGCTACTGGCTGCTCTGTTGGTCAACCAGTTAAAACCATTTCCTTCATTAGCTGGGGTGATATCTGTGCATCTCGCACATCTCTCCTGAGCAAAAAAAACTCTTAAATCATGCACTGCGGCTTTTATAGAAAACAGTTTTTAAAAAGGCTGGAAACTTAGCAAGTCATAACAATTTATTGTTGCAAATATTCGCTGCTTCACCCACGCTGTGTCTAATTGTCAGCTGTATTCAAAAGCTGGATTGTGACCAATTTTTCAAGCACAGTTTGGCCCAAATAAATTGATAACGTTTCAAATGACAGCAGCATCTGCTTACCATTTCAACTGCGCCTTCAGAAGATGGAAACTGGCTAACAGATGGAACTAACTTGTAGACTTCAGTAGTTTTGTTGTCATTAACGACCATTTCATTATCACCCTACAATACAAATGATATCATGCATTTACACGCAAGATTCTTGTCGACTACTGACATTGCCGAAACATACTCCTTCAGATATATGGCACAGTTTGTAGTGTATAAATGTACAGACTAATAAAAATTCCTCCGAACAACACACAGTACAGGTTACTGACAATTATGCATTCTGCTTCTTGAATGGAGCAAAAAACAATACATTCTATTGCATTAAAGACTGTCAGCGACTTTGACTTCAGTTAGTACAGTAAGAACTTAATAACTCAGTTGCAAGCTTCAAAAACATTAACAAGAGAAATATAATTTAAGTTAAAACACACCATCAAATGGACACAGTGACTATTAAATATTATTTAGCAGCATCAGCTTCAGCACAGTTAACAGCTAAAGTCATCAGGCAGCAGATGCAATGAGAAGATGTATATCAGTAATCTGATATACATAGAGGCAATCTGATAGAGGCAATCCGATTCCTAAAATATCTAAAACCCAATGACAGTAATAGACCAGCTCAAGAACAAGCTAGTAGCCTGCATCCAATATAACATGCAAATTTATAATTTATTCTTTATTTTCTTTGGCTTTAAAAACTCTTCTCCACAGTGACTGTCCTCGACCTACAGTTTCATCTCTTCATCCAAGCTGCTTTATAAGCTGTTTCAACGAGCATCTGGTAGCACCATCTTCCTGCTGAAAAGACAATGCTGCAAGATGCTGGATGTTCTAACGTGAAGTAGCTCATAGAAAAAAATGCATTAGACAGTTTGCAAAAAAGTCTTAACTAATTAACCGTTAACTGGTAATTAAAAAGACATTGAATAACCTGAATATCGACAGAATTAAGACCAAGCTGCTCAGCAGATATGCTCTCCTCTGCAGTTAGCATCCCAGTCGACAGCCACGTAACTGAGCCATCATCCATGTTCACCAAACCCAGCTTGTCTGGCACTGCAGTTCCTCACACAAAACAAGCTGACAAACTTTAGATACATAAACAACATTAATAAAGCACAACAGGGAACAAAGACATTAAGCATTAGATTTAGTCATACACCCGCATGCTAAAAAATGCTCGGATATTGATAAACATTTTTCCAACAAACTCTGCTAATTTCTGACAGAATTCAAACAGACATCAGAATATTTCGGACAAAGTGCTCATAAGTGCTCAAAATTTTAGTACTGCCTCTTTTGAGATCCAATCCACGTTAGGCTGGTTTCAGTGGCGTTGTGCCCTCCCCCCCCCCAAAAAAATGAGCTGTTGAAAAATGGGTGGGACATCTAGTTCTTGTCCGACAATTTGTCCAAGAATGCAAAATTTGGGGCTAAAAACCAACATTTTTAATAAATTTAGAGGCAAAACTAAAATTTTGAGCACACATGCTCTCATCTGTCCAAAATTTTCTGTAGTCTGTCTAAACTCTGACAGAAATTAGCAGAGTTGGAAAATTGCAACTTTCTGCACCACCTACTTTTTAACCTAATGATGCAACTGACCATTCTCAACAAGAAATTTCAGCTCATGCTCATGAGATGCGCAAGAGCCTACAGCAGTTCCTGCTCGCATGTTGTCTTGGTCTATCTCCATCCATTTCGTCACAATTCACTCTTCTGCAGCTGAAAACCGCAAACACGACTAAAACGCCAATTTGTGAAGTCCAAAGTCATTCAAGTTTATCAATATTGATACCACTAGTGCTTGTTATGATAAGTAGCATGTATGTGCCTATGTGCAACCATTTTCACGCTAAACAAGCCAATAGCAGAAAAATAATGTCTTTTTAGAGGGGTACCCTCTTTCACTCTCTCGTTGGTGGGAATGCTGCTCACCCAGGGGCATGAAATTTTGTCATGAAATACTAGAGACTCTAGGCTATGATATGGTGAAAACCTAATGTCTCTATCTCACTTGCGCTTGGAACGGTACCGGGACGTGACACCAGGACGGACGGACAGACAGACAGAACTACCGTAGCTAATACATGCTGTAGCTGGGTATGCTAGCTCTCGTGCATAAAAACTAAACTATTGTAAACTGTTGTGGGAAAACTTTTTACAAGTCATCCGATCCTGTCCTTCCTGCCAATGAACCAACAGTATCAAAGAACTGAAGACAGACTTCAGTCAAGCAAAGAAAAATCTCAACTCCTCATGTAAATGAGCCTACAACGATACACGAACTGCACTGATACCGACGCTGTGATAAATTCTTGATCACCGCGAACGTCCCATCTGGCAGCTGCAGGGCACGGCTGACACCAGGCAGTTCATCCAATGCTATCATATCAGCGCCAAGTACAGCATCTGATGACTGATCTACTACAGTTGCTAGAGAATCAACCTCCGAAGCACTCGACAGCAACTCTACCATCACAGCAAGTAAGTTGGTATGTAAAAAAGTAAAATGCAAACACATGTGCATAAGGGCCACAAAAAACCAAGGTTTTTGGAAAAAGCGTATAGGTTTTTAATACAGCTGTCAAAGCGTTAATTTTTTTAACGCATAAATTAACGCATTATTAACGCACCCAGGCCCGTCAAGAGGGAGAGTAGGGGAAAGCTATCCCGGGCCCCACGATGTTAAAGGGGCCCGCCTGTAGAATATAGAAAGAAAGCAAATAGAAACACATTTTTCAACAATAACTGACGTCACCACTAGCATAGAAATCTATTAGCCTGTCATCTTAATATCATTTACTTACTTACATTTACTTATTTACTTAACTTATTTAGTAGTGATGGAACGGCAACGGCAACTACAGTTTAGTTACTTGAATTCATTCGATTGTCAAATAACTGCAGTTTAATGAAATATTAAAACTTTTGCTTCACAAAATTCAGTAAATTAAATAAATGTATGCATATGCATTAATTTTTTAAACACATGTTAATTTTTAACGCATTAACGCATTAGTTAATGTGTTAATTCGACAGCTCTAGTTTTTAAAGATTTTACTTTAGGTTTTTAGCTGACCATACTTATGCTTATGGTAAAGCTGTATGATGTCTCGTCCCTCCATCTGCCTGTAACATTTTATACTGTGGCTAAAAGGAACGTCAAAGCAGATCAGTGATGGTACTGCTGGATAGGGCATTGGTAAGTACCCATAGGCTATTAATGGTAATGAAGTTGCTATCTGCAGACGTTCAACAGCATATAAAGACAATGGTATACACATTCTAAAACCCACTAAAAACATACTATATACTGTGTTTTCTCTCTCTTTTTGTTTGTTGTCTCTTTGCAGCTCACACGGTCTCATTGTTTCAGGATCTCCTGGATCCTGGTTCAGGCGTCTCAATGTCCACAGGTGGACGTGGGCTTCTAATGATGGACGAACAAAGAAAGAAATTGATCACATCATTACAAAAGACATACGGAGCATCAAGTCATACTGTGTCTTTCGCGGCGCAGAAGCCCTAGCCAATACCGACCACTTCTTGACTGCGGCAAAGTATGCAGTTCAACCCCAGTTCAAACATCATCTGAAATGTACTCGCCAATTTGACTCTGGCAAGCTTAGACATGATCTCACCACAGCATCCACATACGCCACTGCACTAAGCAACAGGTTTGAGGCTTTAGCTGATTTACCAGATGACGTAGAATCGGCATGGTCATCAGTGTGTGACTCGTTCCAACTTGCTGCTGAAGAGACACTCGGATTTGTAAAGCCACATAGGCGTCCTTGGCTGACTTTGGACACCCTCGAAATCCTAGAGAAGAAGTCGGCTGCACGTCGGGCTAATGACACTGCTGAGCGTAAACGGCTACAGGGTATCTTCCAGGCTAAAGCTAAGGCAGACCGCGAGGCATATTTCAACAGACTGGCAGATGAGGCTGAAGAGGGTATGCATCACAACGATCTAAAGCCTGCATACGCAGCCATCAGGCGTCTGCGAGAAGATGCTGACACTCAGAAGAATGCTCCAGTCATGCGGAAGGATGGTCAACCATGTTCTTCTCAGCAGGAAGTACTACAGCGGTGGTGTGAACACTACTTTGAAGCGTTAAATCACCCCACTGCTCCTGCATGTCAAGAGCTTGATGACACACAGGCGAATGCTATGGATGACACAACCATAGCAACGGATGCTCCCACACTCAGTGAATCGAGTCTGCTATTAAAAAGCTCAAGTTGGGCTGAGCTCCAGGACAGGCAAGCTCTGTGGAAAGCTCTCAGGGGTATAGGTATGCCACAAGTACTCCTTAAGCTCATAGAAGATTTGCATACTGGAACAACATCTCGGGTCCATCTTGGTGGATTGATGTCTGACAGTTTCTCCACATCATTCGGTGTCCGTCAGGGGTGCATCCTCGCACCGGCCCTTTTCTGTCGAGCAACTGATTGGATTATGGAACGAACTGCTTGAGAAGCTGGGGTTCATGTTGGCAACAACTTGTATACAGACCTTGATTATGCCGACGATGTCGTGTTAATGGCTGAACGGACAGAGATGTTACGATCAGCTCTCGCAAAATTTCACCAGACCTCCGAGGACCTTGGTTTGCACCTATCATGGCAGAAAACTAAGGTACAGAACCTGGGTTCTGGTGATTCTGCTGCAGATATAACGGTTGCTAACAACACCATTGAAGCAGTTACAGAGTTCCTGTACTTGGGCTCTATTCAGTCGTCTTCTGGCAGATGCTATCCAGATCTACGTCAACGAATTGGAGTGGCCTCCTCCGTTATGCACTCAATGCAACGCTGCTGGCGTCAAAAGGGTCTAAGTCTGAACACCAAGAGCAGACTATACCAAACTTGTGTTCTTCAAATCCTGTTGTATGGAGCTGATACATGGACTCTACTGGCAGACGACACACGCAGGTTACAATCCTTCCATATGTCATGCCAACGCCAGATACTGGGTGTGAAGTGGCAGGACCGTGTCAAGAACATCGACATAGCTGACAGGACCGGTCTGCCAGACATTGCAGATATAATCAGCAAGAGGCGCCAAGCACTGTTTGGTCACGTCGTTAGACTGGATGCAACCACACCTGCACACCAAGCATTATGTCAGGTCATTGCAATGAAAGGTGGGCAGAGTCTGGGGATAAACTGGAGAAGACCTCCTGGGCGTCCTCGAAAAACCTGGATACAGCAGACTGGCAACAGAACATCGGCCAGCAGGAGACAGATGTGGCAGAGTGCAGATGAACGTAGACATCGTGGGGAGTCGCCGCAATGGACCTCAGTTGTCTACGCGTCACGATGATGATGACGGATGATAAAAAGTCAGATTTCAAACTAAAACACAAAGTTAATTCAATTTGTATTACAAATTGCACAACAAATAAAAAAACATTAAAAAACTAAAAATTTGACTTTTGAGTTTTTGGACCAATTTTCCAGCCACTTTAAAAACCACTCAAGACTAAGACAGTCCTCAAAATTGAACCTTTAAAAATTGCTTTAGTATAAACACTACCATATACACATGCAACAATACAACATACTATGCAACTTGCTTTTTTTCAATTATGCAACACGCTAATCACAAACTTACAAGACATTCGATCAACTAGTCAAAAAACATTTACAATACCAACACATCAGCACTGTGTGCAACATTTCATGAAACTTTTTTTTACATTAATAGAGATATATATATAAAATTAATTAAATAACCAAAGAAATGCAAAGTGACAGCAAGGAAAACAGGCGCATTCTTACCCGCTGTCAAACTTTTGCTTTCAGTGGGAATAACACTTGCAACATGCAGCTACAACACACAGCAAACGCTTAACTTAAGCAACACAGCAACTGAGCAATTCAAGTTAATACAACAACTCTGCTATAGTTCTATGACATCAGTAATGTGCAGAAATATCTTAAGTGAAATAGTTCCGTACTGAAACACATATACACCGTGTCTCAGAAAAAAACAGTTAAAAATGCAAAAAT
>Ga0209671_1001000_pt1 | contig 21958 bp, 11 predicted proteins | sample WorMetHERISLAND2_2_FD_187401 | JGI IMG/M metagenome (GOLD analysis project Ga0209671, IMG submission 187401) | Marine gutless worms symbiont microbial communities from Max Planck institute for Marine Microbiology, Germany - Olavius geniculatus... | ecosystem: Host-associated > Annelida >... | reverse complement strand
TTGAGGAGTGATGGGATCTATAGTGATAGTTTTATTACAAACTGCCTCCTGATTCTGACAGTGAACAAAATTTGAAAATCGGTCAATATTTGGTGAAATTATAAGGTGTACAAATAATGGTGCCATTGGCTTGAATGCGTCATCTGATATTCCACAAGGTAGTGTAGCGACACACTTGAGGAGTGATGGGATCTATAGTGATAGTTTTATTACAAACTGCCTCCTGATTCTGACAGTGAACAAAATTTGAAAATCGGTCAATATTTGGTGAAATTATAAGGTGTACAAATAATGGTGCCATTTTTGGCCCACCCCGTACAACGGCATAGTGATAGTTTACCAGATATTTCTGATAAATTTTATCAATTTCTATCTGCTTGTAAGCTATAAAATAAAAGCCATGGAGTTCCGGTTATTATGTTATGCACCAGCATGCAGTGTTTTCACTGCATAATGGTACATATAATGTTGCTGATTTCAGATGATATCGTGTGACATACTCCTCAGGAAAGCTATGCCCACTTGAATATGCTCTATAAACAAACAATCAAGCATTGCTATCCTTTGAAAGAAAATCATACAGACGAATTTCCTTCACAAAAATTACGGTTACCTATAATTAATGCAGTCCAATCAGCAGTAGTAAGAAAGTACAGTATTGCAAATAAGCTGGGGTTGATAATTGCACATCTCCGACTTTAGTCAAAACACTCAGAACAGAGCGCTCAATGTGTCATAAGATTACAACACTAGTACAACAGTGACAAAAACATCCAAGAAATACCTGCACTATTACAAAAGAATTGACAAAGAATAAAATTAAGACTACGTTGGCATTAATAATTCATACAGAATATGTTCCTGCATACATTTTTGTCTGGTCCGAGGGCCGGCGAATCAGACTCAAGTAAGATATGATCCAACGGGAGAACTTCCACCAGCCGCTTCTTCTTTTGAGAAAGTTTAGAATATAAACACAAAGACAGTACAGAAATTAACAAAATGATTTCAAAATATTTTGTAACCAAAAATTAATCCAAAATCAGTTATAATAATTCAATTGACATCAAATGTAAAACAAAAACATGAAATATTTAGTAATCAATGAATCAACATGTTCATTTGCATAGCGCTAAAATAAACAAATGCAATATTATCTAATGGCACAGGGTTATGAAACATATACAATACATACACTCTCGAGTAAGGCTATCATTGTGGCGGACAACATACTATTTTAATGGCCATTTCAAGGCAAACGTAAGCTACGGTAACCGAAACTGTCATTTTAATTTCTCTTCTGCGTTTGTGCCATCTCTAGCAAAGATGTTTCACATCATTCCCAACTATATTCTGCTAATTCATCCAACTATTGTTTGTATTGTTTCATACCATCACCATACAATAGCAGGCCTACTGCATGATCACCAGCTTTGTACCTTTTCTAGGGCTAGTTTCTGGTTCTTAACTGGTCCGCCTACATAGCTCATTAATATTCATGATGCCAGTACCTGTGCTGAGTAATTGACTTACCACGTGATCAGTTATGAATGAATGACTAGTGGTTAAAGGTAAAGGTAAAGGTCGTCAATTTGTATAGCGCATCATCGCGACCATGCGCACGCCTCTAATCCACTTTCGTCTCTAACCAGAGCTGCCTGCTGCATGGCCACTGTGGGCAGCCTGCAGACACAGGCTGGCGCAGCGGCTGGCTAGGCAACCCCAGTCAGCTGTACCAAGGTCCCCACCTTTCATAACCCATGTAAATGAGTTACTACTCATTTTACCGTCCCACGGAGGGTAGAAGGCTGAGTCGACCTAGTTGGCAGGCTTCGCACCGAGATGGTTTACCTGCCCACAGGCAGTCACCCATCGCAGTCCTAACCGGGTCCGGCGTAGAGTAACTTCACTTCAGCCGAAACGCGTTACCAACTATGCCACGCCACCAACCAACAGAATAATTAAAAAATGAGAAACAAATCTGACTGATTACTGATTATCTGCAATCCAGGCACATAAAAAATTACATTATGCCAGAAGAAACAAACAAATATACAAGACAACATCCTAGCAGACCTGGTGGCTGACAGCAGAGGGTGGAATTGAGAAAAAATAGCCACAATTTATGCCTTCAACAGCAGCTGACCGATTCCCATCAAAAGCATGCAGAAGCACCTTCTCTGCACCTGAAACCAACCTTAGCAATATAATCACCAGTTGCTGACATTCTACACTGCAGCTGACAGACATATAACAGTGTATTTTTGATAATAAATGTGCAAAAGCAAAATAATTTCTAGCCTAAAATTTTCCATTTAATACTGAATAACATATTAAGTAATAAAATCCGTTCACATGCACAGACAATCATCATCATCGTAGTCTGCATATCTCTGAGACTAACGGTAAATTTTGACTAAACAACATACATTAAATGTTTGTATGATATTTAACAAATAAACACATGTACCGGTATTCAAAAAACTGTAATAATTTGTATGCTATATTAATTATGCACATCAAATAACAGATACGTTAAATGTTTACTGTTCATTAATTATCCACATGAATTAGCACACACACTCTAAACATTAACATGCAAAGACTAAATCAAGAGACTTGAGACTGAGTAAACAGAAACCCAAAGAAGACATGGTGGGACTATACGACAGTTTTATCTTCTCCCATGAGGACACTGGGATTTAAGCAAAACTGGCTAATCAAGGTTTACTTAGAAAATAGCTGTTATACTAGTCCATGTATGCTAAACAAATAACACAATTAGTTTCACCTGCTTCTTTCAGCAGTGATATTGTAGGTCGTCCAGCGGATCTGGAGTGAACGTTCCTTTTATACACATAACAAAAATAGTCGCACCATAAATGTCAATATTAATATGAAAACGTTATCTGTTGTAAAACTGCCGCAGCACATAACATAGTGGTATCATGCCATTATCACAACAGCAAAATTAACATAGCACTTCTAGACCATGTTAAAATACATCATAGTCTATAACATAGCAAAAACTAAAAGTTATAAACAAAAAATAAGTAACAATGAAGAAATTGCGCCGGAATACATACAATGGTAAATTGTACTGCTTTGCCATGTCAACCTGCAATGAAATGCAGGCAACATTATACGAGGGTCGTTTGATGAATAAGTTACAAAACAGCGTCATTCTATTAGTTTATCAAATATAAAAAAATCCAAAATATACCTTTCGCAGGGAATTTTATTTTGAACATTTGTAGAGATTTTTCTTGATAATGAAATCATTATTGTGACGTCGTCTGTTTATAGAACACTGTCTATATGTGTATTATTTTCTCCAGCAGTAATAAACCACAACTTGCAAGAGACAAAAAAATTAGAAATGAGAAAAAATGAATAAACTCAACAAGTAAATGTCACTGCTTTAAATGTTAAACATTAGTGTATCATTTTTCAACTTATCGTCTGAGTTCGCTCAAACATTTATCCTATCTGTCAACAAGTTTCTGAATGCCTGATGCAAAGAATGACACTGGCTGCTGTCCATGCCACTGACGAATGACTGATTGCACCTCGGTATCTGATAAACATTTTGCCAACCTAGCATTTTCTTATACCAAACATGTATTGTTGCTTCGTAGAACACTTGTCGCCATATACTACTAGATGCATCTCAAAGTGAATCTGATTTTGCAAGTCAATTGTCAACAAACAAAACAATAACAGCAGTGGCAATGTTTATAAATGACGTCACAGTGATGTCATTGTAATAAAACTCACAGCTGCTACTCAGAACTAAATTCCCTACAAAACGTATACTTTAGATCTTTAATATTTGAAAACCTAACAGTATAATGCTGTTTTGTAACTTATTTATCAAATGACCCTCGTACAATTAGTGGTAACACTGCTATCAAAAAAAAAAACGAAAAAAACAAATGACATTACCAACACTGAGTCTAATCTGTGTAAAAACCAAGCCAAAGTGTGAACTGTCGTGGCTTACACAGTTTGTCATAAACTTGGATAGCAATGAACCTATTACACACAAGAGAGAAAATTAATGACATAAAAGGGCAGCAGATAAAGTGTAAACAGATTTCCAGAACAAAACGGCAGGCTAAAATCAGCTTCTAACTATCTGCAAGATGTACTTGAAATTCAGCCTTCACCTGTCTAAACATATCTGCAAGAAATACAGGGTGGACCAAAAAAGTAAGCTGTTGTACTTTTTCCATATCTTCGCTAAATATTGCCAAATTTTCACAATTTTTTCACCAGGGAACAGAATTTGTAGTGAGATTCACCTACCTGGAAAGTGTAATATCTAGCGATGGAGATGTTGAAGCTGATATCAACACTCGACTGGCAAAAGATGACTTGACAACGTGTGGCGATCCAGCACGCTTAGCCTCAAGATTAAACTGGACCTCTACACCTCCCTCATTGTCTCTACAGCCATATACGCCATCGACACTTGGAAGAGTACAGCTAGAATATGTCAGCAGCTGGACGTCTTTCACCAGCGCAACTTATGGAAGATTCTGGGCATTACACGGAAGGACCACGTGACTAACATGAAGGTGCTAAGCCGGACTGGGCAGCGAAGATTACAGGACACTGTAGCAGAGAGACGACTTCGGATGGCAGGCCATATCATCAGGATGCCACCTGGATGACCAGCCAATCACGCCATGTCATGGACCCCTCGTGGTAGTGGCAGACGACGAGGCCGTCCAACGAAGACTTGGCGGTCTACATTTAAAGAAGACCTGGTGGACCGAGTGGTCGATTGGAACAGCGTCTGGGCTGTGGCTACAAACAGAAGCAGATGGCGAACTCTTGCTGCCCATTGTCCTGTCAAGGACCAGAGGATCTAAGTGCTAAGTGTAAGACTCTGGAAGAAATTTGCTACTCAGTGGCATGCACATCACACTTATTATGTCGCTACACTACCTTGTAAAATATAAATATCTAAAAACGTACTATATCTACAAATGGTAATAAGGTTGAGTGGTGAATTTTTAAAGTATTCAAGTAAAATGGTTAATATAAGTTATAATAAGTGTTTAAAATGTTCACATGTAGCTACAGAGTAAGTTTTCATCTTTCAAAAAATTGTGCACAACTTGTAGGGCTGCACAATTGAAATACATTGCTCTGTATGCTTGTGCAGTTAACTGAGCAAAAATTGCAGCCATCAAAATGCGTAAATGTACATTGAAAATTAGTGCACAGTAAAATCATTCAAAATATTTGAAAAAATGTTTAACATGTCCCCCAATATTTTTGACACTTACTATAACTCATATTTTAACAATTAATTTTAATAGTTCAAAAATTCACCATTAAACCTTCCGTCCACCTGCAGACATTGTATGTTTTTGGATATTTATATTTTATAAGGTAGTGTAGCGACATAATAAGTGTGGTGTGCATGCTCCTGAGTAACAAATTTCTTATAGAGTCCACTTGTGAAAAAATTTAAAAAATCGATCAATATTTAGAGAACATATGGACAAAGTGCAATGGCTTACTTTTTTGGCCCACCCTGTAGATGTCAAATTTACTAGGGCACATGAGCCGAGCTACTGTGTACTGTGATGGAGCTAAATAAACATCAAACTTCAGTGAAGATCTGAGCACATGGCACTTGGCCAAAAATCATGATATTTGTAGTAAAAGAACCTGAGCACGCAGCACTTCTCTCTGACTGGTCTTGTCACTTTGAGACGAGCACCAGCATGGAGTAAAGTCAAGACCAACCTTCAACAACACACATGCAACCTTCTATGCCAGATTCTATGCCACACACAACTATGGCATTTTCTGCAAAATGGAGCTAATTTTATTCTGCGAAAACTTCAGCAAATGCAATCAATTTCAATGACCCTTTCACAACACATGTAGATACAAACTGTATAATCAGGGCAAAATGCTGGAAATGATAACAAATCAATTTTACATCTCTATGTACATAAAACTTAACACCGAATCTGACAACACGACAGCAAGTAAAAGTCCCTCCATCATCATCATCATTGGTAACAGTTTAACGTGGCACAGGTGCAAAATGCACTGCACAAACATACCACAACTCAATCAGAACACAAGCAAAACACTAAAAAAACTAGAAAGCAGTCGTAGCCCGCAGGTACCTCCGTCAAGGCAAAGCTATTCGCCAGGTGACCATCTTCGCTTTGCCAGCGGTTCCGTTATGCCCCCTTTAACGCAATGGTAACAAAAATTTCAAAGTGATCCAGAATCCAGGATTCCTGCCGAATCATGCCCAAAATTGAATCACTGGTAGTTTATGCCATGCCCGACATACCCTCAAAATTTCAGAAAGATCCGTCCATAACTTTTTGAGTTATCTTGCTAACAGACACACAAACAAACAAACAAACAAACAAAAACCGGCAAAAACATTACCTCCTTGGTGGAGGTAATAAAAACACAAAAAAACTAGAAATTTGGGGCAAAGCCCAACGTGAGTCCGCCCGGCGCCCTAAGTCCGATTGGGGGGAAATTAGAGGGGGGGGTAAATTTTCCCCGGCATCAAAGTCACGTGGCCCGAACTCAAATGCATTGGCATACTCAGAACGCGCATTGTCGACTTGAAGTAGGTCAACATGAACGCTTATAACTTTGTTCGTAGTGGACGGAATTTCAAAAAATTTTTTCTGTTCAACGCCGAAAAGATCCTACTTGTTAACGCCGTTTAGATTTTGTCGCTATCTTTATCCATTCCAGAGATATTTGCGCTCAAACTCGAAAGTTGTCGCAAATCGTACCGATTTTTGCACGTTTTTTGCCCTCCCAAATTTTAAGGGGGGCGGTGCCCCCAAAAGTTGTACTTGCGTTAACACCCCAACCTAGAGCCGCGTCAAGTGCCAAAGTTTCGTCAGGCTACACCCCCTAACTCCGAAGTTATAAGCGCTCCTTTATTGCATTTTAAGCCAATTTTTGACCCCCCTTTAAAAAAAGTTGTAAGGGGGCCCCGTCCCCGGTGGGGGGTGCGCAAATAAGACTTGGTCATTCTCTAGTGCGTGTAAAAATTTGGGGGCGCAGCACCCCCTAGGGGCCGAAATATGTTCTTCCGAAATATGCGCTTTTGGTGGGTACAATTTCACATCTAAATCTCCAAGGTCACTGGACCAAACTTCACCGGACTTGTTACGCATAACGCAGGAGGAATCGCGGTAGACGGAATAAAAATCCGATTTTGAATATCTTCATCCGTTTCGGAGATATTTGCCGCCGAACTTCAAAGTCGTCCGAAATCGGGCCAAATTTTGCATGTTTTTGGCCCTTGAAATTTTTCTGGGGTGTGCCTCCGAAATTTTGGAACGGCATTATAAAACAGGGCCTAGTACTGACCATCGTGCAAAATTTCATGCCGGTCAGCCCACACATCTCGGAGATCTCGCGCGGGATAAAAAAAACAAAAAAAAACATCTGCAGTAAAACACTAATAAATCGATGAAACAAAAACACAGACAATCCATGCAGGCAGTCACACGCTGAATGAATAAAAATGTTTTCAGTTTATCTCAGAAGGTTAAAGCAATAAGTAATAACCAAAATTTTTTCTAAATGGCCCAAATCTGATGTAGTTTGGCAAATAACAGTTCCTCTAATATAACAGTGTACACAAGAGGAATTAAAATGAATGACGATATGCAGACCTCTCCAACAGAAACAAGTCATGACTGATGCATGTCCATAGCTACTGCTACTCCTTCCAAATCCTACAACAACAACTGTCATCATCAGCGCATCGAACCCATTTCCATTTTTAGTCTGCCCAGAAGTGAGAGCTTTCGGAGCAGACTCAAGTTTTACCGCAAATGTTTGTATTTACTTATTTCAATCGTGAGATCTCAGAGATGAGTCAGCCAATCGGCGCGAAATTTTGCATGGTGATCAGTACTAGGCCGAATTTTATAATGCCGGTCCAAAATTTTGGCCTTCCCCAAAAAATTTTAGAAGCCAAAAACATGCCCCCTTACATTTTTTTCAGGGGGGGCAAAATTGGCTTAAAATTCAGTGTATGAGCCTCAAGATCTTCGGAGCCAGGGGGTATAGCCTAACGAAACTTAGCCACGTGACGTGCTGCTACGTGGGGGTGATAACCCCCATGCAACTTGGTGAATAAATTCATTAGGTTGAAACTTCTTTACAGAAATAAATTCATCAATTACGACCAAAAATTGTTTGTACCTTGACGTTTCGACCTCCAAAAATCGTTCAAAATTAGGTTCAATTTCAAACAACTTTCGACTTTGACTGCAAATGTGTCTGAAACGAAGCAAGCTGTCGAAAAGTGGAATAGCAAGTGATCAACTGCAGCCAATCGCCCTGCTGAACAAAAGAAATTGGTGAAATCTGATACACAAGCAAAAAAGTTCTGTCGTCTCATTCCGACCTACCGAAAGTCAGCATTGCGCGCGATTTCCAACAATTTTACACGTTGACCGATAATATCTCTGCAACGGACTGAGATATCAAGTATAGCAAGTGATCAACTACAACCCTCTCCTGTTGGGCGAATAAATTTGGTGAACTTTGGTCCACTAACAAAACAGTTTCATTGTCTCATTTCAATCTACCCCAAGTCGACAGTGTGCATTCTGCACATGCAAATGCATTTGACTTTGGGCTATATGACTTTGCTAGCAGGGGAATTTCACCCCCTGAAATTTCCCCCCAATCAGACTTAGGGCGCCGGGCAGACTCACGTTGGACTTTGCCCCAAATTTCTAGTTGAACTCTATCTTACTATAATGTGCACATTGCGAGGAAAGTTTGTTTGTTTGTCTGGTCCTTTCTGTGTTGCACGGTCGCAAACCTCGACCATGGCACTTGAGTCATTGGACCTTAGATACGTGTGCCCCGACATGGCCCCCACCTTCCCCCATGAGCAGCCTGAGGGCATGAAGTTGAGTTGCCGGGTAACAGAGTGGATCTGCCCATAGAGCGGATTTTTTTTCAGTAAATTTGACAATGCAAGAATACAGAAATGCAAGTACGAAAATTCAAGTTGGAAAATGCAGAACTGACGTCAGAGTTATAATATTACAGCAAGTATGTGGGTGGTGAGATGCAAGCTAAAACACTGGTAGATGATCGACTAAGTCTAAAGCACATAGCTAAAAAGCTTTAAAGACCTATCAGCACATACTGTAGACTCTAACATTCAGCAATACAATGTCATAGTTAAACCTGTAAGCTGACACTTCGACGTTCAGTATTGGATGCAGCCTAAGCCAACAGCAACACAAATCAGATGTCCAATAATTACAGACAAAAATGTGCTTATCATTCTGATACAAATACCAACAAAAGAATTAAAAAAAGCAGATCTAGGTTTTAAAAACCTGCACATAAAGCTTGATAGGTTTACTATTAATACAAAAAGCTTGATACTATTTAATAGCTAACATGTATTCTTTAAAATTAACTATGCACACAAGGTATCTGATAAAAGAGTTACACAGGTTTAATCAGTTAAAATGTATCGTTCTTGTATTAATTCATTTATATAAAAATAGCAATAACAACAGCAGCAAGAAAAATCTTTCACACCTGGACGGGATGTACTCCAAATGACGGAATGCAAAAGTGAGGATACCTGAAAACAAACACAGGTACAAGCTGGAACTGCACGATATTTGCTAAGAAACAAACATACACTCTGTCCATGATATTTAATCAACCTCAAAGACATATACTTCTCTAATAACCAGTTTTTCAAAAGGTAGTTTAGAAAAGCTCATCAAATGTTGCGGGTTATTTAATTAATGAATGTCAAGTAAAAAGAAAACATTAACAGACCTATCTGAGAGCTCAAGTATCTAGCTGAACTGACTCGCATCTTCTGCTACAACAATTACTGCTTGAACACCTGCAATAAACAAACCATTATATGTTATAAAAATGAATTTAGCCAATTAAAATACTAAAATAACATATAATAATTATCTTCATTACAAACAAAAATAAATAGTAGCCGTTGGCTGGTTGGCAATGTTTTAAAAAACAATTTGCTGTAATATAACTGACCTGTCTATACATCAATATTCAAGTATTACCATGTACATTATCACTGTAGGCCTACAGACAAAAAAACCAAATAACAAATGCATAGTTCAGATAGTTTTAGTTATTGTTATTTCTCTCCTTTCTAGTTTTTTTTGATATCAGGCAGTTTCTTGATTTTTTCATGTTTTACCATATAACTGTACTTCTATTTAAGTTTTCTCATTTTATTTTCATTAAAAAAATTTCAGTTATCAGTTTATGTCCTAGATTAAACAGTCTATCAGTTTTTAAGTGCAAGTCCTCATTGTCTTGTATCATACCTGTGTTAACAGCTCTTTCAACTACCGAAGTGATGTCCTAAAACACCCAAAATTTTGTCTTGTGTAACAACAGTTAGCATGTAGACATAAAATGACTAAGAAAAGTAACCTAAGATATAATATTTGCATATATAGTACATAACTACACACTTTTGCAAAATAAGCCTCAGTTCAATGCAAATGTCATTTAAAAATGTAAAAAAAAATAACATACACCCAACATCTACATAGACTACTATAGACTACACAGACACAGACTTGTTCTGTTAGGCCAAGCCACAAAAATATTTTCAAAATTGTTGTGGCATGATTATTTTCAAGTTGGATGTGGTTCTTATCGATGAAAAAGATTGTGCCAATGACTCAAAGCAGTGGATAACTAAAGACATCATGCTGTCACGTAGGTCAGTAACACTGTAATGGCTGCCTGCGTATTAAGCTATTTGTGTACAGACTGCTGACTGCCAAAGACAACAGAACGGTGTCAGCACTATCGCAAAAGTTCCCAACTAGAAAGTTTAAAATAGCTATCTAGGCCTAAAGTTAAAGTTAAAGATCAGGTTAGCCATAGATCAGAATTAAGATAAAGGTTAGGTTAGAGATACAGTGAAACTTAGGGATAGGGTTAGGAACAGTCTCAGGATTCAAATGGGGAAGTTGAATATGAGATAGTGTCACAGTGGCCACACGCTTCGCGCTTCAAATGGAATGATGCAAGAATGCAAAAATAAATAAATAGCTAAACAATGTACTATTAATGTAACCTTACTTCTTTAAAATCAGAGTCGGCTAGATGGGCGTGACAATCAATTAACGACAACATATTACACGATATTAATTGCTAGTTAACTTGTCTGTTTTTGTTTACATCATCCACATAGAATAGATAACGCCTTTCAGCAAAAACAGTTTTCCCGTTAGGTACCCGCACTATTCGGTACTGCCGCTCACGACGAAGCTTCGGTCCTGGAGAGTCTCTCTATGCGGAGTACCATGCGCGACAGTTATTATTTGTCGCTAACTTGCTCATTGATAAATATTTTTTGATTTGCCTTTTTTTACTTTCTATTGAACGATTCAACTATTAGTATCAATGTAACATTTAAGAAGCCAAGGGCGGCGATTTTCAACAGTTGCTTCTGTCCCCCCCCCCCAAAAAAAAATCTGGTATCAAAATCTGTCGCAACTTCTTCCATTTTTCGGCTAAGGTCCCTCCCCAATTTATGAGTCAAATTTTCCTCTCTATTTTGTTCTTCTTTCCACTCCAGGGAGAATGTTTTGTTAAGGGTGTATAGATTGCCCAATGAAAAATAAGGGACAGTAAAAATAGGGTGAGGTTTTTTGTTAAAGGTGCAGATTATAAAACGGAAAGTAAAAATAATGGGAAGTAAAAATAAGGGAAGAATTTTTGTTAAAGGTGCAGATTTAAAAAATAGTGGGGAATAAAAAAGGGGGAAGTTTTGTTAAGGGTGTAGATTGACCAGTACGTGAAATATAGAGGGTAAGTAAAAATAATAGGCAGGTAGTTTTTTTTATTACAGGCGCAGATTGAAAAATAAGGGAGAAGTAAAAAATAGGGTAGTTTTTTTAAGGTGCAGTTTGCCCAGTAAAAAATAAAAGAGAAGTTTTGATCAACAATTAACCTTTTCAAAATCCTCCTATTTTTCACTGGATGCAAGCTGCGCCCACCAGGTATAGTGATAAAAGCCACTGGTTTTAAGTGAGCATTGCAGGACGGACTAGCTGAAGCTCAGCTGTCGCTATGATGGACCGACCATACCGACTTCAGATGAAACATCAATGAAATATGCATACATAACGATAATAACAAACATTTTGGTAAAATTGAAAAAATAAACACTTCAGACCAACATTGCAGTAAATAGTCTGTATGACAACTGGACTGTGTGGATATAACATAGTCAAATGTCATTCGAATCATTCATCGCAATGTTGGTCTGAAGCGTTTTTTTTCATTTACCTACATTTTTTGTTATTATCGTTATTTTAGCTTACATTTATATTTCACAAGGTAGTGTAGAAACACATTTATCATGTGGTGGAATATATAAAAATCACATTATTGCAAATTGTCTGGAGTGTGCCAGTGAAAGAATTTGGAAAAATCGGTCAATAACTGGCAAAGATATGGACAAAAGCAAAGTGGCACGTTTTTTATGGCCCACAGTGTAGTTACTACAACGGTATAAACTCATCCCTATCCAACGGTACTATGGCCGTTCCACTACAATGTACAGTTTACCCACAATACGTGCGTTACAGACAGATGACATATCCTACCCAAGACATGACCTAATGGTGGGCCAAAAATAATAAGCGGAAGAAAGAACAGTTATGGTAGTGAGTGAGTGAGTAAGGTTTAACGTCCTGCCCGACACAGTATAGGTCATTTCAGGGACGGCCTTTCCAGGCAGAATGCACAAAAAACAGGCCTAATAATGAAACAGCAAGTTTAACCTTTTAATAAAAAGACAAAGTTTAGCCTTCACAGAAACACAAAAATTATAAGTACTCCATAGCTTAGTTGTATCTGGAATACTTTGCACTGTCTCTAATCATATTTAAATCAATTAATTAACCTTACTCGCAACGAATGCAGCACAATAAAAAGAAGTAAAGAAAGCTAGACAAACAGACAGCAAAACTTAACCAATGAAACTAATACTTAGCAACATCAAACAAAGTACTCGTAACACAACTTAGCACAGTGTCAAAGATACACTACTTTTGGAATAATTATAGCCTGACTACTTATTGTCTGTATAAATGTACAAAACATCAGTGTCACGTGACCTGTGAGCGCAGGGTCCAAAATTACCACATATTTGGAATTCCCGTGGCCATATTGCCTATTCACTATAACACTTTTATGGGGCTACGGCGACGATTAAGAGCCGTTTACAGGTGAAAATTTCATACAGCAGCGTTTTTGGCCGAAAATTTCGAAGTCCGTTTTGGGGTCCAATTTTCGACTTTGGAGGGATTTTTCAAAGATTAAATATTAACTTTAAATTTTCATTCCCGAAAAAGTTTGACCCTTGCATGAGGCTGCATCTCCGAGCTATCGCGCGTGAAAGTCTGTCGGGCGGTCTGACCTGTAAGTCGGTCAACAAAAAAAGATATATATAATACTAGAAAAATTTTTGTTATATTTCATCCAAGCCCCCAATGGACGGATTTGCATGAAATGTTGCACAGGGGGTCGTCTTGCAGACATAATCATCTGTTTCAAATTTTTTGTCGATCGGTTCAGGGCTTTCAGAAGTGCAAGGGGTCGAATTTTGCCATTCTCCATTGACTTAGACGGTCGCCATTAACACAGAGCTGCGCTAGGCTACCGCACGCCTGTGATACACAGGCACATAAAACTAAAATTCTAATAACCCGACTAGTGGCAAACTGTAAGCATATTTATTACCAACTGCAGTCAGAAATCTAAATTTGCTGGAAATCCCAAGTCCCGAAATTAAATAGTACTATTTTAAACAATTCATTTCTTTTAGAGTGAAATATGTGTTCAAATGCAGTGATTGCTTGGAAATGAGGAATAAAATATGAACAAACTTCATGCGAGAAACAGCTGTTTTAACAACTACAAAACTGCAGTAATCAAAAAAAGAGAAATTAAGTGCTGTTTACTACTTCATCATGTGCAAAATATTACATAAACAGTCAGTGTAAGAATGAATTCACTGACGATTATCCACAGCTTCTACCGTTCTAAATACAAAGATTGTGTTGTAAAATTCAGTAAAACAATTAACCACACAGTGCGAAATATAACAGTCAAAGAATTTACCAATACATAGAGGGCTAACACAAATCACGTATACATGCAATAGAGCATACGTAAATTGGTGCCAGAACATTGCTATTACCAAATACATGAAAATTTTCCACCTCAGTTAAACACAAATGCAATAAACGACAATGACCAAAGGTGTTTCATTTTCACTGTCGAATGCAGCAATCAAAAATGGTGAACACATTAATAAAATTACGTGGTAATTCTATCAATGCTACTTTCAACTGATGCACAGTCAACTTCGCTGCAGAAACGACAACATATTGGTGACATTACGTGTACTGCATGGTCTGAGCATTTTCATGTAACCAAAATAGACCAAAATAAGTACTACTGGTTGCTATAATCACTTTCAAGCTTTTCAGGTCCAATGACGATCTTCAGGGAAATAGAGATTCGAAGCAGTACTTTTGGTTGTTAGTCCATGTCCTTCCTGTTGGCAATGAAATAAAACAAATAATGATCTACACAGTGGGAGAAAAAATGTGATATCAAAATCTGAATTTCAGTACAAATTATGCTTTACGATAATGGCAACAAACAAAGTATTAATGACGATATTAAGAAGTACTAATTTAAGTGACATTATTGTCAAAACATGGACATGCCCTGCCATAACGTACTAAAAACCAGCGCATACTGCCACGGCCCGGTGTGTAAACTAAACCTATACTTCTTCAACCTCGTCTCCGTACTTGTTGCGTTTTACACCTACAACAATACACAGTGAAAGCATTATGATAACAACACACAACACACAAAGACACTGGAACAGTAGAGTGTTATTATGGCTAGTGAGACATACTTGATCCTGATGATAAACTGGACTTCAAGTTACAAGACTTTGTTTTCAACACCGTATCAACCATTTGATTCTTTACTAGCAACAAATACCAGATATTCTACAAAAGTATGGATAAATGACTGAATGTCTATTCACGGCAGAGAAGTGCTCAACTGAGATCAATAACAACAACTAATATTGCTATGGTAAGACGTTCTTCTTCAGGGTTAAGTGCAAACTTCAAGTTATATGCTGTAGTACTTTGAGTTTGGTTAATAATGTGCATGGCCTTTCATGTGAAATGATATGAACAGAGTGAGAACTCAATAAACTAAACTGCCAAACCTGGCAAAATAAAGTTAGCCATAATTTAACCATTTGCCTGACAACTTCAAGCAAGTAAGGAACAAGCCAGCATATTGGCAGCTACAGTGAGCTAACCTGCACACGCTACAGGATCACAGATTAACGGTGCAGTTGCCAGTAAAGCAATTAACAGCCCTTTACATTATCCTGCCAGGAGACACATCGGATGCATCCTAGCGTAATAACACAGCTCCACAAGCCTACGTCAACAAGTTGCAAGATTTTTGCAAACTCCAGTAATATCAAGCAGCGATGCAACAGTTGAGCGACTCGATTAATGACACGAATGGAGTGCTGATCAGTACTGTACAAAATCTCGTTCCTTTGTTGCAGCGAGTACTTTAATGATCTCTACAACAGGCCTGACCTGCCGGGTTACAACTATGCACCCGATGGCACCAGTATCAGCATAGCATCACCCAGCATCGACACAACTGCTACAACCCTTGACAAGGTTCGAATGGCAGGTCGTGAAACTCAAGGCAGGGAAGTTCCCAGGTCCTGATCGGATTACAGCAGAGATGCTACATCTTGGTGTGACGTAGTGGCAACTGCACTACACAAGATATTCTGTCGAGTGTGGGATGATGACAAGTTGCCACAGTTGTGGAAGAATGTGACAGTTGTGCCAGTGTGTAAAAAAAGAGCTGACGAGAATGCTCCAAGTACTGCGACATTTGCTTGCTGTCGGTAGTTGGAAAGGTACCCTTGACCATCATCAGATTCGGGACCAAAGATCACCGAGGAAAACAAACAAGGGAGCAGCAGGCAGGCCGTGGATGTGAGGACCAAATTTTCTGTCTCTGCCAGGTTTTTAAACAATGAATCAAAGGTGGCCAGAAGTTTGTTGCATCTTCATCGACTTTTCGGCTGCCTTCAGCAGCGTGCACCGCGAATCCCTGTGGAATTATCATCGACTGGATCATGAGTCTGCATTCATTATCAGTAAGGATTTGTCCATACAAGACATGACTACGCTGATGACCTCCCGCTTCCAGCTGACTGTGGTGAAGCTGGTCAGACTAACCTGTACAATGTAGCCTCTGCAGCCATCGACTTGGGACTTAGGATCAGCGGGCCAAAAACCAAAGCGGTGAGCTTTAAATACAACACACCAGTGGTCACTCTTGTTGGCACTGTGCTTGAAGTTGCAGCTGCCTTCGTCTACCTGGGTTCCTCCATCTCTGGCGACTCTATTGCATTTTCGAACAAGAGGGTGCGGCCGTTGAGGGGCCGCCCGCTATGGGGCCGTCCTTGCAGTTGAGTACGCAGACGGAGAAAACGGCCGTTGCCATGGTAACGAGGTCACCCGAGGCAAGGCGGCGAGGGTTCCTTATGACACCTGCCAGATATGTCACTTATATACGTGAATCAACCAATCAGCATCTAGAAATTCTGATAATTAGGCTTACGTTGACACAACTACTGTGTCCTGTGACCTTGACCTTTGACCCCTTGACCTTGAAATTGGTCAACGGGGTGCTCGTGTCCCGGGGACCCTTCCTACCAAGTTTGGTATTCGTAGGCCTTTTCGTTTTCCCTCTAGGTGGAGGCACAGGACAGACAGCCGGACAGACGGACAGACAGATTGACAGACAGACGGACAGGATCAACACACGATGGGGCCTCCTTCTAGGAAGGACGGCCCCATAACAAGGTGGAATGCTGAATCGGCAAAGCATCTGATGTCTTTGCTTGGTGCATGTATTGTGTTTAGAAAGGACGCAACATTAGATCAACATAACAATCTTCAATGCTGTCGCCATTACCACTCTGCTGTACATTACTCTCTGTACTCTGCTGCGCTGCTCTGCTGCTCAGTGCTGGACGCTCTTGCAAACGACTTGACAAAACTAGTCAGATATGCAGAAAAACTGTCTTCGTCAAATCCTAGTAACACGACATGACCAGCTACAGAATGATACAATATGCCACCGATGCATGGAACAGCCCACTGTTGGGAAGCAGGTGCAATGGCCGGTTTCGACGGTTCAAACATGTGTGCTAAATGGACGACTCCCGTCTGCCAAAACCATGGGCAGAACGTCGGGACACAAAGAAACAATGGAAGAATCAGCATCAGGTCACTGCCAACATCTCGACACATCTACCAAGGCGCCTCGACCATGACCCGCTGACGACGGCCGCCAGCATGACAATTAAGTGTGACGCATGGCGGGGGTTGCGGTAGGACATCACCGGCATCAACCGACGTCGTGATGATCACGCGAGCATGCACATCCAGATCATTCAAAAGCACGAGCTATGTCGGATAAGCGCCGATCCGATGCAAGCATACATACGTGGTTTATCAGGCTCCTGTGTAGACTGAGTTGTTGATTCAATGGGCCCCGGCTGCGACGGTCGATCACGCGATTCAAACTTCTTCTTCTCCGCTTCAGTACGATTCAATCGGCGCAAGTCCTCATATGACCTACGATCATTTGTGCTGTCCTCCGGCAAACTTGAAGGCAACGGAGTATCACCTGCATTCATTCAGTTATTTAACATGAGCGAAAAGGTAAAAAAAGGTAAAGCTCGTCAATTTGTATAGCGCCTCGTCGCAAACACGCCTCTAATGCGCTTTTGTCACTAACCAGAGCCACCTGCCGCACGACCACCGTGTGCAGCCTGCAGAGACAGGCTGGCGCAGCGGCCGGCTAGGCAACCCCAGTCAGTTGTACCAAAGTCCCCACCTTCCATAACCCATGTAAATGAGTTACTACTGAAACCACTGAAAATAAAACACTTGAAAAAACATGCACAAAACGCAAGTAGTGCACCAACAAAATGAAGCGCATCAAAACAGTGATATCGAATAGAAGTTGGTTGAAAATGTTCGATCTGTGGGACGCCAAAATTTCCCCGCTCCTCCTGAAGAAGCACAGAGCATATATATTTAACGCTGTCAATGTCTGTTGCTGCCACACAACCTATAAGAATTTACCAATCAGACAAAGCAAAAGCAACTGTGGGCAATAAATTTCTTACACTCAAAACCTCTATTCTATGCAGGAATTATATGCAAAGTATCTTAGTAAATGGTGCAAAAATGTGAGCACAGCAAAAATGAAAGCAAGTGCTGCATCAAGTTCTTGGTGCCAAATGTAATTGAAACGCATCAAACAGACAGCATATTAGCGATCACTCTGACATTCTTTGTATGCACTGAAACTGCACTGTTGAAAAACGGCCAGTAACAATTGAAAACTTTCACTACTTAACTTGTCAACCATGTGACATCAATCAAAAATTTAATCAAATTTTAATTACTAAAATTATTAATGATTAAGCACATTAATTTCATCTTGATTGCCACGAATCGGCCATTGATTATACTTTCTGCAATAATGTGTTATATTGCACTGAATCAGTTTATAGCAGAAAATAAAATTATAATCATCGCTTATTGTCAATGTTTCTGCATAGTGACTACTTAAATTTTTATGCAGCAAAGACTTTAAAAATTGGTTTAAAAATTGGCACATAATTGTGGTAAACAATAATCAGAATTCGCTGCTAATTTGTGGCATCGTGCGTTTCCTCCTAGTAAATATGCTACGATACACATGTACAATACAGTAGAATTAAACTGTAACAAAGCGGCGAGTTTTATGTCATGTTCTGTGTTTTATGACTGTTCAAAATCAATCATTAACGTATTTTCATCAAAGCGTCAGAATCAGATAGCAGATAATCATAACTGGCAAAAAAAATTAGTCAAAAGATCTCCTTCAGCATAGCTAACAAAATCAAAGTTCACCGAACACAACTCCAGTAAGTAGACAACCAAAATAAACCAGAAACAGATAGCAGATTTCTGGCGGAATAATGCGAAAAAATACTGAAAACGTTTTCAGATTGGCAAAATATTTGGTTCTTATAATCAGGGTCACTGAATCAAAGGTGCTATCAGAACTGTAAATGGAAATTAGGCAACTGCACTTCTGTGCATGGACACAGTAAAATATGCCCATAAAAATACGCCAAAAAATCAAATAAAACACAGTGAAGTGGTCAAAATCACGGCAATTCACAGACTGATTCAAAAAATTTGTAGCATGTGCAGAGATTGTGCACAAAAACTGTAATATTCATGATTGCCGTGATTGCTTCAAACAATTTGCAGCCATAACAATGACCTGAGTTCCGGTTGGCATCATACTCAACATCCACGTTCAAGTCCGCTTTGTGACCGCTGCTCAGTGGATCCATGAACTGATGTGTATCAACCCTACAACAATCAGCATTGTACAACCATCGCCATCATCAGCAGCAACAACAACAACAACAGCAGCATTGTTGTCATCATTACAGGGACGTGGTCTCAGTCAAGATGTCTCGATCTCGAGATGGTCTTGAGACGTACTAACGTCTCATCTAGGTCTCGTCTCGGACAAAATCCTCAACATCTCGGTCTCGGAGCAATATTGCTCGGCAATATCTCGGTCTCAGCCCAGTAGGTCTTGTCTCGGATCTCGGGCCATTGAGCATTTTGTGCAGGCGAACACTGTGCATACTGTAGCTGCAGTTAGAGCGATACTAACCAGCATGACACTTGTGGCTTAGACATATTTATTTACAGTGTTTTTAGTCATTCATTTACTTATTTATCATAAAGCAGAATTATGTCATGTCAGTCTTTTTTCGTCATAAAATAACCTAGTCGCAGTAAAGATAAAGTGTATGATGTCAGAATGAATACTATCAACCAAATGTAGACAATGTATTATAATCAACTGTAGTTTACTAATTTCAGTTGCTTGCAAATTGCGATAAATATAATGGCTCATGTCTACAGCACTGCAATTGCAATTCTTTATGGTGCAAGCGGTTAATTATTCAGTGATAATTGTCAAAATAAAGTGCAAAAACCCACAATATCACAAATAGAAAGCACTTATTATGGTGCGAGTTAATTAATCTGTATAATTTTTTCATTGTCAATTTGTTTCACCATACGACATGGAAAATGACTCGGCGAGATGCTGAAGCTCCCGAGACTCTTGAGAGTCTCAAGAGCTTCAAGGTCTCGGCCAGCATCTCGGAAGCTGCAACGTCTTGTCTCGTCTCAGACAAAATTTTGAATGTCTCGGTCTCGTTTCAATCTCGGAGACATGGGTCTCGGGTGAGTCTCGAGTCTCGTCTCGGCTCAGAAGGCCTCATGCACATCCCTGCATCATTATAACATCACAGTTATTCAAGATTTGCAAACAAGAGAAACAAACATACATGTACACGTGCAAAATGAACATTTAAACAGCCATTTTACATGTCGACCAGTATCCAGAAAGTCTACAATAAAAACTACCAGCACTATTACACTGGATAACTTTTAACCAAAAGCATATGCGCCAAAATGTAAAATCTTGAACATATTACTAGGATTTACATCGTGGGCCATAAAAACGTGACACTTTACTTTTGTCCATATCATCGCCAATTATTGACCGATTTTCAAAATTTTTTGACTGGCACACTCTGCAGACAATTTGCAATAATGTGATTATTATATATCCCACCACAACGTAAGTGTGTCTCTACACTACCTTGTGAAATATGAATGAAATATGCATGTATAACGATAATAACAAACAAACATTTTGGTAAAATTGAAAATAACATTTCAGATCAAAATTGCTGTAAATGATCTGTATAACACTAGACTATGTGGGTCAAACACAGTCTAGTGTCATATGGATCATTCACCGCAATGTTGATCTGAAGTGTTTTTTAACTTTTTCAATTTACTTAAATGTTTGTTATTATCATTAAATATTCTTACATTTATGTTTCACAAAGTAGTGTAAAAACGCACTTATGGTGTGGTGGGATATTTAATAATCACGTTATTGCAAATTGTCAACAGAGTGTGCCAGTGAAAGACTTTTGAAAATCAGTCATTAACTGGCGAAGATATGGACAAAAGTAAAGTGCCACGTTTTTTATGGTCCACCCTGTAGAAATGTACGATAAAAGAAAAAGGCTATGCTACGTTGGTCAGTTGCACTCTATTCACTGATACTTCAACTGCTCACCATCTGACAATGGCTAAGAACATTTCTTTATGGAACCAGTTTCGACAAACACTGAGTGAACAATAAAGTATTGCATATTTCGGTATTACCACCTCCAACACGTTTATCACACTGACAATGTAGGGCACTCCTGTAACAGTTTTGAGTAACGTTTTACTTGAAAAAAAAACATTTTTTAACAACGATAGCATCCATTTATCCAAAGTCACTATGAGTCTAGCCAAGTACCAAAGAAAAACTTGTGGGACTGTTATAACAGATCTATGGCAACAAAGCAATGAAGAAAACATTAATAATAAAACAAATATCATATATATACAGGGTGCGGCAGAAAAAAGTAGCCCCCTAAAGTTTTTTGCTGTTTTCTCAGCAACCATTTAGCATTTTAATCTGAAAATTTACAGATTTATTTACTAAATTGTTCTACGGCTAAATGCCAAATAAAATTTGATTTCATTGAAAAATGACGAAGCTATAGATTTTCTAACATGACCGTTTACCGATTTTTCAGCGTGAAAAAATGTTCAAGCTACAACACCAGTTCAATAACATCGTTGAAACAAGTCAAACAACACAGTTAACT
>Ga0209671_1000999_pt1 | contig 21958 bp, 11 predicted proteins | sample WorMetHERISLAND2_2_FD_187401 | JGI IMG/M metagenome (GOLD analysis project Ga0209671, IMG submission 187401) | Marine gutless worms symbiont microbial communities from Max Planck institute for Marine Microbiology, Germany - Olavius geniculatus... | ecosystem: Host-associated > Annelida >... | reverse complement strand
TTTGCTATTTCTTGTTTGCTGTTCTTCTGCTCACGGTGCCCCCCCGTGCCCAGCCATTCGTAAAAGTGGGGGGGCACGTGCCCCCCCGTGCCCCATGGTGTCGGCGCCACTGAGCAGAACCCTAAGCAAGCTTGAAGGTCACTCGCGGATTGATCCATGCTTCCAGCAACGTACGCGAGGTAGAAGCTAGACTCATTTCTCTACAGCAGGGCAAAGCCCCCATGGGAACAACAAAGCAGGTAGAAATGAGCAATTATAATATGAAATGTGACCGCTCCGTAACTCTGAGATGGCTTTACATGAAGAGCTATATCATTTAACCACTAGTAGGCAACAATAAGTTATTGTATTTGACCAAACACGACGGGCGAAGCGGTCGTCGACGGCCGCTTAGCCCCAGCCACCAAACCAGAAAATTTATCACGTGTACGCCCTCGGACATGTAGGGCCTATGCGTCTTTTTTTATTTTTCTTAGCATAGTGTACAAAAAATTGAATTAACTAAGTAAATGGTCAAACGATTTCGTAGCCATAACCCTAATCAATACGTTCTTCTTTTTTTTCTTTTTCATTTCCAATAATGCATCAATCCTCGGAGTTGAGTAATGCCTTGCATAGGGGCCGACGTTATAATAAAAACCTACAATGCAAATATGCCAAAATTACTAGCAACAAAAATGATTAAACACAGTAATCTATGCAAAAATAGACGCGCAGAAGCGCAAGTTGCTGATTTTCTACGACTTCGTCTGGCGTGACTTCGCTGGCTAAGTTATTTTTTACTGGCCAGCTGCGGAACCCTTCGCAGATGCTCGCGGAACCCCGGGGTTCCGAGGAACCCCGGTTGAAAATCACCGGCCTATGCAGTCAACAAAGTTTATAAGAAACGCCAGACATGACAACATCAACTGCAGCTGTATGCGAAACCTCAGTAACACATATATCTCGAATCGATCACGAATAAACTTAGCAAATCACCCAGAATAGTTTTTATGAGACGCAAAGTAGTTGACAGTACCCGACACACGTTCAATTTCGTAACGTCACGTCACCGAGCAAGTGCGCCGGTAGTTAAGTAAGTAAGCACTAACCGAGCAGTGAAGCATCTGAAGTTGTCAAAATGTCCGTCGTCGTTCTGCGGCCGCCACTGCGTTACATATGGAACAGTCTGGCGTCACAAAATAATGACTACGATCAACGTAACTGTCGCCGAACACCGTTATCACCGCAGAAGCCACGCGCGTCGGACAGTGGACATAAAAAGCAGTCTTGCAGGTGCACGTGCACGATCCTGCAGGCAAGCAGAGCCAAGCACGAGACTGGTGGCGGCCACGGCTGCTGCCGCTCGTTCGGCGGGCGCAGGGTTTGCTCAGCCAGCGGCGACGAGCGAGCCCACCCAGGAACAATCGATGCTGCCAGCCCGCCCGCCCGCGACGTATCACCACAGCACTATCACGCCATTCGCCGACGACCAATGGCCGTAATGTCTAGCAAGCCCTCGGCGCCGGCTTTGTAAAATTTGCCGAGAACGTAGAGCGCTTTATTTGACGGTATACTACATCCTGCCTACTCGACACACAATCAAATTAATAATGTTGATATGATGCGGACAAAGATTTGTTTTTACTGCAGTTGCACGTCTGTGACTGACAAAAAATTTGAGCTAATGCTTACGAGACTCGCGAAAGCCTACAGGAGTTCCGGTTCAGTAGTTTAGCTGAAAATTGAGGTGTTCACGCTAAGTTAATATACAAATACTAAATTCTCGATCTGGATCGCATAACGATAGTTCCGTGGCGCCACCTTGTGAATGATATAGACTTGTGTCGCAGCCCAAAATCGCCAAAAAAATCCATAAAACCCCCTATTTTGGCGTTCAAGGTCATTCAAGGTCATTGAATTCGGCGTCAATCGAGAGCAAGTGTACGACTTCCTATTAGTGATTAATAGTAGCCTAACCTAGGCCCTATCTCGCACCGTTGCTGAGATACAGCGACTTATTGGCCAAAAATCGCAAATTTTGGTAATTCCAGCTTGCACCGTTTTTGACTAATCCACCCGTGTGACAGACGGACGGACAGAATTGCGATAACTAAGATGCGCTGAAAGCAGCTGCTTTCGCGCGTAAAAACTGACACTGCACAGCTTTTGTGTCACTGTGCTGTCTCTCCATGCGACTGTCTGCGACGTTGACTTTAGTTTGTGATCGTTATTTACTCGATCTGAAGTGGCTGTTTTAGCAGAATGCAGAAAGCCTGCAATCTCTGAAACGGGACACGACGTGACGATATAGGACCCTTCACACATTTCAAGAGTGAATTGCGCCGAAATGGCTGAAGACAGGGCTAGACCAACATAACCTGCGCACGAAATTTATAAAAGTAGATTTCAGCAGTTTAAATTTCGGCGCTGTAGGTTTGAGGAGTCCTCCGTACGGTAGCGTCAAATATTGATACTCCTTCAAAATCAGCAATGTCTGTTATACATTTAACCACTAATTTAGCGTGAAAAGTTACAGACAGATCGACAGACTTGCTGCTTACCGTAGCAAGCACTGCTGCCGAGTTTTTTCAAATGTACCAACATTGATGACCTTGAACGACCTTGAAATCTAAAAAGCAGGTTTTAGCGTTTTTGCGACTTTAGGCTGCAATGCAATTTCAACACTGAACTGCACCAAAACTTCCAGACAGATGAGACAACTTGCACATGAAATTTTCAGCGCAGAACATAGATTTTAACCATCCGAGTTTCGACCTCCTAGGTCCTGCGAACAGAAGCCTCAAATGTGGGTACCCTTTCAAAACGCATTATCATTTTATTGCATTTGTGACATTGTACACCGATTCCCCAAGTGGCAGCACCGACGCTGTCGCGCGTCACGTAAGCTTTTCTCAAATTACTTGTAAAATTAACAACGTCTATAAATGCTGGATTAAAAAAGCGATCTTGTTCTTACTTGACATATAGACCAAATCTACTTTGACAGCATATCTTTAAATAAAGGTTATTTCATACTATATCGGAATTTTTCATCAAAAACAATGCATGACCGGACACGGACGAAGCTATGACTGTGTCAATGACACTGTATATCACATTTTTTATGCATGACAGGCCAAAGTAAATTCAAAAACAAAATTTGCCATTACTGTATCTGCAAAAACACTTAAGTATATTGCATGTAATTATTTCACATTACCACCATTTTTTCGCATTGTTGGACTATTGTCGATTCGGAATAAAACATATTTTTTAAAACGTTAATAACAGGGATTCAAACACTAAAATAATGGACATCTTCATTCACAGTACTGGTCAGTCGTAAAACAACATCAGAATAAATTTCAAACAATAAGTTTTAACATTGCGATACAAAGCATTTAAGTGACTGTTTGGAATTCATATCGATGCACAACAACATCGCAAAAGATAGCTTACAGTCTGTCATTGATCTGATCACACAGTGAGTGGATTAAGGACCTACAAAGCTACAAGTTACGTATTATAGCACAGCATTAATATTATAAGCTCAACATTGTCTTTCGAGATCATAATGGCCTTATAATCAGTTGACAATCTTTATTTCATCAACTTACCCTTCACAAACATCCCAAAATAAGATCTATAATTGTACAGGCCAACATTTAATATTGTGTTAAGACTGTCAGTGCTTAGCTCTCTGACTGCAAAAAAACAATAACTTAAACTTACTAACGATATCCATCTAACTTCTTTAAAGTTTTACTAAAATGCAAGAAGGGTTTCTTAGAACAACATACCATCTAGAAAGAACAAGCAATATATTTGTTTTCAAACAAAAAAACACATAAAATTTCTAGCAAAAAATGCAAAAGCAATAAATAAATAACATTATTATCATAAGCGATAAATGACCATAATGAAATTTCTTTGAGGTTGGACAAGTCGAAAAAAGCTAAAGCAAGCTCAGCCATCAACAAAAACATGGGAAGTTCAATATTACCTAAAAAGATCATTAGACACAAAAGCCCCCAAAAAATTGCACACTGTTTTTATACAACTATGATCAAAATCAAACTTTGTCCTTATTACTATATTGAGTTTCAAAAGCCTTTAACACACATTAAAAGTCACCAAAAACTGTACACTGTGTCTCAAAAAAACATCCCAAACATTTTCGATTGTAACTTGAAGAAGGATTACAGGATTTTAATAATTTTACGTGAGAATATTCCTAAGACAACTGGCCATCACATCACTATGTAGTTTCCCACCTCATGCATCACGTTTCTGCACTACCTGGGGAAATCAAAACCAACGAAATATTGCACTTTTACCTAAAGTGGTATTATTGGCTAATGCAAATAATGCACAAAAACACATTTTGTTTACATTTTTGACATTTTTGGCTGACACTTTTTGATCGATACGTTGGCCAATTGTGCAATCACAAACATGGAGACAATTTATCCATTCACTGACAGCGGTATCGATAATGTTATGCTCCAGACTAATCCAGACTTCACCAGTCACTTCTTGAATTCATAACATTCCTTAACGTCATCTGGTAGAGACACTGATGCACGACAGTCAAATCTTGCAATCGACTGGCTCTTGGAGGCCACAGATCAGAATACACGGAATTTATCACCGTTTTTTAATCATTTCAATGCACATTTTGCTTGATCTGATTTCCCCAGGTAGTGCAGAAGCAGTCATTGGGGGAGGTGGAAACTTAGACAGTCATTTAATAGCCAGTTGTACCAGAAATGTGTGCCAAAAATTACTGAAATCTGATAATCAAGCTTCAAGTTACGGTCAATAATGTTGGGGATGTTTTTTCACATTTTTTTTGCATGTTCCAACGCATATTTCGCTTGGTTTTCTTTCACAAGGTAGTGCAGAAGCAGACATTGGGTGAGGTGAAAAACTGAACAACCATTTAATGGCAAGTTGTGTCGAGAATATTCACACCAAAAATTATGAGAATCTGATAATTTTTGTTCAAGTTAAAATCGAAAATGTCTGGGATGGTTCTTTTGAGACATTTAGTGTGTAGTTTTTAAATACCATGTGTCCTATGATTCTATGAACTGTAATCTGGTTTGACATTTGGCAAATACAACATTTCGTTACCACATCAACCATTCACCATCGGTAATGACTTTGACCAATGCTATCAATGCTCCCCAGTCAGCTGACTACAGAGATTATTCCAACACTGAGTGGTTGTGGTAAACCGGTTTGACAAAATGAAATGCAAAATGCATTTTATAGCAAATCACGCATGCTGCATAGGAAAAATTACAATATAGCAAGTTGACAATGATTTGACAAAAGCCGGGTCTTTCTCACGAGCCAGGAGTTCTAAAGGAGATGTGAGATGATCAATAAAGTTGTCTGCCGATAAAATCGCCCAACAAAAATCTACCATGTGTCATGCAAAAATTGTCCGATTATGTCAGGTGACAAAAATCAGCAGATTTTGTTGACTAAAATCATCTATTATAGTAATTTATTGCATTTTTATTTATTTTCGTTCAGTAAATGCAGAAAAATAAAGCAAGTATCCCTTTTTGACCTGCATTCTGCTGCTGTCTAGCAAACAAACAAAGAAATCAAACAAAGAAGCAGACGGAAATATCAGCGGCGTACAACTGTTCAAAGTTTTTATGAGCTGATTACATGGTTCCTACTAATCTGCAGAATACATTTTCCCTGACTTTTCCCCAACTTTCCAGAACAAAATGAATTGTTTTCCCTGACTAATTTGTTCATGCGAAATACCAATGCTGGCTTTCAATCACTTGCAATAACACTAGAAACAAGGGCGGCAGAACAAATGAAAAAGTAAAACTATAAATAATCTGCGAGCAAAGCGAGCAGAAAAAACTTTGAACTGCTGTATGCAGTGTGCGTGCAACAGTTTTGTTTTTTCTGCATCTTTGTTAACTTTTGCACCATGGTACTTTTGAATTCCCTGACTTCCCCTGACCGTCTGGATTTTCCCTGACCAACTAAACCACACCCAAAAAAGTCGACCGACTCAAAATCAATCATCTAACATCCCCTTAAGTCTTTTGTTCTAACAAAAACTGGAGACTCTATGTCACTCTGGCGCAGCTAAATTGCATTTTCCCTAAAAAACAAGAGGGTGCGGCCGTTAAGGGGCCGCCCGCTATGAGGCCATCCTTGCAGTTGAGTACGTGCATGCTGTTTGGGGACTTTCTAGGTCTGTTTGTTCCTACAGTAGAGGGTATAGGCCTAGTCACAGAAACACAACAAGTACAGACTAATTTTTGAGCCCTATCGTGATAGCTGTCATTTAATTGCACCAATCATAACTTTTACAGACCAGTTACTTTGTTGTAAGATTTCTATATCTTGGTAAATATCGTATCGAATTTGAAATTCTGATATTGACGTATCCCTAATAAATATCTATGTATTGTATTTGTGTATCTATGGTAAACATAAACAAACCACTACCATAGACGGAGTTGTAAAATGGTATTTCATTAGCCGCCGTGACCTTGACCTCTGACCCATTGACCTTGAAATTGGTCCACGGGGTGCTGGTGTCCCAGGGACCCTTCCTACCAAGTTTGGTATTCGTAGGCCTTTTCGTTTTCCCTCTAGGTGAAGGCACGGGACAGACAGACGGACAGATGGACAGCATTGATACAGCCCCATAATAAAGCTGGATATACTTGATACATCTTGACACAAAAATATGCAAGTCTGCTGACGGACTAACAGAAATGTCATATAGTGTTACATTAACGAATCATTACAGGCACTGCATTAAACTAAATGCTGCCAACTATAACTGCCTCAAACATGAAAATAATCAAGAAACTGTAAAACAGATTACAAAGTAGCAACTCATTTCTCCATCCAATAACAAAAAGTACGATATCACACGGCATAACATAAACTTTTAGATTCTGCGATTTTGCTAGATGCAGTTATATCTGGATATATATGTCCGTCTTTCTCTGGACATGGACATGATCATAATAATCTGATGGCTCTATCTACCTAGTGTTTTGTGTCAACAGAAGGGTCGTCAAAAAATGAAAGTATTATGCATAATACGCTGACTGCATCAAACACAAATACAATGTCCCCTATGATGGTGCCAAAAAAATGCAGAGAGACAGTAGATGGACGAACAACATCAGAAGTGTTGCAGGACCGATGGACCGTGTAACAGAATCCTGAATATCAATAAACACACGGTACAAATGATCATTTGCATCTGCTGCGGCACAAAGGCACATACTGAGAGAATAAAAAGAACCGAACTGCCCCCCCGTCCTTTCACACTGGACAGTCCGTGCAACACAACTGAACTGGTATTTCATTTCAGTTCAGTTATGTCACCTTGTACACTACTTAGATGCAACTTCCGTTCAGTTAAGCTGCGTCGCTGTGTACATGCTTCAATGGAATGTCGCTGCGGCTGCAATGCTCTGCTCGGGACCACACACGAGTCATGATATGCATCCGTCAAAAGTCCGTAACACGAACGGAGACATCGTCATTGTCGTCGTCGTTGTCATCCAGCCACGGATGTTGCAAACACTGTTCTGCAGTTGCCCGCCTCGTTGGATCAAAGTCCAGCATCGGAATGAGAAAGTCAGCCAGCTCATAGGCACTGCGATCGTCCCACTGATATTTCTCAACCAACACCTCGATAAGGCCCCACGGTTTCAGCTTTGTAATGTGACGCAACTCGCCTGCCGACAAAACAAAAAAAAAACACAGCGTGCTTTACACGTAAGTACTGTTACATTTTCAGCTATACATTGTGAATATGGGGCAGAGATGCCTATGTAAGCGACTTCTACACTGCCATCATTCACTTTTAGAGTATCGGTAACAACATTTTACAACATTCTGCAATTAACGTTTATCAATACACATCTCACTTTCTGCCATGATGTAAATTCTGTTAAAGCAGTTATTCACATTGTTGCTCGCTCATCCACACCTGTGACAAAATTTCGTCTTTGACTTGTGGTCAAAATCTGCGATGTAACTACAAGACTAAAGAAATAAGAAATGAGTAACTCTGGTCTCATGGCGAGGTAGCAGGCTTTCAGCCGTGCCTCTAGAAATTCTAAAAGACCAGCTAATTACTTCACTTTAGCCATTAAAATTGATAATTTTTGATACGGACCCCGAATTCTTGCCATCAACATGACCAACAGTTATTTCTCTAACCAAGTCACTAGTTATGAATTAGAAATACAAATGATGCACTTATTCTTGAAACAAGATGACGTCCTAATCAATTAGACAGACCTACCGTACTACATGTGTATTTCATTATGTAACTTACATGTTCCAATAGCAAAAACAACAAGTCAAGCTGTTGGCTGACTGTACCAGCAATTTCTCAGAGTGAAGCCTTACCTCGTTTGGTAAAAAATTCCCGCGAATATTTGCCGGACATGGCAATATTTCGTGGAATTGGACCAAGCAACTCCATTATGTGAGCCAAGTGGTCCTCATCGCGGGAATAATCTTCACCAGAATGAGGCTCGAAGAGGTAGTCACCGGTTGCCAACTCAAATGCCTGCAAACACAAATCAACATACCGGGGTGGTCCGTGAAGTTTTGACACATTCAAAACTTCATCAGATATTAACCAGGGGCCAAACTCACAAAACATCTTAGGACAATTTTATGACATTTTGCACATGTACACCAATGTGCTAATTCACAAAACATCTTACAATTTCACAACAAAAATCTTACGATCACTTTTTTGGTGTCTTACGACATTCCAAATTATACAATTCCAACATCATCCAACAAGAAAACTTCTTTGTATAGATTTATAAGACCTTTAATTCACTTATACTCCTATGTTTGTCTTTGTCATCAAAAGTGTTAAATTTTCAGAGAAACTCCAAATGGCACCTTTGTGGCAGAGATCACATATTATATCATACCATATCAATGCAGCTGACGATGTGCCATGAATCAGTTAAAAACAAATTGCAGGCACATGAGATAGTTCTTTCCATGTGCCTTGCCCATTGTAAACAGTTTGTCTCCATGATCTCCACAGACCCAGATAATAATTCATCTTAATCTGTATTAATTTGGAGCAAAAGTGATTCTACATACCTGCAATCTTACATCTTTGTAAATTATGTCTTTACTAACATTTCACCCTTGCTGCTATACTCTGCTCTACTTATTATTGTAAACAATACAGGGTGGTCCAAAAAACGGCACAAAGTTTATGACATCATAATTTTGCAACCGTACGTCATAAAGTCGTGGTTTTCAGCAAAATGTTCCGAAAGAAATTCTTTACGTGACGAATGTCAATGTTTGAACGCAGAAGTTAAATATTCTTTGTTATTGCCGCTGGCAATTGAACTATGCAAAAACAGTATTACCCTCAACACCGCAATCAATAAAAACGTGCCACTTTTATTTTTTAATAGCACGGTTAAACATTGGCCGATTTCAGTAATTTTTGGCATGCAACATTAAAAAGAAATTTGACGCAAATGTCTGTAGTTCTGGCCACCTCACCCTAATGTTGTCGCTGCACTACCTTGTGAAATGCAGAAGTCGTAGTTTGACCGACAACAATGAATTCATACTTGGCAGTGCATGCATTGGCTCAGAAAATTACTGAGACCACAAAATCATTAAAAATCTGTTGCTTCATCCTTATTTTATAAGTCGACAAACTGAAATGATACATCAACAGCAAGTGGGCTGTTTGAGTCATGCAGTTACTGAATGTGCTGTTGGCAAATTGTGTCAACGTCTACCACTTGCGTTTGTGCTGCAGAAGGACATTCTGAGGACATGCCGAAATGAAGATAATGTAATGTGACACAAGTGATTTTTTGAGTGACAATAACTGCTAACTGCGTTTGTCGTTATTCAGTTTATAATTTCTGAGCCGATTCATATGCTACCTGATAGAAATTCATTGCTGTCAATGGCATTTCACATGGTAGTGTAGCAACAACATTAAGGTGAGGTGGCCAAAACTACAGACATTTGCATCAAGTTTCTTCCTAATGTTGCATGCCAAAAATTATTAAAATTGGCCAATGTTTCACAGAGCTGTTAAAAATAATAAAAGAAGCACGTTTTTATGGACCGCGGTGTCGAGGGTAATACTGTTTTTGCATAGTTCAATTGTCAGCAGCAATAACAAAGAATATTTAACTGCTGCATTCAAACACTGACTTTCATCACGTAATGAATTTTTTTCCAAACATTTCGCTAAAAACTGCATGCCTCTGTGATGTATGGTTGCAAAATTATGGTACCATAAACTTTGTGCCATTTTTTGGGGACCACCCCGTATAATGTTTATATGCACCGTTTCTGCTACGAAGTTGACTAAAAATTCCAAACTACAAAATTTTGTCACATCAGCAATACAGCATCCATACCATGCATGCTGTGCTCCAGATGTCTGCTGGAGGTCCATACCCCGCACCGATCAACACCTCCAAACACCGATACTGGCGTGTCTGGATGTCTTCAGAAAAATGATGATACTGCAGCAGACAATCCACAGTTCACATGCATCAGCTAATAGATGCCAGCATCAACAACAGTGCAGTATGAGTCTTCAATCTTCACAACTCTGCTATACAAATATAACTAAATAATTCTCCCTGTATGGAACGTATTGTCGACTCCTCATGTCGCAATTTTCTTCCAAGTACAAACTCATACAAACAAGAAATTTGAGCTAACGCTCATGAGACGTGTGAAAGCCTATAGCAGTTCCGGTTCAGTAGTTTAGCTGAAAATTGGGGTGTTCACGCTAAGTTAATATACAAATACCAAATTCTCTATCTGGATTGCATAACGGTAGTTGCGTGGCGCCACCTAATGAATGACATAGACTTGTGTCGCAGCCCGAAATTGCCAAAAAAATCCATAAAACCTCCTATTTTGGCGTTCAAGGTCATCCAAGATCACTGAATTCAGTGGCAATCGAGAGCCAGTGTGCAACTTCCTATTAGTGATTAATAGTAACCTGGGCCCTATCTCGCACCGTTTCTGAGATACAGTGACTTATTGGCTAAAAATCGCAAATTTTGCCCACCCCCTCTCATTTAGCACCCTCGTTTGGAATGACCCCCTTCGAATTTATGGAAAAGCTTTATGGTTCCTAATACTGGAGTCTTCCAGGCAGCCGACGGTAAAGATCTGGTAATCCTAGCTTGCACTGTTTTTGACTGATCCACCCATGTGACAGACGAACGGACGGACAGACAGACAGAGAGACAGACAGAATTGCGATGGCTAAAACATGCTGAAAGCAGTAGCTGCTTTCGCGCGTAAAAACTGACAAATATCAATAATTTGGCCCGATCAAATTTAGACGCCTAGTTTAAGAAATCAGTAGTCCTCTATTAGCTTCCAATGTAAATAAGAAAAAACATAAAAATTAAACATCAAAAAATTCTACTTTTGAAGAATTCATGACATAGGCCTTGACTTTGGATTGGGTCATATGGCATATGACTCATCCTGCCAACACACCAATATTTCATCTAAATCGAAAAAAACTTGCTATGGATTCAAGGGCATACAGACAACATCGAGACCAGCTTTATAAGTGACCGAAACGAAAAAACCTAAAAAATAAAAAAAAAACAAAGTGGCATGGCTCTATGCTGGTACCAGATAAAATAATAGTACACTTACAATTAGTGATTGCAGTCCCGGGATTAAATTCTCAATCCCAGGATCCGGGACTGAGAAATTTGTAATCCCGGGATCCCGTTTCAGGATTAGGTTTACAGATTGGTCGTTATTTTGATATCTTTAATTGACTTACTTCATGCATACAATGTAGTACAAGCATCTACGGAAGGTATATTCGAACTGTAGAAAGTGACGGTGACTGTCAAAACTCAAAATACAAATTACAGTGCACATCACGGAGTAGTACTGTAGCGCACATAAAATATTTTATTCACTACAAGGCTAAAATTCTTATTTCTATTATTTAACACGCGAAAAATTATAATTTTAACCAACTGTTGTAATCCCAAAATCCCGGGATTGAGACACCGTCGATCCCGGAATTTGGGATTGGTGAAAACAGCTGGGATCAAGGGATTCAGGATTCTGGGATTGCAATCCCTACTTATAATATACACTGCACTGGGCAGAAGTAATGCCTGCCAACCCTGGAAGTAAGGTAAGATAGGTAAGGCATATACACTGTCTCATAAAAAATAAAGCAAAATTGCTTTTGTCATAACTTTGTCATAACAAATTAACGCAGTTATTTATAAATCAGAAACTATTTTTACTGGGTCAAAATTCCACCAACTTTGATCATTTTTGGCAAAACAATGGATAGGATGATGAAAGAATGTAAGGTGCACTCATTTTCCACTTCATCACTTTTCTATCAACACACTACCATGAGAAACACAGATGCTCCAGACTGTTACATTATGTGGTGATTATCAGCATCAGATTGCTCGCAAAATTTGACAGAGAACACAACAACCTGTGATTTCACAATTTCATGGTATTAAACATACTATGCTAAAAATAGCAGACAACAAAACAGCTAACATGTCTAATCCATGAGTGGGTGCAGTTTGACCAGTCGACTCCTGATGCCGCTATCAGCCAGTGGCGTTGCGTCTAAGCCACCATTGTGTCCATGTACGCAGGACACACTTTGGGCATAAATTCTGGAATTTTAAAAGTGAGTTATTGTACAAACTTATAATTCTGCTAAACAAACCACATCCTAGTTTACTGTTTACTGGTGACAACAACTAAACATTATGCAACAATTTTGAGCATCTGTGTTCAACACAGTAGTGCGATGACATAAATTTGGTGAGGTGGACAACGAGTAAACTTTGCATAATCCTACTGTCTTGGCCACCTTCATGTCAAAAATTATCAAATTTGGTGAAAATTTGACAGAGTTCTGACGAAAGCAATTTTGCTTCATTTTTGACACACAGTGTACAACTTACCGTGGAAGCATTCCTTTCCACCACAGAAACTAAAACAAACTAAGATGACAAAGTACGGTCACGGTAAGTAAAACAGCAGGACCTGATGTCACTTCATATATTATTTACTAGAAAAACAATAAAGACGATGCAACAATGCTAAAATTCATTAACATTCTGAAAAGTTTATCTTTGAATCAGTCGAGAACATTAAAAGTCATCAAAAGATCAACAGTAAACAAAAACCACTACTCACAGTCCAACAGGCATTTCCCAGATCAGCAATTTTGACAACCGGTGTGGTCAGCAAGTCAAACGGTGTACTGCGACTGTTTTTCTGGCTATCATCAGCTTCTGCACAGACAGATAATCAAACCTTGAAAACATACCGCCATAAAAGTAGCATACAATTAAGACAGTGCAGAAAAGACAGCTAAAAATTATCCACATAAGAAGTCTTCCTCATACTTAATCTAATGTTGAATAAACTGCAACTGTACAAAAGTGTTTAATGATGAATTTCAAAACATGTTTGCAAATGTGAACCACAACATTTTTCGCTAACATGAATTATTGTGTTTTGTAATGTGACAATTTAGCGAAAGGCAAAATTTTTCTTCTTCACATTGACAAACATGCTTGCTATGCCAGCACTGCCATCTACCATATGCGACAATGTTTAACATAGATAATGCTAAAACTAAAATAGAAAGTTTTATACAAAAAACAGACCACACTATAAACTCAACTCACCCTAAAAACACAGTTACTCATTTTCATCAAAAATTGTTATCACACAGCAAGATGCACACAGACGTCATAGCTAAATGCTCAACAGTTTGTCTTGCTAAAGTTTTGAGAACATGCACACTAATTATCACACATACATTTTTAGTACTTCCTAATAATGTGATATAAAAATAAATGCTGCTTATCTGGACAATTAATACGCAGTATCATGAAATTTTGATGTCAAACAGACGCCAGTACAATCTTCACACTGACCATCGACTTCACCATTTTCAGACACGGGCGAAGTTGCAGACAATGGACTTCCGACGTCGTTGTGCAGCTGATCGCCAAACTCAGACAGACGACATCTTTCGGCTGATGGCTTTGGACCATTGTCAGACATGCTGTCCAAGGCATCAGCAGCCTTGTTCACTGGCGAGATATCTCCATTAACAAGCAACTCTTTTTCTACAGCACACAATGCATTGCTTCTATTCTGTAAACGTTGCTCCCTTTTTATTTTTGGATATTTCAAGTTAGGGGCCTACACTACTGATAGCGGCGAAGGCCTACAGTGCAGTACACATGCCTAAACGCAGTCGTGCATGCTGCTTCATTCAGCTGTTATTTGTATTATTTTTGGCAAAGTAAATGACTGACTGATTCTTAACATCACACTATGCCCAACAGCATTGTAAAATCAACAGCAACGCATGGACAGCCACTGCATAAACATTAGCTAACCATATGGTATCAATACAATTTCTGATCTATTTATAATTTACTATGGATCATCTCTAGTGTCCAGTTATATCATTAGCTGTAACATTCGTCTTGCGTCTAAAACCAGAAGCACTCATCTTGAAACCTCGAACTCTATTTTTCTAAGCAAAACAACCTGAACTTCGTCATCATCAGTGTTATTACTATTTATACAAGAAAGCTAATGCTCACAAGACGCGCGAAAGCCCATAGCAGTTCCGGTTCAGTAGTTTAACTGAAAATTGGGGTGTTCACGCTAAGTTTATATACAAATACCAAATTCTCTATCTGGATCACATAACGATAGTAGTGTGACGACACCTTGTGAATGATATAGACTTGTGTTGCAGCCCGAAATCGCCTAAAAAATCCACAAAACCCTCTATTTTGGCGTTCAAGGTCATTCAAGGTCATTGAATTCGGTGCCAATCGAGAGCCAATGTACGACTTCCTATTAGTGATTAATAGTAACCTAGGACCTATCTCACACCGTTACTGAGATACAGCGACTTATTGGCAAAAAATCGCAAATTTTGCCCACCCCCTCTCATTTAGCACCCTCGTTCGGATTGACCCCCTTCGAATTTATGGATAAGCTTTACGGTTCCTCAAACTAGAGTCTTCCTGGCAGCCAAAGGTGAAGATTTGGTGATCCCAGCTTGCACCATTTTTGACTGATCCACCCGTGTGACGGACGGACGGACAGACAGACAGAATTGCGATGGCTAAGACGCGCTGAAAGCAGTAACTGCTTTTGCATGTAAAAACTGCATCAATTATGAAATGGCATATAAGTGAAACATGCACACTATATACTGATCAAGAATCAAACTGCTTCAGAAACGAATAACCTCGACCGAGAAAGTGGAAGGCAGTCATGGTGAACAGTTTTCCACATGACCACCCTTCATGCAACGACCAGGATTAATCCTATTCCACAACTTCCCAATTGCTTGATCTATTTAAAGCGAGTATATTCTAGTCTTTTCACACCACTGTGAGATTCTGAATTAACGATGTAACTGGAATTACCCACCATTATCACATTTGTCAACGGAATTTCCAGCAGCTGACTTGCCAGCCTCATCAGCATCTGAATCAGAATGGAGATCATTTCCGCCGGTTGACTTGCCCTAAGCAACAGACGGACAACATCTACATCTAACAATGTGTAACAAACTAACTGCTGTACGTATGTACACAATATGCAACTACTTACTTAAAAGTTTTCCTTACTTGAACAATGTATCGGATTGCTATACATCACAAGTAATGTGCAAAAACTGAGCACCGCAAAACACTTCTGAATTACTACCACTAACTTGTTCAGTTATTTGGCTGATTTTTCACAGTTGTATGATTATTGATTGAACCATGTGCTCATAAAGTCAGCTCTCCAAAATATATTTCATGATCGGTATATAAAATGTCAAATTCTAAGCAACAAAATGCAGCAACATAAAATAAATCTGCCACTCACCATCTCTTCTAGCTGCAATCGCTGCTGTTCCAATAACTGCTGTTGCTTTTTCATTTTCTTTTTCAACTTTTTCTTCTTATTCTTCGACATTTTTGCCTCTGCTTTCTCTTTTGGTGCTGTACTGACTGCGACAAACATACAACAGATTTGAATGTAGAGTTAAGTTATTTTTAAGTCACCGTGCACAGTGAAACCAGAATGCCGTCTACAGTTGGAAACATTGTCATTCTTCAATGTTGGCCATTAGTTGCTCTGGCTCTTCATATGCAAAGACATCAAATTCAAACTAGATAGCAGTCATAGCCCGCAGGTACCTCCGCCAAGGCAATGCTATTCGCCAGGTGGCGTCACTAACTTCGGTTTCGCAGCGGTTCCGCTTATGCCCCCTTTAACGCAATGGTAAGGAAAATTTCAAAGTGATCCAGAATCCAGGATTCGTGCTGGATCACCCCCAAAATTTAATCACTTGTAGCTTATGCCATGCCCGACATACCCTCAAAATTTCAGAAAGTTCCATCCATAACTTTTTGAGTTATCCTGTACACACACACAGACAGACAAACAAACAAACAAAAACCGGCAAAAACATAACCTCCTTGGCGGAGGTAATAAGAACCATTCCCAGATCTTTCATTGGCTTAAACCTGAGGTAAATCCAAACATCCAAAACAAGGTTCTACTTTTCATTACGATATTTGTTAAGCTGGGTTTGAAAATTGTCCAATAAACTAACTACTTTACATAAGTACAACTCTACATACTACACACAAACTGACGCACACACTTCAACAGTTGCATAACTGAACTCACTGGCAGAACCAGGCAGCTGTTTGATGCCAAGCCGCTGCCATTCGACCGCCTCGGCTGCAATCCGACGCACATGGTCCTCCGTGTAGCACAGCAGAATGTTCTCCGGCTTTATATCCGTGTGGATGATCTTACACTTTGTATGCAGATAATGCAGACCCTGCAACGTCTGTTCAGAACACAACCGAAGGCAATAAGCAACATGCAGCAGCAGCACATACCGGGCAGCACATAAGAAATAAAAACAAAGTTTTGGTGGTACCGGCCCGCTATTCCAAAGGGCCACTATTCCGAAAGTGCATTGTGCGAGACAGGGCCTAGGTTACTCTTAAGCACTAATAGAAAGTCGTACACTATCTCTCGATTGCCACCGAATTCAATGACCTTGGATGACTTTGAACGCCAAAATAGGGGTTTTTATGGATTTTTTGGCGATTTTTGCTCCACAGTGCTAACATTTGGGTCAAGGTTAGCGTTAAGATAAGGGTTAGGGTTAGGATTAGGGTTAGGGTCAGCCTTAGGGTTAGCGGGAATAGCAGACTTTCGGAATAGCAGACCCGAATCGTTTTGGTAGTGATAAGCCTGGATCATCTCCATTGCTGAACACAGTCTTCCAGTGTTCAACAGAACCACCCTTCACTATAATAATCAAGCCAAACTATTGCCAAAAGAGTGCGATTGCTTAATCTACAAAGACATGTATGTTTCACTTTTACATGCACACTGTAATATAAAACACAAAATGATGATCAACCAGACCAAAGAAAACATGACACTAAATAACATTTTCTATGTCATCAAATTGCAAAAAATTAACAGTAACATTGACATTTCTACATTATTTTGCGTGAAAGCAGCTACTGCTTTCAGCGTGTCTTAGTCATCACAATTCTGTCTGTCCGTCCGTCACACGGGTGGATCAGTCAAAAACGGTGCAAGCTAGAATCACCAAATATTCACCATCGGCTGCCCGGAAGACTCTAATTTCAGAAACCGTAAAGCTTTTCCATAAATTCGAAGGGGGTCACCCCGAACGAGGGTGCTAAATGAGAGGGGGGTGGGCAAAATTTGCGATTTTGGGCTAATGAGTCGCTGTATCTCAGTAACGGTGCCAGATAGGGCCTAAGGTACTATTAATTACTAATAGAAAGTCGTACACTGGCTCTCAATTGGCGCCAAATTCAATGACTTGAATGAACTTGAATGCCAAAATAGGGGGTTTTATGGATTTTTTGGCGATTTCGGGCTGCGACACAAGAGAATATCATTCACAAGGTGGTGCCACGGAACTATTGTTATGCAATCCAGATAGAGAATTTGGTATTTGTACATTAACTTAGTATGAACACCCCAATTTTCAGCTAAACTACTGAACCCGAACTGCTATAGGCTTTTGCACGTTTCGTGAGCATTAATACCCGGTAGAATCAGAGGATTTAACACTTCACACTATGGTCATGAATCAAACACTGGTAAACAAGAGGTCACCAGTTATAAAACAAAAACACGGCACTATACCACTATCAGTATACAGCAATAATAAAAAGACAAATAGAAAATCATTTGCTGAAATTATAAATACGAACTTTAAAATCACCAGAAAATAAGACCAAACTATCAATAAAATATCAGAAACTATTCCATTATGCTAAGAGCAAGACTGGCGAAACTGTTAGAAATTGGAGAATTCATGCCTAAACATCACAACAACTGACATATATTCATTTAGGCTCACCTGACGAATTATTGCTTTGACACTCCGCATCGGAATACCTTGATAATTGGAACGAATGATAAGTTTCAGCAGATTATGACCCAACACTTCAAACACCATGCACACATCTGCCCGTCTTGGTCAAGGACATGTCACAAACACTGAACTAACTTAACTTGGCGACAATTAACTTAACACAGGTTAATCATAGCACATTCAAATACGGAATTATTTTATCACTTCAAACACGTTTCACTATTTTTATCTCCTGCATATCTTGCTTGCCAAGTTAGACTGAACCCATTATAATACACACTTAATATCTCACTGCAACCACAAATAAAAGCCTGGTAGAATACAGTATGCTATTTTAAACAGTTTAACAGTTTGATTAACCATTGCGTAGAGATGCAGTCAGAATGCAATACGACAACAACGCACTGAAGCAATCAGCTGCATATAGTTGAAAATTAGAATACTGGCTAAGCACGAAGCAGACAATTTATGGTGATCACAGCAAAAAACAGAAACCAGTCAGAAATAGTAGCGGCAATAGTAATAGCGAATAGCCACACCAATGATTACTGTGCAACATCATAGCACAGTTGGTGGCATGGCGTAGTAAGTAACGCGTTTCGGCTGAAACAAAGTTACTCTACGCTGGGCCCGGTTAGTACTGCGATGGGTGACTGCCTGCGGGCAGGTAAACCATCTCGGTGCGAAGCCTGCCAGCTAGGTCGACTCTGCCTTCTACCCTCTGTGAGACGGTAAAATGAGTAGTAACTCATTTATATCGGTTACGGAAGGTGGGGACCTTGGTACAGCTGACTGGGGTTGCCTAGCTGGCCGCTGCGCCAGCCTGTGTCTGCAGGCTGCACACGGTGGCCGTGCGGCAGGCGGCTCTGGTTAGTGACAAAAGCGCATTAGAGGCGTGCGCATGCTCGCGATGATGCACTATACAAATTGACGACCTTTACCTTTACCTTTACAGCCATTCACACCAAGCAGACACTGTACAGTTTGTTTGAAGCAAGCCAATCGGCTTGAGTCACAGATCAGACTAAACAGCCAGCCACAGCCCCACTATATTCAGCATCATCAAGTATCACTTTGCCCAGAAGCTGATACTCATTTCACTATTGCATGGACTGACGGAGGGTGAAAAATGGAGTTGACCTAGCTGGCTGGCCTCATACCAAAATAGTTTACCTGTCAAAAGAAGTTGCCCATCCAGGTACGAATCAGGCCCGGTGCAGTGAAACTTTGTGGACCGAGACCAACAAATTCACACCACCATGGTGCCAAATGTTATCATAAGTAAAAACACTGGAAAAACTAGAAAGCAGTCAGAGCCTGCACACCTCCGCCAAGGCAATGTTGTTCGCTAGGTGGCAGCACCATCTTCAGTTTTGCAGCGGTTTCCCTTATGCCCCATTGAAAGCAATGGTAACGAAAATTTCAAAGTGATCCAGAATTTAGGATTCCTTCCGGGTCATCCCCAAAATTGAATCACTGGTAGCCTGTGCCATTCCCAACATACCCTCAAAATTTCCGAAAGATCTGTCCATAACTTTTTGAGTTATCGTAATAACAGACAGACAGACAAACAAACAAACAAACAAAGTCCGGCAAAAACATTACTTGGCGGAGGTAATAAAAAGAAACACAGTAATGCAGAGGTCAGTACAACTTTCAAAGTACTTTAGAGAATAAACAGTACAACGTAATGTAAGCTGACATATGTGTGGAGGTCTAGGAGGCACAAAGGATACGTGTGCCGTTGATGCCGGAAATTTTAAAGTCATCGAGTAACTGAACAGTCTTGTCTCGATATGGGTCATTTTCATCAGATTCACGTACCTATATAGCAACAAATCACACTATCACTTAACTCTGAGGAAAAGTTTTACTCGCATCAGCCAATGCTGACCTTTTACCATCACCTATAATGACAGCTTCCCACAAATCATATCTAAATCTCATCTAAATACTAACAATATTTGACACTGAATTGACTCTGCTCAATACAAAATTCTTCTAATGTATAGTTAACATTAAAATGTGTCGACGTTGCATTATTTATGTGAGTATACGAGTAGAAAAATTACTGAAACAATAATTGTACGAAAATTAAAATAAAATTAAAATATATCGAAACAATATGTCAGCATACACATCGAAGAAGCTTGATTTCATCGATGGCAGTCTCCGTATAATGTGCTGCACTTTTGACTACTTTGAGTGCAGCAAACCGCTTTCCACTGACAAATAAATACCACACGTATTACATGCAGCATTAACTTGGCAACAATCAACTATCACTAGTCTGGTTGAAAAGTTCCATCGTCCATTCACTTAGCATTAAGATGTCATTATGTATACAAACCTAAAATCACATAGCAGTCAGTCTATGTTAGTTTGGAAGTAGTATTTGACAAACAACTTTTGTACAGCTGACAGCATGCAAATACACTGATCGACTTCACTTTTAGACTTAGACTTTCGCTAAGCCTTTCGCTGAGCCTAAACTTTCGTCTAAGTACATACTTTAGTCAAAAAGTGAAGTGCTTTTGAAAGTTTGGTCTAAGTAGGTACTTAACTGACTTAGACCAAACGTTGGTCTAAGTACCTACTTAAAGTTTAGCCGAACTAACCTGGCTGAAGACGGAATCCACTTCAACTTTTGAATTTAGCTGAGGGAAAACATGGCAACTATTTGCAGTACTATGCGTACGAATGGTTTAGTAAATTAAAGCAGTTTGGTATCAGAAATAAATACCGTAATGGCTTCACAATGACAAGATGTTACGTAATTATGTCGTTTGTCGCGCAATTAAATAAGCAAGTCCAAGCATAACTGCTTGATTTATTTCCTGTTAGGCTTAATTTTCTGCCTGACCCAAGTTTAGTTAACCTTTGGTCCAAGTACACACTTTAGCATTCAGATTTAGCGTTGGCTTAGCGAAGTCTACGTCAAAAAGTAAAGTCGCCCATTCTGTAGGACAACTGTAGCTTACACTTACAGAACATGTGTGGCATAACATCCAGAAGCTATAACTATCGTATTGTTAATTATGATTTTGTGCATGCTGTCTAAAGTCAGGCTACTTTTAATGTAAATATTTATTTCACACTTTGGACACATCAAACGCATCTCTGATAAAGTTTGATAAAAAGCACTTCATTCTACATAATATGGTGACAAAAACACACAACAGATTAAAATGTCAATAGTTGTTCCCCCCTCTCTCTCTCATAGGTGTCAAGGATCCGTGTTAAACTTTCCTCCTGGCCAGATGTCCCGCCGGGCCTGGTCGTGAGCTGTAGCTGGACACTGTAGCACCAGGTGCTCTGCTGTCTCGTCAGCGCCATTGCAGTGTGGACAGGTGGCAGAGTCCCGGCAACCGATATGGTGCAGATATCCTGCCAGCAACGGAGAATGACCAGTACATAGCTGGGCCACCATGACGCACTGGTCCCTGACCCAATCTC
>Ga0209671_1000997_pt1 | contig 21986 bp, 15 predicted proteins | sample WorMetHERISLAND2_2_FD_187401 | JGI IMG/M metagenome (GOLD analysis project Ga0209671, IMG submission 187401) | Marine gutless worms symbiont microbial communities from Max Planck institute for Marine Microbiology, Germany - Olavius geniculatus... | ecosystem: Host-associated > Annelida >... | reverse complement strand
TTTTAATAACAAATATTACAAATAATATCAATATGATAATCGTTTTTTAGCAACTATTTTGATAGAAAACGACCTATAGTTCGTTGCCATGAGCAACGCTGATGGACGGGGTTATTGGACAGCCTGTAAACCCCGCCCCTACCTACTTTTGATGAGCTTGCCTATGGTAAAAAATTAACGCTGTTCAATTGACAGTTATTTCTGGGACACGATACTAGCAAGGGTTAATAATAGATCAAGGAAGATGTTACGGGCATCAAGACGGCCGTTAGGCAAGTTAACTGACATGAGCGGCATGGAAGGGTTGAAGAATACAGAAATCGTAAACCGATGGATTCAAATGGCGGAGCGACACGCGGCGCAATCGCCTGCGCTGCGCGAACGACATCACTATTCGATGCTTGTCCGCCTTTGGCGGGTTCAATGTCGGCCGTCTCGTAAAAAGTCGAAAAACGACCTGTTAACGAGGGAGTTTGGTTTTTGACGCTTAGTGTCTAACGGCATAAGATCTTGATACAACTGATAAAGTTCCAAACCAAATGCCAAACACGAAACACCAAACACATGATGAATTCGACTTAGTACGGATTCATCGATGTTGAACGTTCATCTTCAGACCTTCAGAGAAATTCATCGCTCGAAACGACAGGTCTACTGGCTTTTTTCCTCCTCTGACTCAGAAGCGGTGCACACCGGCAGCGATATCGTAAAGCTGGTCCCGACACCGACCTTGCTTTCGACCTCGATATCCCCGCCATGATCTTTGATAAAGCCGTAACAAACCGACAGGCCCAGGCCGACCCCTTTAACCTCCCCCTTGGTGGTGAAGAAGCTGTCAAAAATTTTATCCAGGTGCTCTTCTCTGATGCCGGTGCCCGTGTCGGCGACTTCGACGTAAATCTTGTCGGCATTGCCGCTGGTGACCACCGACAGAGTGCCGCCCTGGGGCATGGCGTCCCGGGCGTTGGCCACCATGTTCAAAAAGACCTGGCGCAGCTGATTTTTAGAGGCATTGACCAGCCCCAGCCCTTCTGATAAGTTCGCCGCAATATTGATGTCATTTTCCTTGAGCTGCTTTTCATGCAACAGCAGTATCTCATCCAGCACCGAGTTGATGTCCACCGGATGTCGTTCTTCCTGATCCGGTTTGGAAAAGGAGAGCATTTTGCGCAGCAGATCGCTGAGACGGATGGTTTCCGAAAGCGCCATGTCCAGTATTTTCCGCCGTTTGTTGTCGGCCGGAATTTCGGATTTCAGCAGCTCCAGGGTATTCATAATTCCGTAAAGCGGATTGTTCAATTCGTGGGCGATCTGGGAGGTCAGACGTCCCATGGCAGCCAGTTTCTCGGATTGCAGCAGCTGCTCCTGGGTGTCGCGCAGGGCCCTTTCCATCTGCAGACGGTCCCGGAGATCGACAAATGATCCCACCGAGGCGATTTCCTTGCCGTTGGCATCATAGATTATGGCTGCCGACAGGTTGCCCTCGACGACTTCATCGTCCCTGCGGACATACACCATTTGATAGGAATTCAGCCGGCCGACCCCGCCCAATTTGTCGCTTCTGAGCATTTGCATGACCTTGCGGGCCAGGCCTTCGGGATAAATTTTGCGGATGTTCATCTTCCCGATGACCTCGCTGGCCTTGTAGCCCAGGGTTTCCTCGGCGGCCTGGTTCCAGATCAGAATATTGCCTTTCATATCGGTGGCCGTGATGGCATTCGGAGAACTCTGCACGATTTTGTTCATGAAGTCGTAGGCTTCCCTGAGCTCTTTTTCCATCAGCTTTCTCTGGGTCAAATCGACGTTCAGCCCCTCGTAGCCGATGATGTTGCCCTGGTGGTCATAGCGGGCGTGTCCGGTCAGCAGGATGGGGAGGGTGGTTCCGTCCTTGCGTTTAAACTCCACCTCGTAGTCGATCACCCGGCCGTCGCGCTCCATCATTTTCTGAAAGGTTCGTCGGTCCTCCGGCCTGACGTAAAGGTCCCTGGGCAGATTGATATTGAGAAACTCTTCCTTGTTTTCGTAGCCCAGCATGTCCAGCAGGGCCTGGTTGGCATTTAGGAATTTTCCCTTCTTGCTGCTGATAAAAACGCCGGTGGCCATATGCTCGAACAGGTTTTTAAACTCCTCCTCCGAAGCCCGCAGCATTTCCTCCTGGCTTTTGCGCTTGGTGATATCGTGATAGATGCTCAGTTTGGCCAGACTTCCGTCTTCGTTTTCAAACGGTATCTCGGTCAGGGCATAGGTCTTGTCGACCAGCGGGACGTAAACCTCCCGACGCACGGTGTTGCCGGCAAAAACCTCGTCGGAAAGGCACCAGGGGCATTTTTCGTCCGAGTCGTTGACCAGTTCATGGCATTTTTTGCCGACGCCTTCGCCGAACTGATTCACCATGGCGCTGTTCATGTATTCGACCACAAGATCCTGGTTCATTACGTAGATACCGTCTTCGAAAGCATCCAGAATGGCAGCGATCATACCGTATTTTTTACTCATGGCGCGAAGCCTCCGTATCTGCGGGACAGCAGTTAATTGGGGACTGGATTTCTAATTACCACAAAAAGGATCGAAATAGAACCTAATGTCGTGCCCCAAAAATATATGATAAAACGTGGGCACCAGGTATAAGTCAATTAGCGTCCTTGAGGCTAATAAATCCTAAGCACCAGTTTCTCCGGCCGCCAGCTTCAGATAGGAATCCCGGGCTTGAGATGGCCCGGCGAAAGCCTATTTTTCTATTGCCACTTCGGAATTCCTGTTTTAGGTTACAGGGTAATCGAATATATCAGAATGCTCTGAAAGGAGGCCGCACCATGGAAAAAACAGTTGCAGAGGTCCTCGAAATGGCGATACGGCGGGAAGAAAATGCTTATGATTTCTACATGGACATTCACAGCAAGGTCCAGGATGCCGGCGTCAGGGATACAGTCGAATTCATCGCCGGAGAAGAAAAGAAACACAAAGCGTTTCTCGTCGCTTACCGTGACGGCAATTACGGCGCGGATGCCTTGCGGATGACCGATGTGGTAGAATACAAGATCGCGGAATATCTGGAAGAACCTGAAATCAGCCAGGACTCCAGAAGCCAGGACATTTATCTGATCGCCGCCCACCGGGAAGGCCGGTCGTTTCAGTTCTATTCCGAACTGGCCAACATGCACGCCGACGGTGAGTTGCAGACAATGCTGATAAAGATGGCCAACGAAGAGTTGAAGCACAAAGAGAAGATGGAATATCTGTACGCCAACACAGCGTTTCCACAGACATCGGGTGGATAGTGTTGATAGCTTTTTAATTGGACCGGCGCTGATTGATAATCTTGATGTCTTTAAGGAATATCAGGTGGTTTCCTAAAATAACAAATCCCAAATCCCAAGTATCAAACAAATCCCAATGCCCGAAATTCCAAATACCGACCCGCTGGTGTTTGGGTCATTGGAGCTTGGCACTTGAAATTTATTTGTGATTTGGTGCTTGAGATTTGGGATTTTTTGGGATAGCCCCTGCGTGTCACGGCTGAAGAACCGACCGGCTCGCGCGACACAAATCCCGTAACGTTTCCAATTTTTACTGCGGTTCCAGCGGTATTGTCGTGACCGGAACCGGTGAACTTTTCAAAACCTTATCGGTTACGCTGCCGAAGCGATAGTTGCCTTTCTGGCCGTGGCTGGTCATTACCACCACGTCGACGCCTTCCTTATCGATTAGCCTCAAAATTTCCTGAGCAGGATCGCCCACGGCAATATGCTTGATATACAGCGGACAGCTGTTCAAATATTTTTCACAGATCTGATCCAGGCGCTTTTTAGCGGATTTGTCGGCCCATTCCATCAGTTTTTCGACGTGGGCTTTGTCGAAATCACCGTACCACGATTCATGATGGGCTAGATCTTCGATGACATAGAGCACATGGATTTCTGCGCCGTATTTTTGGGTCAGGTCGGTCACATACGGCAGCGCCTTTTCGGCACTGCTCGAAAAATCGGTCGGCCATAGTACTTTATTTACTTCCATAAAAACGCCTCCTTTCCGGTATGTCCAGTTCTAGCATGACTATACTATAATTACGGAAAGGTAGATGTAAAGATGGTGCTGGCCGCTGGATAGCTAAAGGTATAGGGTTTAAGGTGTAGGGTATAGGGTATTTTGAATGCGGAATGAAGAAAGGGAATGGCTCTCGGGCTTCGGCGCATGGCACTGATAAGCAAGGGTCGGCCACCGCTTGGCGCAGCGACGTGTCAGAGCGTAGTTTAAACGAAGCCTGAAGCTTAAGCGAAGAAGGACGTTGACCAGAACAGCTGGCACAGTATCCTGCCTTGCGCCACATACTTTAGACCCTAGACCTTATACCATATACCTTAGACCGATAACTTTGATGGATTAGGACAGGACCTTACCACAAATAGGAGTCTATGAAATTATCTCTATGATTTTTTTGGACGTATACTCCCCGGTGTCGGCCAGGGCGTCGATCGGCAAAAAGGAGGCGGCATTGTTTGAAAAAAGGCAGGTGGCAGAAGCCGGAAATTCGTCATCGGCGAGGTAGAATATGTAGCGCAGCTTTACTTTGGGCAAGGGGCGCACGATAATGGAAAAGTCCCCCCCGTCGCTGCCGGTACCCAGTTCACCATTCAAGCAATCGAATATGGCGGCAAGATTTTTTTCTATCCGTTCTATATGGGGAACTAAGATGCCTTCGCAATGGGAGGCAAACGCACCGACATAGGGCATGCTGTCGGGCAATTCGCGAAAGGCCTTATAAGGTGTAGGAATACAGGGTTGCTCATTGGCGTGCAGGGCGTACAGGGTAATCAGAATGCCGACCACCCCGATCTGCGGCTTGTCACCGACGGCAACGCCCCCGGGTCGGATTAGACAGGTTTCACCGAAAGCCCTCAGGCTGAATTGATCCTCCTGCCGTTGACCCGGCAGCAAGCCTTCCAGGTTTTCGGGCAGATGCCGGTAGAGAGAATCTAGGTTGTCACGGATAATCTTTTCGTAATTGTCCATCACATAAATTTTCATGCCTGACGCGCACAACGAAGCATGAGACATAGGTTTTTATTGAAATGTCATCGCTGGCTTCTACCGCATATATGGCATGAAAATTTCATAAAAGCAATGAATTCGATCAAAATGAAAATCCCGCAGAGCTCTGCGCCCCGCGGGATTTCAGGTATGATTCAATGATACGGCCGCTACTTTTTGTCGTCTTCTTTTACCTCTTCAAAATCCGCATCGACCACGTCATCATCAGCAGCGCCGCCGCCGGTCTGCTCACCGGCTCCGGCATCGGCTCCAGGCTGCTGATCCGCGGCTGAAGCCTGCTGGTACATGGCTTCGGCCAGCTTGTGGGATACCTGGGTCAGTTCCTCGCTGAGGCGTTTGATTTCTTCGACGTCCTCGCCTTCCATGGCTTTTTTCAATGTGGCCGAGGCATCCTCGACTTTGCTCTTTGTATCACTGTCGACTTTGTCGCCCAGCTCCTTGATGGATTTTTCGGTTGAGTAAATCAGAGCATCGGCTGAATTGCGCGCCTCGACCAGCTCTTTCTTCTTCTTGTCGTCTTCGGCGTGCATTTCGGCATCTTTTACCAGGGCGTCGATTTCTTCCTGGGACAATCCGGAGGACGCCGTAATCTGGATGGACTGCTCCTTGCCGGTGGCCTGGTCTTTGGCCGAAACGTTTACGATTCCATTGGCATCGATGTCGAAGGTAACCTCGATTTGAGGGATTCCACGGGGAGCCGGCGGGATGCCGACCAGTTCGAACCGCCCCAGGGTCTTATTGTTGGCGGCCATTTCGCGCTCACCCTGCAGCACATGGATGGACACCGCCGGCTGGTTGTCCGCGGCGGTGGAAAACGTCTGGCTCTTCTTGGTCGGTATGGTGGTGTTTTTGTCGATCAGCCGGGTCATGACACCGCCCAGGGTTTCGATTCCCAGCGACAGGGGCGTAACATCGAGCAGGAGAACGTCTTTGACGTCACCTCTCAAAACGCCGCCCTGGATGGCCGCACCGAGCGCCACCACTTCGTCCGGGTTGACGCCCTTGTGGGGCTCTTTGCCGAATATGCTTTTAACCCGCTCCTGAACCGCCGGCATGCGTGTCATGCCGCCGACAAGGATGACCTCATTGATCTGCCCCGATGGCAAGCCGGCGTCCTTCATGGCCGTGCGGCAGGGATTTTCCAGTTTGTCCAGCAGATCGGCGACCAGCGCCTCGAGTTTGGCGCGGGTGATTTTTATATTCAGGTGTTTGGGGCCGCTGGCGTCGGCGGTGATAAAGGGCAGATTGATGTCGGTTTCCATGGACGAGGAAAGCTCCATTTTACCTTTCTCGGCAGCTTCCTTCAATCTTTGCAGGGCCATTTTATCGTTTCTAAGATCGATGCCCTGATCTTTATGGAACTCGTCGGCCAGATAGTCGATCAGGCGCAGATCGAAATCTTCGCCGCCCAAGTGGGTGTCGCCATTGGTGGCCTTAACCTCGAAAACGCCTTCGCCGATCTCAAGGATCGACACATCGAAGGTGCCGCCGCCCAGATCGAATACTGCGATTTTTTCTTCCGTTTTCTTATCCAACCCGTAGGCCAGGGATGCAGCGGTTGGTTCGTTGATAATGCGCAAAACGTTGAGGCCGGCAATTTTACCGGCATCTTTGGTCGCCTGGCGCTGGCTGTCGTCAAAATAGGCCGGCACGGTAATAACGGCGTCGGTTATCGTCTCGCCAAGATAGTCTTCGGCGGTTTTTTTGATATTCGCCAAAATGTAGGAGGATATCTCGGCCGGGCTGTGCTGCTTGCCTTTTAAATTGATCCGAATGTCGCCGTTGCTGGCCTGCTCGATTTTGAATGGCAGCACCTTGATATCATCCTGGACGTGCTTTGACGCGAATTTACGGCCGATCAGCCGCTTTACGCCGAACACCGTATTCTCGGGATTGGTGATCGCCTGCCGTTTGGCGATTTGGCCCACCAATCTTTCACCACTTTCGTTGAGGGCCACGATTGAAGGCGTGGTGCGGCCGCCCTCCGCATTGGTGATTACTGTGGCATCACCACCTTCCATCACGGCCACACAGGAATTCGTGGTGCCGAGATCGATTCCGATTACCTTAGACATGTTTCATCCCTCCTTAACCTCGCTTTTGCAAATTTTAAGCCTGTTTAAAATCTGTGATATTCTCTATTTATTTTTTTTCGCTTTTTTTGGCCCGGGCAACCACCACCATAGCGGGTCGCAGCAAGCGGTCGTGGATCAAATAGCCTTTTTGGAGTTCGTTGACAACGGTGTTTTCGTCGAACTCATCGGTCTCTTCCTGCATGACGGCTTCATGGAAGGCCGGGTCGAAAGCCTGCCCTTTGGCCTCGATGGGTTTGACATTGAATTTGTCAAAGACCTTCAGGATTTCCTTGTGCGTCATGTCCAGCCCCTGCAGCAGCCCCTGGTCGATGGCTTTGTGGCCGTTGGTAGAATTCATGGCCAATTCCAGATTGTCGACCACGGAAAGCATCTCTTTAATCAGAGACTGGTTGGCAAATTTCCTGAATTCCTCCAGTTCCCGGGAGGTGCGCTTTTTGTAATTCTCGAATTCAGCCGACACCCGCAGCAGGCGGTCATAATTTTCCTTGGATTCCTGCTCTTTGGTTTCCAGTTGAGCTTCCAACTCCTTGATCGGATCGTCAACTTTTTCATCACCCGCTTTTTCAGCGTCACTTTGGAGGTCGTCTTTATCCTCGGCAGTGAGCTCGGCGTCGGTTTTTGGCTTCTTTTCCCCGTTTAAATCGGTATGAATCTTGATATTTTTTTTCTCAGCCATGCGCTTGCGTCTTCTCCCGCTGAATTGAGATACCCAATTATTGTTTTGGAAAATAAGACAAATTGAAACGTTGTCAAGGTTGTAATACCAAGGTTTTAAACGAAAAAAGGCATGTCCGAAACTCAATAGATTTCAGAGATTCAGCTTTTGAATTTCAATTGGCAGGTGCTGGTTCCTGGTCGCTGGTGGCTGGTTTCTGGCCACTGGTTCCCGAGGATTATGGTTTGTTGCTGATAGCTTAAAATGCAGGTGGAAGGTATCGGCTAAATGGCAAACAGTATAAGCGCAGGGTGTAAGGTTTGCGGTACTGCCCACCAGGGAGGGCTAAGATTCCGCATTCCAAATTCCGAATTCAAATGAGATGGTTGCGCACCCGCCTTCGAAACCGGCCCGGATCCCTCGTCACATCGTGCAGATTGAGAACGATCCACGACACAGGCCGCATCACTTATCGCTGCTTCCTTCCGGACCTGACGAGGTTCATGACCGCCTGTTGCGTGGTGTCCAATCAAGATGTTTCAAGGAGTCCAAGTATTAGATCCTAGGGCGGGAATTCAGCCCCGCATAAGCGGATTTCGGGCAAAGGGCACCGCTAGCTCCCCGCCTAGCACAACCAAAGACTAAAATACGCCATAAATCCATATTTGCAAGAAAAATCGTAAGTGACGCACGCACGGTTGCATATACTTTCAGACTCTAATAGTATATAAATGAGGGGTCGGGGAGATTTTCAATCTCTGACATGTCCGGTCGGGGTATGCGCTCGCCCCAGCCGTAACCAATTCGTACCGGACTGCGTACACGCCCCCTATCCCCTGCGCTGGTCCCAGAAAGGCAGAGACGACGAGCGCCGCCGTGCAGACTGTCTATTGGGGCTGGCACGTATCCAATCGACGCGGGATAGCTGCCGTACCCAAGTTGCGCGGTCATATGGTTACGGCTGGGGCGAGCGCATACCCCGGCCGGACACCGCGTCAGATGGCGCCAAGCGATATATTTATATCATAGACAATCGGGGGGAGAAACTCCCCGACCCTTCGTAAAGATATATAACCGATGATCCGGGAGGCTGTGCAATCCCTGCCCTGCCCGTTCGCGCCCGAATGAAATGGGATACCGCAAACTCCATGAACTTGTCCGAAACCAGATCCAGTGCGTCAACCGACAACATAGTGCTGCGCACCGTGCGGGATACCATCGCCCGATACGAAATGTTCGCACCGGGTGACAAGGTACTTATAGGCGTGTCCGGAGGACCGGATTCCGTGGCCTTGACCCACATTCTGAAGACCATCGCCGCGGAATATGACATCCGGCTGGCGATCGCCCATCTGAATCACGGCCTGCGGGGGCTTGAGTCCGACCGCGATGCTGAGTTCGTGGACGCCCTGGCCGGAAAGTTAAGGCTGCCCTTCTACCTCGAAAAGCGGGATGTACGCGCTTTTCAACGGCAACGGCGCCTTTCACCGGAGGAAGCCGCGCGCCGGATTCGTTATGAATTTTACAAGGCTGTAGCGATCCAAAACGGTTTCGATAAAATCGCCCTGGGCCATCACCGTGACGACAACGCCGAATTGATTCTAATGAATTTGCTGCGGGGAAGCGGCCCCCTGGGCCTTTCCGGTATAGCGCCTGTGAGGAACGGCCGAATTATTCGCCCGCTGATTCACCTGAAGCGGACTGAAATCCTGGATTACATCTCGGCTAGAGGGCTCGCCTACGTTACGGACTCCTCCAACACGGACCCGGCTTACCGTCGCAACCAAATCCGGCAGCATTTAATTCCGATGCTTAAAGAAGCATACAACCCGGGGATTGTCGATTCTCTCAATCGGCTGGGAGAGTTGGTGCGGGCCGAGGATCGCTGGATGGATCAGGCGCTGGAGCCCATATTCCGGAAATGTGTTTGGCTTGACACAAACGCTCAAATCAGTTTGGCCCTGGCGGCGCTCAGGGACCTGGATGTGGCGGCAGCCAGGCGGATCATCCGAAAGGCGGTTTTGGGCGTCAAGCAGGATCTGCGGAGCATCACTTTCAGGCATGTAGATAGCGTCCTCAAACTGGCACAGCAGGGTCAGAGATGCGGCAGCCTGAATTTACCCGGCGGTCTCCTGGTGGTGAGAGAGGCTGAAACCCTCACTATAAAAAAGGAGCGCCGCGGCTCCAGGACAGAACAAGACGAATACCGCTACACGGTTGCCGGCCCGGGAACCACTCCGATCCCGGAGGCCGGGGCTGCGATCAGGCTCGTTGACATCGGATGCGACGATGTACCGGATTTCAGACAACTCGGAAAAACACGGGCCTTGTTTGACCGGGACAGCCTGCATTTTCCTTTGATCATTCGCAATTTCCGCCCGGGTGATCGGTTTTCACCGCTGGGCGTCAGCGGAACTCAAAAATTAAAAAAATTTTTTATCAACAATAAAGTCCCCCCAAGCCAACGCAAGGTATGTCCTCTGCTGTTGAGTGCGGAAAAAATCGTCTGGGTTGCCGGCCACCGCATAGACAACAGCGCCAAAATAGGTCCCCATACCAAGCGGGTCCTGATGGGCGAACTTTTGCTTGCTTAATTAACGATAATGATTAGATTTGCTTAGAAACTTGGATACAGGCGGCGGCGGCTGAACGTGGAATCTTATATGAAACTTTTTCGAATGATGAATGATGATTGTCGAATGACGAATTGTGGATGTCGCTTCGCTCCGCTATTTCTACCATATAAAATGGACAGAATTCATTAATTCGATCCGCCCAAGGCAGATCAATTGACATTCGACATTTGTCATGTTGAAGCTTCTTTTCCGATCAGATCGGCTGGCTTTTTGCCGGAGGCCCTGATAGTAAGCAGACGGCCCAAATTAGAAACTTGCTATTTCGATCAGGATACGCAATACTGTAATTTTATTTGAGCTTGTCGCTCAAATAAGAGTTAGTAGTTATTCGTTAATGGTTATTCGAACCAAACAGTCCCATTATTGCGGTACACAGCAAATAAATCGGTCAAAACAGACAGCATTTCCAATAACGAATAACTATTAACCAATAACTTCTGGGTAGTATCAGCAGAATTTGGACATTGCTACTCACTGATATCATCCTCATAACAATGAGTATTAGAAACGTTGGAGGTACACCCATTTGAATCCGTTTTATAAAAATCTGGCGTTATGGCTGGTCATCACATTGATGATGGTGATGCTTTACAATCTATTCAGTCAGCAGCACATGACCGAGACCAGCATCAGCTACACCGAGTTTCTGGATATGGTCGATAACGAGCGCATCGCCGAGGTGGTCATCCAGGGCCAGGAACTGGTTGTCACGGACACCGATCGCAACCGTTTCAAGATCTATTCCCCTCAGGACAACGACCTTATCAACACGCTGCGAAACAAGAATGTTACCATCAGCGCCAAACCTCCGGCGGAGAATCCATGGTACATGTCCGTCCTGGTTTCATGGTTTCCGATGCTGATTTTGATCGGCGTTTGGATTTTTTTCATGCGTCAGATGCAGGCCGGAGGCGGCAAGGCCCTGTCTTTCGGCAAAAGCCGGGCGCGCCTGGCCACCGATCAATCCGAAAAAGTAACCTTCGAGGATGTGGCCGGCATCGATGAAGCCAAAGAGGAGCTGGGTGAAATCGTCGAATTTTTAAGAGACCCTAAAAAATTCACCCGTCTGGGTGGACGAATCCCCAAAGGCGTTCTTTTGATGGGCCCGCCGGGAACCGGTAAAACTCTACTGGGACGCGCGATAGCCGGTGAAGCCGGGGTGCCTTTTTTCAGCATCAGCGGCTCTGACTTTGTCGAGATGTTTGTGGGCGTCGGGGCTTCACGGGTGCGGGATTTGTTTGTCCAGGGCAAGAAGAATGCGCCCTGCATCATCTTCATCGACGAGATCGATGCCGTCGGCAGGCACCGGGGGGCCGGTCTGGGCGGCGGACACGATGAGCGCGAACAAACCTTAAACCAGCTTCTGGTAGAAATGGACGGATTCGAATCCAATGAGGGCGTCATTCTGATATCGGCCACCAACCGGCCCGACGTGCTCGATCCGGCCTTGCTGCGCCCCGGACGCTTCGACCGGCAGGTCGTTGTTTCCATGCCGGATATCAAAGGCCGCGAAAAGATCCTCAAGGTTCACATGAAAAAAACCCCCGTTGCCCCGGATGTCAATCCGCTGATCCTGGCCAAAGGAACGCCCGGATTCTCCGGTGCCGACCTTGAAAACCTGGTGAACGAGGCCGCCCTGCTGGCCGCCAAGCGGGATAAAGAAAAGGTCGAGATGGTTGACTTCGAAGACTCTAAAGACAAGGTCTACATGGGGCTGGAGCGCAAATCAAAGGTCATCAAGGAAGAAGACCGCAAAGTCACTGCTTACCATGAAGGCGGGCACGCCCTTGTCGCACGGTTCTTGCCGGATACCGATGCCGTCAACAAAATCACCATCGTGCCGCGCGGGCGGGCTGCCGGTGTCACCTGGTTCCTGCCCGAGGAGCGCGATTTTCGCTTCAAAGATCAGCTCGAAAGCGAACTCTCGGTAGCCTTCGGAGGCCGCGTAGCCGAGGAAATTATATTTGACCGCATCAGCACCGGTGCGGCCAACGACATCAAGCAGGCCACCAACCTGGCTCAGACCATGGTACGCAACTGGGGCATGAGCGACAAGCTAGGCCCGTTGTCTTATGCCAAGGGCGAGGAGCAGGTATTTCTGGGACGCGAGATCGCCCAGCATAGAGACTACTCCGAAGCCACCGCGCAAATGATCGACGAGGAAATCAACAAGCTGATAAAGGACGCCTACCAGCGTGCCCGTGATGTCCTCGATGAAAATCTGGATGTGCTCCATAAGCTGGCGGAGCTGCTGCTGGAAAAAGAGACCGTGCTGGGCAAGGAACTCGATGAGTTGATCAAGGAATTAAGGCCCGGCATCGAACTGCCCTCCAAGGATCTGGATGATAACGAGCCGGAAGCCGCCGCCAAGCCGGCACCGGATCCGTCCTGATTTGATGATGGCGCGCAAGCAATACCACCTTGCCTGGCCCAACCACACCCTCGAGCTTGGTCGGCGAACCTGCATCATGGGGGTTGTCAACGTCACCCCGGATTCCTTTTCGGACGGCGGAAAATTCTACGGCACCGATGTGGCTGTTGCCCAAGGTGAAAAACTGGCTGCCGACGGCGCCGACATCATCGATATCGGCGGAGAATCCACCAGACCCTTTTCCGACCCGGTGCCCGTTGAAGAAGAAATCCGCCGGGTTGTCCCGGTTATCGAGCAGCTGGCCCAACGGGTAGCGATCCCCATCTCCATAGACACCAACAAAGCCGCAGTCGCCCGCCGCGCAATCGGCGCCGGCGCCTCCATCATCAACGACGTGGCCGCCCTGCGTTTTGATCCCGGGCTGGCAGCCCTGGCCGTTGAATTCGACACCCCGCTGATCCTGATGCATATGCTGGGCGAGCCTAAATCCATGCAGGTCGATCCCAGCTACGACAATCTTATCGAGGAGATTTGCAATTTTCTGGCGGACGCCGCTGCCAGGGCAGAAGCATTGGGGGTCTCACGGTCAAAAATAATCGTGGACCCCGGAATCGGATTCGGCAAAACGGTCACCCACAACCTGTTGCTGCTCAAGCGGGTGGAAGCCTTCGCCTCCCTCGACCTGCCGGTTCTGATCGGCGCCTCCCGCAAAGCCTTTATACGCAAGCTGCTCAAGCAGGACCATGAAGAAGACATCCGGCCTGACCTGCCCATGGTGGAAACCGGCAGCCAGGCGGCCGTAGCGGCCGCTGTTTTGAACGGTGCCCACATCGTGCGGGTGCATGACGTCGCCAACACCGTCGCCACCGTCAGAATTCTGGATGCCCTCGCAGCCGCAGAGGAATAGGGTAAAAGGTACAAGGTTTAGGGTGTAGGGTTCAAGGTATGAGGTTAGTGCCTTGCGGTGCAACCAAGGGAATGGCATTCGGCGTTCGACTTTAGGCACACGGGACAACGGAAAGGTCTAGGGTATAGGGTTTAAGGTATAGGGCTTCGGGTTAGAGGCTCGCCATGCGATGAAGGAAAAGGCTTTCGGCTTTAGGTATTAGGCACACGGGAAAATAGAAGTAGAGCCGGCCACCATACCGTTCGTCTCTCGTCGAAAGCCGAACGCCACTCCCGTCATCCACCCCAAGCGCCATGCCCCATGCTCCCTGCCCTATGCTCCATGCCCACGCCCTAAGCGCTATGCCCTGAGCCGTGCGCCCAAGGCCGAAAGCCGAACGCCATCCACGTTTTTCATCAATAAACCTCTAACCTCCAACCTCAAACCCTATACCTTACACCCGTTACCAGATGACAGAGGACAGATAACAGAAGACAGAACACAGTTATAAGCGCCGTGCGCCGAAGGCCGAAAGCCGGATGCCATTCCCGTCATCCACCCCATGCCCTATGCTCCATGCGCCATGCCCCATGCCTTAGCACGCCGCCGTGCGCCGAAAGCCGAACGCCGAATGCCATTTCCGTTAATCATCAATAGACCTCTAACCTCCACCCTCCAACCTTATACCTTACACCCTCTACCTTAAACCTTATACCATCACCATTCACGCCACCCTTTTTCTATTGCCCTTTCCATTCCGTTCTACCCGTGAATTAGAAGCTAGAGAATCGGCGCCAGCAGCCGCGCCGAGCGCACCGCCAGTTTGAAAAAAAAGGAGCGCCGGCTGTATTCCTCCATGGTCACCGGGCGGCTGCGGGAGAAATCCTCGACCAGCATGGCGTCAACTGCCTTGACGAAGTCCGGGTCATAATTCAGCAGCGTGATTTCATAATTCAACCGAAAGGATCGATTGTCCAGATTGGCGGTGCCCACGGCAGCACAGGCGGCATCGATCAGAAACACTTTCTGGTGCATGAACCCGGCCGTATAGCGGTAAAGCTTGATGCCGACCGGCAGGGTGTTCTGGTAATAGGAGAACGACGCCAGGTAAACCGTGCGATGATCGGGTTTTTCCGGCAGCAGAATGCGCACGTCCACCCCGCGCAACGCTGCCAGCTTTAAAGCGCTGAGCGTCTGCAGGTCAGGGACAAAATAAGGGCTGGCAATCCAAACCCGCTCCGTGGCCGAATTAATTGCCTGGACAAACATCAGGCCGCAGGTTTCCAGACGGTCGGCCGGGCCGGAAGCAACGATCAGGGCCTCCTCCCGTCCATCTGCCGCCCGGTTCACCTCCCAGTTCAATTCCGGGATCGTGCTGGTGGCCCAGTACCAGTCCTCGACAAAACAAAACTGGACCGCCTGAACAGCCGGTCCTTCCACTCTGACGTGGGTATCGCGCCAGGGCCCGAAGGTGGGGTGCCTGCCCAGATATTCATCGCCGACATTGTGCCCGCCAACATAGGCCACTTTCCCGTCGACGACAACAATCTTGCGGTGATTGCGAAAATTCAGCTGGAACCGGTTGGTTCGGCCTTTGGTCGAATGAAACGCCGAGGTGATGATACCGGCGGCCTGCATTTCACGCAGGTAGCTTTGCGGCAAGCTGTGGCAGCCGATTTCATCATACAGAAAATAGACCTTAACACCCGTTTGGGCCTTTTGAATCAGATTTGATCGCAGCTCGCGGCCGAGGCTGTCGTCTTTGACGATAAAAAAGAGCACCAGGATGTACTCCGTGGCAGCCTCGATGCCTTGAAAAATACTATTGAAAGTTTCCCGTCCGTCTATGAGCAGCCGGGTTTTGTTGCAGCGGGTTGTCGGCATTTCCGCCAGACGGGTGAGGGCCACCTGGGATGCCGGCAGGTTTTCGCATATTAGATTCCTGGTATTGGATTCCGCCATTACCCTTTCGATAATGTGATGGACGTCCGCATCTTTGGTGCCCCGCAGCAATGCATACCCGTTGAACTTGTTGCGTCCGAAAATTGCGTAGAGCGGCAGTGCCAGCCACGGGAAAGTGACCAGCGAGATGGCCCAGGCCATCGCCCCCTGGGAGGTACGGGCATTCATCACGGCATGAACGGCGGCCGCAATACCGGCCAATTCGACCAGAGGAAAGATGACGGCAAAAATCGTCAGGATCAGATCTGCATTTATCATGTTCAATTTTTAGGATTTAGGCCCGATGATTGTATGACAACCGTCGATCTAATTCATCTGCAGAATTTTCTCAAGCCTTGCAATTTCCGCTTCAATTGCCTGTTTATCGGCTGCGCTCAAACCGGTGTCAGACAATTGCTTCTTTAAACCCAGCAAACGCATTTCTTCACGATAGTCCTGGCAGGTGTATTTGGTGTCTTGAGGCATTTTTGAAAAGGATACGGGTCAGAATTTCAACTGCTTTGCGATGTCGGCAATCAGGTTCCTTGCATATCACAAAAGGCGATGACGGTCGAGGATCGAAATAGGCCGGGTCGGGGTGGACGGGTATCAGATCCGGCCGACTTCTTTAAGGGTTTCTTTGAATATGCTGTAGAACAACTCGGTATCTGTCAGACCGCGGCTGAGTATTTTGCCGATGTCTTCAATATTCTTGATGTTGATGATCAAATTGACACTGGCATTGAAGGCCATCATGTTGTCCATGGTGCGGTATCTGTTGCTGACCATGGCCACGAACATGTTGCGCCGGGTCGACATCTGCAGCCGTTCCAGGTAGATCAGGACACCGTTGGCATCCGGATTTTGGGTGTCGAAGTTTTCGTCTATGACGACCAGGTCGTAGATATGGTAGCGCATGCGCTTGAGAGCATCCCGTGCGCTTTCCGCAACGGTGATTTGGTATTCCATCAGATTGAGCGCTTTTTCAATGGTGCTCCGGGCGATCGGATTTTGCTCGCACACCAGCGCTGTCAGACTTTCTTCCTCGATGAAGTCAAAGGGCCTGTCGGCGGCATCATAGCCGGCACGGGCTTTTGAGCGGGCGGCTTTGCCGGCACCGCTCAGGGGAATCCGGGCTTTGCATTTGGGACACGGTATGGCCGAAACCCGCCCGGATGCGATTTTTTCGTCGGGGATTCGAAATTTACTCGAGCATTTTGTGCAATGGACCTTCATTTTGGTTCTCCGCCCGCTCTTCGGATCGACGGCTGCATGTGTGAGGTCTTACGACCGCTTATTATAGGAATGATCTATCTCCAGTTTGTCGATGTCGGTGGTAATCTCCCCGCGTGAACTTTTGATGGAGTCAATCCCGCGGCCCACGATTCCGCGCTGGGTTGCAAATGCCATGGCGGTTTCCTGGGTGATCAAGCCTTCCTCGTAAAGGCTGACAAGATGGTCATCAAAGGTTACCATTCCAAAGGCACCGCTGGCTTGGATAATATCATTAAAGGTTTTGCCTTCGCTTTCCCCGTGCAGGATAGCATCCTTGACTCTCAGGTTGGTGCCCAATATCTCAAAGGTGGCGACCCGGCCTCCCCCGACCTTGGGCAGCAGACGTTGACATACAATCCAGCGCACCGAGTCTGCCAGCCGGATCCGGATTTGGCGCTCCTCCTCATTGGTGAACATACCGATGATACGGTTGATGGTGGATCCGGCATCGACAGTATGCAAGGTGGTCAACACCAGATGGCCGGTTTCGGCCGCGCTGAGGCCGATTTCCACTGTCTCCCGGTCGCGCATCTCGCCCACCAGAATCACCTTGGGGGCCTGCCGTAGGGCGGCGCGCAGACCATGGGCGTAAGTGTCGAAATCGAGACCGAGTTCGCGCTGGTTAAAAGTCGATTTTTTATGGGGATGCTGATATTCGACCGGATCTTCCAGGGTAATAACGTGGACGGACTTGGTTTCGTTGATCTGGTCGAGAACTGCCGCCAGGCTGGTTGTTTTACCGGACCCGGTAGCGCCGGTGACAAAAACCAGGCCGTTTTTTTCCAGGGAAATCTTATACATGGCCTTGGGCAGCCCGCGTTCTTCGATGGTCGGTATTTTTGATTCGAGCTTTCGCAAAACGATCGAAAAATTGGCTCCCTGCGAGAAGACGTTGACCCTGAACCGTGCTTTGCCGGGCAACCCGTAGGACAAGTCGCATGATCCGCTGGTAAGCAGTGTATTTGTCAAGCGCCGATCCTGATTGATCAAATTCAGCGCCAGAATTTCAGTTTGAAATGGCGTGAGTGCTTTAAAAGTCGGTTTGATTTCAACCGGGATCAGTTCGCCGGCGCTCTCAACCTGCATGGGTTTGCCCACCGTAAAGTTCAGATCGGAAACATCACGGTGATAATCCAGCATCCTTACCAGTATATGGTCGATTTCCTGTTTCTTCATAAAAGTGCGCTTGTCCCTGCATGGGCATGATTTGCTCAGGCAGGTTGCAATCCGCTGCAGCGGATGGGTTATTGTTTAGAAGCAGTTCAAAACCCGCCCAAGGCGGGCAAGCCCCGGTCAGTCCGCATGAGACCGTTATAACCGATCTGCGCTCAGCCCCACACCGGCTAAGCCTCGGTAAAATCCGGAGGCGGCTCCTTGAGCAGAGGCCTGAAGCGGCCTTTCTCATTGGACTTGGCATAGGCCTCTTCGGCACTGATCATCCCTTTGCGGTAAAGCTCCATGATGGAATCATCCAGCAGGATCATACCGTATTTTTTCCCGGTCTGAATCATCGACGGTATCTGGTGGGTTTTGGCTTCCCGGATCAAATTGCGCACGGCCGGATTGGCGATCAGGATTTCCAGGGCGACCACCCGCCCCTTGCGGTCGACACGCTTAAAAAGCACCTGGGCGATAACTGCCCGCAGTCCGTCGGAAAGCGTGGAGCGAATCAGCGGCTGCTCCGAGGACGGGAAAACTTCGATCACCCGGTCAACGGTTTTGTAGGCGCTGGAGGTGTGCAGGGTGGAAAAAACCAGATGGCCGGTGGAGGCCGCTTCGACCGCCAGCGATATGGTTTCGAGATCCCGCATTTCCCCCACCAGAATAATATCGGGGTCTTCCCGCAAAGCGCCCCGCAAGGCGGTTGAAAAGGAATCGGTATGAACGCCGACTTCGCGATGGTTGACGATACATCCCTGGCTTTGGTGCACAAACTCTATCGGGTCCTCGATGGTGATGATATGATCTTTGCGGCTATGGTTGGCCACATCGACGATGGCCGCCAGGGTCGTTGATTTACCGCTGCCGGTAGGACCGGTAACCAGAATCAAACCCCTGGGAAGGCCTGCCAGTTTGGAGACGACCGGCGGGAGACCGAGTTGATTGGCGGTCATGATTGCACTGGGGATCTCCCGAAACACAGCGCCGACGCCGTTTTTCTGCATAAAAAAATTGGCACGGTACCGTGCCAGCCCCGGAATCTCATAGCCGAAATCAACATCTCCGGTTTCTTCAAAGGACTTAATCTTTTGTTCCGGAGCAATCTCGTAAAGCATCCCCCTTAAATCATCGGAGTCCAGAGCTTTGTACTTTATGCGCTCGATTTCGCCCCGAATCCTCAGTGCAGGGGGTTGCCCTGAGGTCAAATGCAGATCCGAAGCCCCCTGTTCGTTCATCAATTTGAAAAATGCATCAATCCTAGCCATTCATTACTCCCCGTTTGGCGTAACGCCACGTCCTGACAACACTGGTTGGGATGGTGTCGTCGCTCCAAAAAAAAGCCGCTGTTGCTGGCAAGACCGCATCAAGCGACTTTGGAGATCATTGGTTCCAGACCGCCGGCAAAAAAACCGGAGACATAGTTGGGCCTGTAAACGGTAACGGCCGGACTGCCGTTACGTGGCCTGCTTCAGCACTTTGAGCTTGGCGTCCTCTTCATCCATTGCTTTGGCGCCTTGTTTGCTGAGCTCAAGCAGTTTTCCGTGGGCCTCGATAACTGAGCCGATCTGGACCTCAATTTGGGTACGCTGCCGTTTTAACTCCGAAATATCCTCATGCAGCTGCACCACTCGGTTGTGAGCGTTGTTCAGGATTTTCTCCGCCTTGACTTCTGCTTCTGCAATGATCAGTTCGGCTGATTTACGGGCGTTGTCCTTCATTTGATCCAGAACTTTTTGAGAATTCAACAACGCTCTCTTAAATGTCTCTTCGCGCTTGCGGTAGCCCTGAATTTCAAGCTCCAGGCGCCGCACTTCTTCCTGCATGTGCTTTTGCGATCTCTGCAGAGATTCAAAAACGTTGGCCATTTGTTCGAGAAAGGCGTCCACCTCCCGGACGTCGAATCCTCGAATTCTGGTCTTAAACTTCTGCTGCTGTATATCAAGGGGAGTAATGTTCATTGGCTTCACCTGCCTTTGTGTTTAGCGCAGCGACATCGCCAGATCGTACAAGCTCTGCACAACGAATTGCTGCAGAACGAAGACAGCCAAAATAACGAGAACAGGAGAAAAATCAATTCCACCATAATTCAATGGGATCCTTTTACGAATCTGGTAGAGCACCGGTTCTGTTATATTGTGAATAAAGCGAACGATCGGATTGTAGGGATCGGGACTGACCCATGACAGTACTGCGCGAATAATTATGATCCACATAAAAATGAAAAGAACAAAATCCAGTACCTTAGCAATTGCGGTCAATAAATTGCTGAATACAAACATATGCGGCCAACCTTTTCATCTTGACTTTTCGATTCTCACTGCCGGTTCCGGTCAAGGTTGCCGGAAGCTATCTAAACTAAATTATATTCTCACTGATAAGTCAAGATTTTTCATGCGAAATCAACGGGTAAGCCATTCTTCCGAATTCGTTCGCCCCTTTGCGAACCCATTGGATTTGAAGGCAAATCTCCGATTCCCTGTATCCACTCCCTTCAGCCCGTTTAAGTTTCTCCCCTTGAAAACCGGATATCCGCCCTTAAACACCAGCCGGCGGGCTGGTTTTTAGCCGGTGCAACCGAGATCCGGACAAATATCCCCATCATCACTTGATACATGCCAGTGCCAAAAGCGACCAGGCATGTTTTGCAGTAGGCTATCGATACCATGTTGCAAAGCCTATATCGGCCGGGCAGGGTCGAAACTTAAATTAATTTCAGGCAGTCAAACCAGCTGGTTGTCCCCAGGACACAGCCGTCGCCAATAAAGTGACGGCTTTCAAAAAATTGGTCCCATGTTGGCACGGATTTTCTGCAAATTCGCCTGCTGTCCTTTAGAGTGGAATTAGTTGCTGCCTGATCAAAGTGAAAATTATTTTTAATTATATCAATTCCTTTGGCTGAATGCAAATAGGGTGGACAAGACCTCATCCTGTTATATGAGGTGATTACGGATGATCAACGCTGTCATCACAGGGAAACGCAATGGTATAAGGCGTAAGGTGTAGGGTATAGGGTTTAAGGTATAAGGTCTGAGGCTGGAGGCCTTTTAATGAAAAACGGGAATGGCATTCGGCGTTCGGCACACGGGATAACGGAAAGGTTTAGGGTATAGGGTGTAAGGTAAAAGGTCTGAGGCATGGGGCTTAGGGCATGGCGCTTGGGGCAAAGGGCATGGCGCAAAGGGCATGGCGCAGAGGGCATAGCGCATGGGGCAAAGCGCTTGCGGCATGGCGTTCAGGGTGGTTGACGGGAGGGGCGTTCGGCCTTCGGCGCTCGGCGCTGATATCTGCTTGCCCTGCATAGCCTGAAAGGCGAAGCAGGGTCGTCTGTCATCTGTCCTCTGCTATCTGTTAATGGGTGTAGGGTCTAAGGGATTCTGAATGCGGAAGTGGGAACGCGGAATGCGGAAAGGGAAAGGAATGGCTTCCGAGGCACTCCTTGAGTTCTTTAAGACAGATGTGTCATCCCGCTCTGCGGGGGCGTTCGGCTTTCGGCACACGGCTTTGGGCATAGCGCATGGGGCATGGAGCACGGGGCAAATGGCATGGCGCAAAGGGCATGGCGCAGAGGGCATAGGGCATAGTGTTCGGGGTGGATGATGAGAATGGCATTCGGCTTACGGCTTTGGGCGCACGGCCGGAGAACCGGAGTGGGGTCAGTCTCTGCTTGGCGCGGCTACGTATCAGGACGTAGTTCAAGCCAAGCCTGAAGCTTAAACGAAGACGGGTGACGAACAAAAACCAGAGATGTGCAAGGTGCGAAAGATTGATCCGGTACACTTTCCACATTCCGCATTCCCAATTCCGAATTCGATAAACCCGCAACTCGCATCTCGCAACTCGCATCTCGCATCTCGCAACCCGCAACCCGCACCTCGCACCTCGCAACGCCCACCCCGCATCCCGCACCCCGCATCCC
>Ga0209671_1000994_pt1 | contig 21993 bp, 11 predicted proteins | sample WorMetHERISLAND2_2_FD_187401 | JGI IMG/M metagenome (GOLD analysis project Ga0209671, IMG submission 187401) | Marine gutless worms symbiont microbial communities from Max Planck institute for Marine Microbiology, Germany - Olavius geniculatus... | ecosystem: Host-associated > Annelida >... | reverse complement strand
GCAATTTTTTTCTGCTCGCTTCGCTCGCAGACTTGTACTCTCATACTTTTAAATTTGCGGTGCCAGTAAGCCGCTTTTGTTTGCCTTTAATGTTTAAACTGCACTAAATTTGGTCAGTTATTTCTCTGGAAAATAATTAAAATTGTTGCCAATAGACGTCATATCGCTACTGTTGCGAGGGGCGATACTCCGTCTACGTTCCCTTGAAATGTCTGGAAAAGTCTGGGAAAAGTCGGCGAATTTGATCATGACTGGAGAGTGGCCACTCTGAGAATTGCGTAAGGTGTACTCTTTTTCCATCTCCCCTTATTTACATCAACGCACTACTGTGTGAAACACAGATGCTTCAAATTGTTACATTATGTGGTGATTATTTGTATCAGATTGTTCACCTTTGCATCATCAATTCGACAGAAGGTGCTACGCAATTTAATAATTTTGTGGTATTAAATATTTTACGGTAAAAATAGCAGACAACAGAATAGCTGATTGATAAGCTTAAAACGTCTAATCAATTAGTGAATGCTGTTTGATCAGTCAATCGACGATTCCACTATCAGTCAATGGCGTTGCATCTAAACCATTGTCTTTGTATGCAGGGCCCACTTTGGACATAAATTCTGATGATTTGCAAGCAAGTTGTTAAACAAACTTATAATTCTGTTAAATAACTTACATTGGGTATTATTTTGTGCTTAATTAAGTCGTTACAGCGTTTTCTTGGAAAATAACTCAGCATCATGCAACAATTTGGAACATCTATGTTTCACGTGGTAGTGCGTTGACATAAATTAGGAGAGGTGGAAAGTGGGTGCACCTTGCATAATTTTGATCTTCATGCCAAAAATTATCAAATTTAATGAAAATTTGACAAAGTTATGACAAAAACAATTTTGACTTTTTTCTGAGACGGTGTATTAGACTGAGTGAATGTGTAGGGTTTAATGTCCCACCCAACACAGTATGTCACTTCAGGGATGGCCTTTCAGGGCAAAATTGCACATACACATAATAACGGAACAAAAGTTGAACCTTTACAAAAAGTTTAACCTTTATTTAACACAAAACACAAAAAAATGACCTGAACCTAAAATTGTAGGAACTGCTGATTAGAATTGCGCATATCTAATGATAATGACAGTTCTAATAATCTTCCCTGTTATCCTCCAGACTGGAGGACAGTCATCAATCTCATAATGCTGTCTATTGGAGGACAGGGGGTTATATTTGACTCTCAGCCATTTCTCTTTCTATATGAGAAACTTCAAAATACATACACCAGCAAAAGTTATATTTCTCCTATAATTAAATCAGATGTGACGTCATTCTAATTTATGACGTCATAAAGCATTAAACATATATGATTTGGAGTGCTAACGCAAACAGCACAAAAATATGCACAAAAATTCTTCTGTCTGCAGCCGGATTTGCAAACGTGAGGTCCCGGGATATGTGATTTTGTGGAAGCTCTGACAAATATGCTCATGAATTTCTTATTTGCAATATAAATAGAGAGTAGCTGAAATCTGTGCTGACCATAAATCAGAACGCCTTTGTCAATTACAATGTCATGTCAGAATTTGTCGTTGTCAGTAAAATTTTGTTGGAAAGTTAACAGTTAGTGACATTTGTCGTCTTTGTGAAAAGTTAAACAATTTCTACAACGTATGACCTGGGGAGCCCTGATACGTGGGGGCCTGGGAGCGAGCCCCGCAGATCTCCCCTAAATCCAGCACTGCAGTCCAGTCCCAAAGTTATAATTACATAGAAGCTGTTTGCAACTTTGGCTTCGCACAATTAGACCTCCCCACATACAGCAGGGACATTCTTGCTGTAACTATTATCTGTTTCTAAATTTGAAAAAAAAATTTCTTGGTGGTGTCCGCTATCCAAACAATGAATGACTCAATCTGGTGAGAGCCTGGCCGGAGGACAGACATAAGACGCTTCATGATGTCATAAGTTATGACGTCACATCCGCTTTACAGCATGGGAAAAAATGAGCGTTTTATTAATGTATAGATTTTGAAAAGTTTCTCAGTCTAACATATCGACTTGCAAAACTTTTTGAACGCTCCTCGTATTGTGCATCAATGTTCTATAATAATGTGCTGTCAGCCCGACATAAAAGAATTACTGTAACTTCTCTTATTTCACGACCTACGTCATCCTCCTATCTCTCACCAGTCGGTGCACTGTTACAACCAACCCTATTACAATGATGTACCTCAGCTGAACAAAGGAAATATATTTTTCTCCTGTGTGCTGTCCGGCTGTCTGTGTCACAATAATGGTAGTCTGTGTCACAAATTTCAAAAAGCTACAGTTTTGACGACATTTTTTGCACGTGACGTGAACGATTAAATTTTTTTGGCAATCTGGATCATGAGATTTACATGTAGTTGCTGGATTCGCAACATGATCAGCAGAGGTTTATAATTATAGTTTCTGCTGTCCACATAAAAAGGAAGTCAAAATTAGAGGGACAACTAGCTTTGACGTATTTTCAACTTCAATTAAAAGCAACTTTCAACAACGTGTACATATAAAAAGACAATATTATTACTATTGTTAGATCACAAACAGGCAATATACACACAGCAGAAACAAAATAACAGTAAGTTTTACGTAATAAACATGTTATTAACACTTAACGCTTAATATCATACTATGTACAGCCTGAATCTACAAAATACACAGAAGTCTATTCATGCTGCAGAAATATTACGTTTAAAAATAACCAGTTATATGCTGGCTATAGCTAGTGTTGTTTAAAAAAAAAATACCACTCAGTCTACAACCATAAAAATCAACTCGGTTTTGCATAAACACGCATATGCACTGTAACACTTCAACGATACCTATGGACTATGCAACGCCATCTGAAAACATAATGCAAGGCCTCTGTTACAACTACATAACAAACTGGTCATTTCAATGCTGTAACCCACTGCTACAACGCAGCACAATTTTCTTTGCCAATCAATATGCACATCTTATAGTTATACATTCAAATCAATAATTAGGCCTACACACTGCTGAATTCATAAGTGTGAGTAAGTAGGGTTTAGTATAGGTCATTTCGGTGACGGCTTTTCCACACAGAATGCACAGAAACAGATAATAATAGTTTAACTTTTACAATAAAAAAACAGAAAGTTTAACCTTTAAGCAAACACAAAAAAACGGGCTTAACCTAAAACTGCAAGAACTCCATTTATGCATGCATACATAACTAATAACAATAATGGTAGTTCTAACAATCTTCCCTGTTTACCTCCGGTTATTAATTTCAGAATGCTGTCTATTGGAGGACAAGGCAGAGGTGGAATTCATAAGCGTTCAATGTTAATTAACATGTGTCTATGCATGGCACGAAAGGGCAAGGTGAAGAATGGAAAGTTAGTAGAGAGAAAAGTAAATACAATGAACTGTGAAGATACGACTACAGAAAAAGCCCGTTACTTTAATGGTAGCTAACAGCAGAATTTAAAGTTTTGTAGACATTAGAAGAATATTTGATAAGCTCCACTAACTACCCAGTATGACATACAAAATTCAATTTCAACTCACAACAATTATATAAGATAAAGTAACATAAAATATTTCCAACTTCTTAAAAATTTCTTAAAACTAGTCTCTCAAGTGTAAGACAGACAATAAATACAAGCATGCATAATTTAGTTTATAAATAGGATTAAATGCAATTGTTTACACAGAATCTACTGCATTGCAAATGTAAATGCATCATACCAGGTATACCACAGAACTGTCAATGCATGCAATGTAACTCAGAAATCATTATTCAACTTCAAGTCAAAACGAATTCGCCAGCCAGAATGTGATGAATATTTTTCGCTACCACCATATTCTGAAATCGGTACAGATTAGGCTGAGTCCGAAAAAGCAACTTAATCAGCTACTGTAGCAGAACTTCACAGGCTAGATGCCCATCATTTGACCAACCAAAATCATGTGAAATCAGTGTATAATATCAGGAAAGAAATTCAGTCATCTAGTGCAAAGAATGCCGAAAGTGAGATACAAGTACTGGCAGTAATTCATGCAAATTCTTTACAGACATCTCGCAAACACAAACAAGTGGGAGGACTCTGTTGGCACATAAGCTTGCTAACAACACACAGAGTGGACTGATACATTTCTTACTGTCCATACAGGCCTTGTGCACTGCTGTACACATTTTTTTCAGGAAACAAAAGCCAATGAACCAATTTTACCACATTTTTGCGAGAAATCTACCAGTATCTCAGCCACTATACTATTTATTATTTGACGCAATGGTCAAATGATAGCTGAAAAACTCACAAAATAACATACTACGTTTGGTTGAAAATCGAAACCCTGACCAAGTCTCGTAACCAGAAGTTGAACAGAAGCAACAAAACGAGCTTCATTACTGACAAAAAGAACTCAACATGCAGAGCGTACAACACAGATTGCTAAGACTGTAGGATGTTCCTTTGCCCTTCCACGCTGTTCGTTATCAATACACGCTGTACAGTATACAGGTATACACTGCTACACCCTGCATGCAACTCAAGAGACTGGCACAGCAATTTACTTTCGCATTTTATTTTCATCTAAATGATGCAATAACTTATATAAACAACAACTTATTAAGATTATATCATCCATCTGCAGCAAAGAGCATCACATAAACATAACCCATTCTTAAAAATTATCAAGAGAAAAACTCAAATACTAGTCTAGTAAATCATGACATATAATAACAGCATATATAATATCAGTATCATGCTACACTGCACTATATTCTGACTCACGATAAATATGTCTACCAAGCAAAGCAGAACTATCACGGAAATGTTGACCTCCTCAGAAATAAGAATATTAAAAATTACAAACCATAAATTACAGAATGAACTGTGGCACCTCAACGACATGTAAAATTATCAAATTTAACATACACAGTGACACAGTTACGGTAGAAATTTACACTTACTGCCAAACAGAAAGCAAATAATCTCAGTGTTTGAACTAATTTGAGTTAATACATAAACCAGCCAAATATACAACTGTTAGTCAATGCACCTAGGACTACACTGAAAACAAACTGGCAAAAATAATGACTGCCAAAAGCCTCTGCCAGAATTAAGCTATAAATACAGTTCAGACAAAGATAAAAACACTACACAAACGGTATACTTTTTAATCTTAAAATATCACTCAGTTCTAACCTACTTAATTACATGTAAATGAGTTAGCCAACTAAATCCCAAAATACCGCTCATGTGTTACCAACAAACTGAAACTAAACACACTAGTATTGCTTACTGATAACTGTCCAGCAGACCAATTTCTCGGGATATACTATAAGAATGCCAGATGCCCCAAATAAGAACTCTGAGGATCAGTGGACCATAAAAGCACTAAAACACAATAAATTATAAAACTTTGACAGGAAAGTTACTGAAGAAATGATGTCTGATAGCCTGAATAAGTTCAAACTTCTCACACATTAACAAGTACTGAATTGTTCAGAGCATGACCTGAACCATTCTTCCAATTTCCAATTAAAAAAATAATAGTACGATATTGTTAAATATTACACATCAGTGTTTCTAAGCCAGAAATGCTTCATTTCTGACTTCATCAGTATAACATTTCTTATAAACAGCATGATTAAATTACATAAAAACATTGGTATCCCACAAATAATAAGCTGATGTTAACCACAAAACAAGCATATATTCATAAAAGACTTTATAACAAGTGTGATAAAAAACTAACAAGCTATGTTTAAGCCTGGAAAATACAAAAAATCAACTGTGGACTGAAGTCGGCATCGTCTGTACATACCGGGTGGACTCGGAGATAAAACACAGTTGACAAGCTACGATATAAACAGCTATGGTGTACTCAGTGTAAGCAACTGTCAGTGCATGGACAAAGCGTCCCGGCAGTAACACTTGATGTAACAGCACAGCAAGCTAACAGCAGTCAATGTCATCTACAGATTATGCATCGGGAAATTCAGAGCACTCATACCAAACGACGCCGCAGCATGGTGGCCTGCAAACGGTGGACCCATTGCACTGCTGATAGCTGCAGCACGTGCATCGAATGCACCGCCGTGATGCTGGTGGTGACCACCAAGCAGCGCGTTGAAACCCATGTCATGTAGCATGTGTTGTGCACGCCCGCCGTAAGCCGTGGGCTGGTGGTGAAGAGCATCTTGTGCTGAGGCACCATGGTGGGGAAACTTGATGGGAGAGATGGTGCTGTGCTGGTCAGCGGTCATGTTTGCAACACCACCGACGTCGGCAAACAGACTCCCAAACCCAAACCCGGGCGCCGATGCTGTATGTGGCATCATTGGGGCAGCTGCAGCTGCTGCCATGTGAGCCGCTTCCACACCAAACCCGTGCGCGGCCGGCTGAAAGTTCAGACTACCAAGACTGTTTGCGGTAGCACGGCCGGCAGGTGAGAACGGGCTGAAAGGATTAGCAGCATCTCGATGATGTTGCAGTGTCTTGGCGGCAGCATTCGACAGAGGACGACCAGCGCCACCGAAAATGTTTGAGTGAAAATAACTGAGCGAGTCACCAGCTGACGGCTGGACGCCCTGCAGACTGCCTCGGTTTGGTGACATGCTGCCTCCCAGACCAAAGTACGGTGTCATGCAGCGACTGTCAAACACACCCGGGTCTAAGTCGTACACTGCTAGACCAGGCGCCGCTTGCGAAGCTGACTTGGCAGAAGATTTTTTCTGGGATTTTGATGACGAAGACGACGACCGAGTTGAGGAGGACTTTGGAGGTGGTTGAGGTGGTGGGGCAACGGCAGCAGGTGACTTGTGCTGCAGTGCTCCGTGTTGCTGTTTACTGTCTTTATCAGTCTTCTTTGACATTCCTGTACTACTGTGTGCTTGCACCATCCCGACGCTAGCACAATCCCGGCCCATCGAGTAGTTCAATGGAGGGGGATCAAAGCCGACGTTCGTCAGATTGGGACTGAACTGTGTGCCAGCGGCAGGAGAATGGTAAGCAGAAGTCAGCTCAAAACCAGCAGAAGGTGCACGAGCAGAACACTGCCGATCTGGCATTGTTGACGGTGGATGGTGCAATGGAGGACTTGTCAACGAATTCCCAAGTCCACCAAACCCGACGTAAGAACTCGACCGGTCGGCTACAGCTGGTGACCGACTGCGCCGAGCTGCATTCATATTCTGCGTGCTTGAGCTGGAACCAGATGAAAGCCGATGACCACTGGATCGTGTTGAACTCATCCCATCTTTAGGCATCGGCTCCAAAAATTGTCCAGCACCGGAACCGCTACACTGGCCAAAGCCGGATGAGTAACCATCTCGTGACATATTCTGCAGACAAAACAGCAACAACATAATACACAGTTACAACGTTCAATACCTGTTGAAACACTAATACAACTGACATTTCCTTTAACGAGACAAGCAAGGTTGCTTCCTGTCTTGGGCCCTCAGCATAGTGTCAGCTAGAAGCAAAAACTGGGTATAGATACCAACCTCCCAGTTCCACCATGTTCTAACTTACTGTTACATGCTAATTTTCATGGTAAAACTTGACCCATCCATCCACTCAATTTGTTTAAATTAACAACCAAGGAACACACATTTATGATAAACAAATGCTACAGACCTGCTGTTGGTGGTGTCGGGATTTAGACATTTCTGTGGTGGGTTCCTGGCCTGATCTCATTGAGCTGTTCCCCGTCGCTGACTTGTGCGTCTGTTTCTCGACACCGCAAGACGGAAGGTTGTGTGAGAGAGGCGAGAACCGGCCAGGTGGACCCCTGACTGACGGCTGAGGATCAAAGCCAAACGGTGGTGGAAAGGATGGAAACGGATGGCGAACAAATCCATACTCTGCAGCAGCAATGGACGCTAGTGACATATCATGATGTGGTTGAGGCTGTGCTCCGTTCATTGCAGCATATGGATACTGAAATGGTTCGATCATGCTGGTTGCAATGTTATTCTGCACAGCACAGCTCGATGACAAAGCGGCTCTTGGTGCAAAGAATTCAGACTCGATCATTTGTCGCTGTCGACTGTCCTCCTGACAGGAAGATCGATGTTTTGTGCCTGCAGAGCAGTCCATGTTTCCGCCATACACACTGCCAACTTGTGAGCCTCCAGATGACCGACTATTCCGACCATCGGCAGAAGTGGATATCTTCTGGGAGCAGTTAGAGCGAAGCGATGATGAGCTGTTAAGACTACTGACACTGGCACTGTTTATTGCTCGATCACACTGCAGTGAAGCCTGCGCTGTTGACACTGAGTGACTCTCCACACTGCAGCTACCACCCGATGACCGACTCCTTACTGCCACTTCACTGGCTGCGTAGTTATCACAATATCCACGATCGTAGCTCGCCGTCTCAGCTGTATGGCGCCTCACAGAATCAGAGTGGCTGCCAACACTGCTCGACCTTCTGTTTACATTCTCATCAATGTCAACGTAACCTGTCGACATGCTATCTCCCACTTCCAGACTATTCTTTGAATAGCTTCTAGAGCCGGCATCTACCACTGTCCCACTGCTTTCATGCGAACAACTTTGCACCTGATTACTTGGCTCAGTTGTGAATAGCTGTGATTCTGATTGACTGACCGAACATGAGCTAACAGCAGATGCCACATGCGCCTTAGCAGTTGCATCGGTTGAAACAACACTTGTAGATGGCGTCATCGAAACTGGGGCAACTTGACTGACACTGCTACGTGATGACGATACTAATGTGACTTGTGGAGCCTGACTACTGATCACTGCTTCAGACTGACAGCTAAGTACCACTGATGTGCTGATGACATCTGATTCAGATGAAACTGTTGTTACACAGCCAGCCTTTGTTTCTATCAAGTTAACAGAGTTGTGCGCTTGTGAAGGTTCGTTGGTTTCATCATGTGCAAGATCCGTAAATGAAGGACTATTGAAATTTGTCGTACTTTCATCAGCAGCAGTCTGACTGTCCGTGAACAACAATTCGTTAACTGGTGAAGATTGTCTCTGCACAAGCTCTGCATTTTTTGATGATACTTTAGGCGATGGCATACTGATTATGTCTGAGGCACTGTCACCGACTTCCGGTTCAGTGCGACTGCGAACAGACTGAGCAGTCAGTTTTGCAGCACTGCGTGGTGTAGAACCATGCATCTTTGGCGGTACAACATGACGAGCCAACGTCGCTATATTGCTATGACGTGCAGTTACCGACTTGGACGACACTTCGTCAGATGACCGTACATCGCTATTTTGAGTGGTAACTCCATCTCCTGGCTCTGCCATATCTGCAGTCGGCAAATGCCTCTGAGATACAGTTTGAGTGACATCTGCATCACCATCTTTCCCTAACTTCTTATGTCTACCATGGTTTTCTTTATTCTCGGACTGAACCTTCTTTGGTGGTGGAACTTCAACGTGACTCTCCACCGTAGGCTTGGACAACCGGGAAACTTTGTTATCAGGTCGCTTATCACCACCTGCAGCTGACTTGCCTGACTTAACAGCTGACAGCTTTGCTGTGCTGACTTGCTCCTGTGATGATTCATCTGTCTGCTTTTTTGCTATGTTTCGATAAGGAGAATAGCTACTAACAACATCCAGTGGTACAATGTCATCTGATGTAAAGTTGAACACATCCATTGGATCATTTTTTGGTGCCATAGCTGCACGCTGGCCATCAGTCCGATGCTTTGAATGTCGTTCCCTTTCTCCTTCAGAGACACCAGAAACATCTGCATGCGTCTTTTCCACATGGCCAGAATTGTGATTCGCATGTTTGAATGAATCACCTTTCTTCTTTCGCTTTGAAGGGATTTCTATTTCTCCATTGGAAACAGAAGGTGCTTTGTGTTTCCGGTGGTGGGATTTCTTGATCTTCTCCACCTGTGTCTCAACTGCCATGCTCTCCACAACATCCACAATGTTCAACAGCTCATTAGCATTAAAGGTCAGCGTGTCCGGCATGTTCGATGCATCAATTCCATTACAAGATGACTTGTGTGAATGTTTCTTTGACCTGTCTTTCTTCAGCTCCTTAATTGCTGTCTGTGTATCTTCTTCCAGAATGCTGGGTACCTCAACTGATTCAAACGTGCGCTCATTTAACTCGTCGGTGGACGCATCAAGCAACAAATTGTTTGCAGTTTTCTGTCGATCATCTGTTGCCATACAAAGACTCTGTTCCAGCAGATCGGCAGCTGATGTTGACTCGCTTAGCCTTGTGCTCTCAGGAAGAAAGTTGCTCAGAGCAAATCCTTTGTGCTTACCATCTGCGCTGACCACATCCACTTCTGTTGCCGACTTTTTCACATCAGTCTCATCAAAAGGCTCCAACCCCACTGCCTGTTCTGCAGGAGCTGCGACGGCCGATTCATGCGGCTTTTCTTTCAGCTTTTCTTTTGTCTTTCTGCTGCGCCTGTGACGTTTTTCAACCACAGCTTCACTCTGTGATTTGTTGACAGAAACAGCAGGATCAACCATTACTGCATCGTTTCCGGAAGATTTGACGTCAGTGACACACATAACATCATCAGTGTGATCCATGGACATATCTGTGCCAACAACACTCTGTGTTCTACCTTCATCTATGTGCTTATCATCTTTCACACTCTCTCCAAGCAATGGTGCCTTTTTGTTCTTGTGATCAGCACTTCGGTTCTTCTTCTCCATCGTCAACACTTTTCCAATTCTATCTATCAGTGAAGTGCCAGTGGCACATATATCGGCTGCACTTGTCTCATTCCCTTTACTGCTTTCAGTCACGGTGGTAGCGGCAGATTTCTCCAAGTTTCTAGCGGATTTGCGTGAACCCGTTGTGTTGGATGTCAATGCTGTGCTTGCCAGTGTCACGATGCTGCACGGCAGTGATGATGTTGCAGTAGCATTTGATGTGCTTGATGACAGGAGTGCCTCTTCTAGTCTTTCAAACAGATTTTTCGATGATGATGACAAAGGTTCAAGTTCACTCTGATCCGTGCTGGTTGGTGGTTCTTCAGTCACACTGGCCGATGGTTCACCATCCGGTTCTACATCCAGCTCCGTCTGCTCTTCATGAACAACGATGGCAGGAACAGGTGAAACTGGGTCCTCTTCTGTTAAATCAATCTCCACTACTTCTTCATCATCCGAGTCTTGTAACGGCAATTCTGGTTCAACTGGAAGTGCATCTACTGTAGGGCAACTTTTATCGGCCTCAACAAGATCATCGGTTGAGTTTTCGACATTTTGAGCCTTGTCAATTGTCTCGGCACTCTTCTCAACTGATGCCTCCTTTGCAATGGAGGTGGGTTGTCTAGGTGTCATTGGTTCTAAGCGGATCAGATCAGAGAAGTCGTTGATATCCGACTGTTCATCATCGCCCTCACCGCCTTCCAGCTGGTCCAAGATACTGTGTGCATCAGCAGGATCCGCAGCAAGCCCTTCTGCATGACCATCCGACATCGGCATCGACACCTTTGCTTTCTTCTTTGAGTGCGAACGAGGCTTGTTTGGCCGAACAGGCTGAGCTGGATGCTCCACAGTCCCACTGATGTCAATCTGCAGCTGGTTTTCTGACTGACTCAAACACAAGGCGCTGGGAGACAGGTGGTCACCAGCAGGGGGTGATAACATGAAGATCGACTCTGTTGCCTTAGCCAGAATATCGGTCGTTTTTGAGACATCAATGCTCCTCTGTGAGACCACATCAGGAGCCAGTGAGACAGCCAACGGAGTCATAGATGAGTTATTAGCAACAGCTGGCAACGGTGCCAAGCTGATGTTGGGACCAGCAATATTTGTGCCATTCGTGAGCATATACGTGGCTCCAGACACCATCGGCATTATGTTGGATGTGGGTGGGGCTAAAGATGGAAGACAAGCGGGTGTCAGAAAATTGAGAGCTGTCGTTGCAACTGAACAGGATGACATCGAGCCATCTGTCTTCCCAGCAGTGATAGTTGGTTTCGGCATTAGAGGACGTGGCACAGTGGACTTCTTTGTCTTGCTGCCAGTTTTCTGCTGCGTATCTGACTGCGGCATTGTCAGTATAATCGTACCTTCTGCAGTCATGGTAGCCATCACTGTATGTGGTAGGTTGGGCACTGATGCATGAGGTGCAGCTACTGGAGCACTGGACACAATGGTTGACTGTGACGAAGGTACATGGCCTTGAGCGGGAACAGCCTGAATAACAGAACCAGGTCCAACTTGGACCGGTTGAGAACCTGGAAATCCAGGCTGCTGACCACTTGGAACCTGAACCAACCCTCGGACCAGCCCAGCCCCCGGCACATTTCCAGCAGCAACCGTTACCACTGGAGCTGGCATGGGTGTCGTGGTGAAAGATGACATGCGAGGGGAAGCAGACGCCGGGGGCACAAAGTTCACCATGGGCTGACTTGGCGGTGTCGGGATAAGCAAGCCTCCTGTCACTGGGGTACACTGCTGGGGTGGAAACAACAGGTTGGGTTGAGTCACCACGGGAACTATCTGTCCATTGGGTAGAATCAGGGCTGAAGGATGCTGATTTGGTTGTGATGGCACTGTGTTTAACGTCATTGGCCCAGAGGGTGTGTTAACCATCACTGTTTGGTTAGGCCCAAGCGGAGGCATTGGAGGGGCAACTGCAGGCGGCTGCTGTGGAGGCTGTGTCGGAACCTGGTTGACAAAAATAGTTCCTGGACCAGACACTGCCATGTTTGGTGGCACAGCTGGACCAAGTGCATTAACGCCACAGTTTGCCGGTGGCAGAGGATGTGGCTGATTCTGGTTGACAAGCAGCAGCTGTCCATTGTGTAAAACAAGAGTGCCTTGCATTGATGAGCCTTGAACACTGCCGTCAGGCTGTAGTGGCGGCATCATTCCCATGGGAGCTCCTGCTTGCTGATGAGATGTGAAAGGCCGCTGGGCGGACATCTGAGGCTGTGCTGCAAACTGCGAAGCCTGCTGATGGACAACTCCTGAACTGATCACCGACGGCTGTGAAGTGGACACAAACAGTGACTGCTCGGTCATTAAAGCCTGACCGTCCGCTACAGTCGGTGCTGCATTGGTCTTCAAAGTTTCATCGACCTCATCACTAGCTGGTGAAACGGGCTCAATGCCATCAAAGCAAGATGCAGTTGTTTCAGCCCTCTGTGCAGCATCATGTCCACTGTCACACTCGGGACTCTCAGTCTTGGATGAGGATGCTAAATCCACCGGTGCCGAAGCCAACTCTGTGACACTGCTGTCTGCTGGTTCCACAAAGACCGAGCCAGTTGCATCAGCCACTGATACATTTGGACATTCTGATTGTTCTTCAGTAGAACTGCTGACGGCTGGTGTATCAGTGTCTGTCTCACTTGTAATCCCAGCACTGGACTGAGTGGCTGTCACCACTGATGACCTCAGACTCGGACTTTCATCAGCAGTGGAGACAGACGGAGGCTGCTGTAATGGCAGGTTTGACGTGTTTGTTGGTGCCTGGGGCAGAAATACAATCTGACCGTTTTGATTAATGAATGGCATGCTGGCAGGAGCGCCAGTGTTTGGATGCACGAGTCCCGGTGGCACGATGCATGGCAAAAGTCCATTCGGCTGCTGTTCGCTTGGTGGATGAACCTGCTGTGCAGACGATGACGTGGCATTAAGCTCAGCAGCACTCAGTAGTTCAGTGAACATACAGCCAGGGTCGGTGCCGGCATCGTCTGACTGCGAGCCAGTGTACTGGTCGTAGTGCTGACTGGTGACTGTGTCCGACTGACTGACTGGCTCCAGCGCGCTGGCATCACCAGTGCTGAACATGTCGGCATGTGTACGTAGACGCCATGTCACCACCAGCTCCGCAGGGTCAATGTGTGGCGGGATTCCTGCAACAATTATCCACCCACTGCACACATCTTCAGTAGGATAATTGTTAACAGATTTGAAGCTGTGCATAGCTATTAATAGTTATGAGGAGCATTCAGAAAATTTTGCAAGTTTCTTCATTAGAATAATATACAGACATTTATTAACCCATGAACATGTGATGGGATATTATTTGCATGTTTAAGTTGTCTGTTTTTAACATTTTTAATCTGTTGTAAACACTAGTTTTCTTTAAGAGGCATGTCAGTGCCTGTCTGCAACCATTTTCATGCTAGACAATAGCGGATAAATAACCACTTCTTAGAAGGGTACCCCTATTTGACATCCGCGTGCGTAGGCCTCTTTGAATTTAGACGGTCCGGACTTGGAGTGCTAAAATCTACATTCAATGCTGAAAATTTCATATGCAAATAGTCTTGATCTATCTCCAGCCATTTCAGCACAATTCATTCTTGAAATGTGTGTCGCAGCCCAAAATCACGAAAAATTCAGTAGAATCCCCTATTTTGGGGGTTTCAGGTCATTCAAGGTCATCGATGTTGACATTTCTAAGAAGCTCGTTGCCAGTGCTTGTTACGATGAGCAGCATATCTGTGCCTATTTGCATTTTCACGTTAGACGAGGCAATAGCGGTAGAATAACGTCTTTTTAGGAGGGGTGCCCCTCTTTCATCCCCTTTCACCCAGTGGTATGAAATTTTGACACAAAATACTAGAGACACTAGGCTATTATTTGGTAAAAACCCGAAGTCTCTGTCTCAAGTGGTCTTGAAATGGTACTGGGTCATGATGGACAGATGGACGGATGGACAGAATTACCAAAGCAAATATGCGCTGTAGCTAGCTAGTTAGCTCTATGGCTTAAAAATTAATGTATTATAACTTCAAAAACACCTGACATCTAATAACGTCTTACACAATGATGAAAGCCTCATTTCAAAGCACGGACAGCAACTTTTGACAAAATTTCTCAGAAACACAGTGTTGCATGCTGTTCACAGTTTGTTTATAAGTTATATCCTAACGTTTATTAGCTACCAAGCGGTGTTTTCACACAAATAACACACAAACCAGCATTGTCGATAATGTTCCGGAAACGCATGTTTTCACTCTTCAACTGTTCACTTTCTCTTTTCAACCGTGAGATTTCTTCAACTGTGACATCAACACAAGCCATAATAAACTGAGAAATAACAAGCATAGTCTAAAAATCACAAAACCAACTATATACCAAACATCTAGCAGAAAATCAAAGTTAGTCAAAGATTTTATGACAACTGCAATGGAAAAAACTGCTGTACTGTATCATCAATATTTTATTATTTTTCTAGCAAGATCACTGGGCAGAAATCTTTAATGCTATCACAATGTTAGGGACTGATGATATAAAATTCTAGCACCTGAACTACTACTCATGTACCGTACTTGAAAAGCGCTTCAATCCATTATGGGCTGTGGTATAGAACTAAGTGCACAGTATTCTTGGTGAGCAATGTTCCTATTGTTCCACAAGCAGAGAAAGGTATATATGCATTAGCGCATGTTTATATTGCTTGTTGCAAGTCAGTGGGAAAAGCTCAGTCAAGGCTCAGTCAGCCTATCCTGACACACAACTGAAAATAAACAACCAACTAAAACATATTCAAGAAATCTGAGCTAATGCTAATGAGATGCGCGAGAGCCTATAGCAGTTCATGTTCGAAAGTTGTCTTGGTCTAGGCACCTACGTCCATCCATTTCGTCGTAATTCACTCTTCTGCAGCCAAAAATCGCAAAAGAAATCACCAGAAGCCCCTGTTTTTGGAATTCAAGGTCATTATGTTAACAGTACTAACAAGTAATTTCAGCAAAGATCACGTGACATGTGATAGCAGAGGTCCTGCCACTTTGGCAATCAGTGTAGACCTACAGCATTAAGATATTAATGCATCTTGAAAAAGTACTTAAATTGAGGCCTCCATACGGAAGACTCCTTAAATTTAAGGGACTGAAAATTAGATTCTTAAAAATGTACGTTCTATGCTGAAATGTCATACGCAGATTGTCCAGGTCCATATCTCTATCCATTTCAGTGTAATTCACTCTTAAAATGTGTGACGCAGCCAGAAATCGCAAAAGAATTCACCAAAAACTCCTAATTTGGGGATTCAAGGTCATTCAAGGTCATCGACGTTGACACCAATAAAAAGCTTGTCACCAGTGCTTGTTATTGTAAACAGAATGTCTGTACGTATCTGACCAATTTCACACTATATACGAGATAATTGCAGTAAAATAACCACTTTTTAGGGAAAGAGCCATCTTTCATGCTTGCCTGCACTGGCCTCCTTGAACCTAAGGGGTCGATACCTGGACCGCTGAAATATATGTTTAGTGCTGAAAATTTCATATGCAGGTTGTCTTGGTCTATCTCCAGCCATTTTTTCGCAATTCAGTGTTAAAATGTGCACTGTAGAGCTGTTGAAACGTTAATATTTTTAATGCATTAATTAACGCGTTACCAACGCATCCAGGCCTGTCAAGAAAGAGTAGGGGGGTAAGTTACTTTGGGTCCAGCGACATTTGGGCGGCACTGCCTGTAGAATATAGAAGATTAAAAACACATTTTAAACGTATAATCAACAATAACTGCCATTATAGCTAGCTATAGCGCATATTAGCTATGGTAATTCTGTCTGTCCATCTGTCACGACCCAGTACCAATCCAAGAGCTGGTGAGATAGACTTTGGGTTTTTACCATATGATAACCCAGAGTCTCTAGTATTTCGTGACAAAACTTCATGTCGCTGTGTATGGGGACTCCCCTCAAAAGAGGGGAGAAAGAGGAGCACCCGCTCGAAAAAAATGTTATTTTACCACTATTGGCTTGTCCAGCGTGAAAATGGCTGTAGATAGGCACAAACATGCAGCTTATCATAACAAGTACTGGCAACAAGATTTTTAGGAGTGTCAACATCGATGTCCCGCAGTTACTGTTAACCGACAACAAGAAATTTTACAACACTGGCTAAACAATAATGCACTTTGAATGAGTAGCATAAAAAAATCAATCAAACAACTATCAATTGCATGAATGAAATAACAACTGTATCACCAACCATCTACGTCAGAGTTTGGTTGAACGTCACCAATCCCATCTCCACCGAGAAGCTTGTTCTGATACATCAGACTTCTGATGAAGTCCAGAGCCTGCTGCAGCGTGTCATGCATCGGCTGTTAACACACACAGCAATGATTTGACGTCAACAGCAAGGCTACTACTTTCTACTGATCTCAGTTTCAATCTACGTTTCTACAAAGTTTAAAACTACCGGGACTGATGGAATTCCAGTTAAATACAGAAAAAGTTTCTACCACAAACACTAGCGTAATAAACTGCAGTGATAAATGCATGTTGGATTTCAGCTTCACTCAGAATATTATAGCGCATTATCACTGTACTTCTTTAAGGTATGCACTATGCAGAACTGTGGTACTGGTAGTGGTGTTAAGTGTAGTAGCACTAGTGATGGCATGTTATCAAATAATAAACATTTATAATAGACTATTGCTGTTACAGCATACTAGGAAAATTAAAATACTGTCACATAATGCATATTCGGAACTCATATAAAAAATAAACCACAACAATATTACACAAACTTCTTCAGACTTTACAGTTACACCCGTCACAAAGTGTCTTGTAACTTATAAATAAATGTGGTTAATGCCAGTCAACAATCCATAATGACCATTTTCTTGTCGGAGCCACACTTCGGCAGCAAGCTGCGTATCTCATCAAGGTCGACCTTGATACGATCTTTCCTCTCGCGATCACGACTACTGCGAGAACGTTTCATCAGAGCTGACCTACACAATCACACAGTCACAGAGATTAATAGCACTCCAATTACAACCTATTACCATGACGTTAAATTACATTGAAACTAGAAATAAGGGGCAGAACCCAATGTGAGGCCACCCGGCGCCATAAGTCCGATGTGTGAAAAAGTTTAGGAGGTTGAAATTTCCCTCGTAACAAAGTCACGTGGCCCGAACGGCGAACTCAAATACGTTAGCATACACAAAATGTGCATTGTCAGCTTAGGGTGGGTCAACATCTGCATGCTAGACATTTTATTTACTGCCATGTATATGTATACATCGGCCATTGCATAACGTGCTGCGTGGCGCCGCCGTGCGAATGCAATAGCAGTAGAATAATGTCTTTTAGGAGGGGTGCTCCTCTTTTGCCCCCTCGTTTGGGGGGACTCCCTTTACCCAGCGGCATAACATTTTGTCACGAAATACTAGAGACTCTAAGCTATCATGTGGTGAAAACCTGAAGTCTATCTCGCCTGGTCTTGAAATGGTACTGGGTTGTGACAGATGAACAGACAGAATTACCATAGCTAATACGCGCTATAGCTAGCTATGCTAGCTCTCGCGCGTAAAAAACAAAGCCAAAGTCTCCAGAAACTATCTATCTGCTACAGCAAGGCACTCTTCTAGTACTTAGTAAGGTTTACAGTTCTGACACATTCTAGTTAATGCTACTTCACCATCTTCAAAAGAACTCCATCATCTCTATTCCAATGAGGCATCAGCCAAATGCACTGGTACTTACATACTTATTAGGTGGCGCCACCATTCTATCAGTTAGCAACAGTGCCTGGATACATCAGTTCAAATCAGAATAAACAGCTGCAACTACTAGCTACTAGTAATTGCAATCCTGAGATTGAATTTTCAATCCTGGTATCCAAGATTTAAAATTGTGTAATCCCGGGATCCTGTTTCGGGAATAGGCTTACACATTGGTCGTTACACTGGTAGCATATCCCAAATGACTTATTTCATGCATAGGCCCCTATGCCTATATGTGAACTGCAAAGAGTGACCGTGACTGTCAAAAAGAAGTAGGACTCAACATGCATGGAATATTTTATTCACTAGATGGCTATGATTGTTATTTGTATCTACATAACATCAAAAAATACCATTTTAACAAATTTTTGTAATCCTGACATCCCGGAATTGGGATGCATGCCTCCAATCCTAAGATTTGAGATTGGTGATAATGGTCAAGATTTGGAATTCCCATACTGCAGTCTTCACTAGCTACAATTACTAGCTGCAAAAAAATGAATGAACTGGGTCAAATAATTCTGACTGGTGCACAGATGGCACAGATGTGTTAAAGCCTCTCAAACTGTACCCACCCATCAACGTGCACTGAATCATCTGCCGACAATGCCATCTTGTCTATCGTCATGTTGTAAGCCTCGTAGTCATCAACATCAGTAACAACTGCTGTAACACTGCTGATGCCATTCTCAGCTGCTGCAAGCTCGTCTGCAACCAACAAAATACCAAGTGCTAATACCACATCACAAGTATCTTATAGCAATACAATACACATCTTAACCACTTTATGACAGATTATTGTATGTTAAAAGTCTGCAGTTCACAAAAGTGGACATCAGTCATTTGCCCATAAACATAAGACTAGCACTAGACCTGGCAATCACTCGCTCAAACTTTTCCAGCTTGACTCGAAAAGTATTCCGACTCGCTAACCAGCTTGCACCACAAAATATGGCTCACATCTACAAACGTAGCCAGTGTATCTAATAAAATATAAGGTGCGTCCGGCAACTTAGCGGCTATGAGATTTCGGCTGTGATATGCTGTCAGCCGCTACGATTTTTCGTCAGACAACAATCTACGTTAGCGGGCTTTTAGCGGCTAGCGCAGACGAACTTGATGTCATATTTGTCCACTAAAGACAGCTGTTGCTGCTTGTAGTAAGCGAGTTTCGAATAAAAATTTTAGTAATTAAGAATACAATTTTCCATTGATGTTATTTTATACTGTACGGCGACACATTAAGATCAGTGATTTTTCAACTTTCATCCAAACATTTATACGTTCAGAAGCCCGGATGCTGGCCTAAACTGTAACGTAGCGTAAGGCTCGAAGCGGCTTGCCGCAGCCGAGTGTCCGGTAGCATAGCAGTTGCGAGCCGCTAAGTTACGGGAGGTGCAGGCCTATAGTTTAGCTCAGCTCAAACTTTGCAGCCCAGCTTTTGTGGCTTTGGCTCTAGTTGCCAGGTCTAGATAACACTCTCTGTGAATCTACGCAAAGACAAGAAAATTATTAGACAAATCACGTCAGATGTCACAAAGGTTACAATAAATTAAACAATCAAGATCAATGATCATTTATGTGTGACTACGCACCATGTTGTTGCACGATTATTCAATGCAGGCTATGGGTAATAAGCGAATGTGTGCGGGTAAAAAAACGGACAAAATCTGCGGATGAGTGGGTAAAAGATGGATGTGCGAATAACAGTTGTTACGTACATTACCAGTCATGAAAGTTGTTGAGTTTTTCAATCATTCGCTCTGTAATTAACTGCTCAGCGGACACTCCATTGGTGGCAGTCATTTGAAGTCTGCCGCTGTGAATTTCTTCACAGTTTACACTCCACAGAGGCCTAGACAATAGCCCAATTCCTGATCGCTAATTTGTCTAGGCATTTACTCAGAAAACAACATTTGGTCTGCTTTGTCACTTGACGACGACAACGTGCAATAATGCATGATGAAGTGCGACGTCGACGTATATCGCGCAGAGACGATATACGACGATGATGCGGGACGACGACGGGTACGACGATGCACGACAATGCACGTCGACGATGTAAGGTGCATTCTCACTGCGTGCGTTTTAACGCACATGGACGATCTCAAATGTATCCTCTATTCTAGGGTGAGGTAGTGCTTGGATTAGGGCTTCATTGAACAGTCAATTGAGATTGTTCACTCGCGTTAACACGTGCAGTGAGAACGCACCTGTAGGCCTACAGTGACGTCACGCGATGACAAACGACAACGAATAACGAGAACAATGACCACTAAGTGCAGCAAAAAGTAACTATTGTAAAGCCAGATTTGCGAACTTTCTTATTTTGCCAACCTACGATTTTAAATTGGAACGATATGCAAAGTACAGTAAATTTTATAACGTGCCAGTCATAAAGCATAGCGCTCAAATGTCAGGCGTGCAAAGGTCCCAAGTTAATGCACGGTTATACACCGCTTATTAGTCCAGAGGCGTGGCTAAGTACGATGGGTATCGGATGTCCTCCACATCGACATCCGTCTTTTACCCGTTGCCATATCCGCAGATCTGCCTTTTACCATCCTCCTTCAATTCGACGTCAGTCACCAAGTTTGAAGCTACAATTTCAGTTTACTTAATCAATCACAGTGTTCAGTGTGATAATTAACACAGCGCAGTGACATATGCACTAAAAACGTTCTTTTAAAGGATCGGCAGTCTTTTTGAACCAAACAAATCAAACCAATGTAGAAACGTAAACACAAGAGTAGTGGGTCACGAGAGAAGACGCACCACTGCGTGTGACAGAGACGTCATAATCGTCGCCACTAACGTGTCTCGACTCCGGCTTCATTTTGCTTAATCCAGCGGCTAATCAATCATAATTATTAAATTAGCTAAACTTTTCGCGCAAAACCATAATCCACCATTTTACACTCACTCAGCCCTTCGCCATATTGGGGCGGGCGGGCACTGGCAGCGTTGATTTATGAATATTCATCTAGGTCAGTGCCCGAGCCTCGCTTTCGACACTGCTTTCTTTTGTCGGACATCGCCAGCAGGTCGCTCTTGTCACAGTCCTCACTCCTCAGTCTTCACTCCCCAGTCGCCTCTCCCTCCATCTCTCATTCTCTCTCTCTGTCTGTCCGTTTTCACAGCCTTCCGGAAGCCACGCATTAGCCTGGAGCTGAGTCAGATCGATATCTCTTTGTTACTGCGATTGAGATTTTGTTATTTTTATTCGTGCATTTTGAACTTCGGTAATTTACCGATAGCAAAAAGTGATATGGACAATGGTACTCTCCGTGACTCCAGTGGTGCTGGGCAAGTGCTACAAATCGCGCAGTGGCTGTTACTGTTATCGTCCAAAGTACAAGTGAGCGTCAAAAATTAACAGTTACTGACCCAGCTCTACACGACTTCCACCCACCGCACCTTTATTGTGTGACCACATTAACTAGCAAAACAAACACTGTCAAAGCTACAGTGGTCTCAGAGAACAGGCAACACATAAAGATATCAATTTCGT